>Ga0102934_1003681_pt1 | contig 10393 bp, 10 predicted proteins | sample SalPonR2_A_D1_MG_FD_78175 | JGI IMG/M metagenome (GOLD analysis project Ga0102934, IMG submission 78175) | Salt pond soil microbial communities from South San Francisco under conditions of wetland restoration - Salt Pond MetaG R2_A_D1_MG | ecosystem: Environmental > Aquatic > Marine > Intertidal...
ATATACTTGGCCGATCCCTAAGACTTTTGGGGTCGGCTATATTTTTTATGTTCATCCTCTCCCGAACTCAAAGAAAGGAGCCCCTTTCACCCCCAATTCCAGTGCAAACAATCCACCTGCTTGCGGGTACTCAGCCAGCTGCTGTTCATCAGCCGGCTCCCGGGCGGTAGTAACAAACAGAGTCTGCAAGTCTTTTCCGCCAAAGGCACAGGCGGTTACGTGCACCGCCGGGATTTTGATAAGCTCAATTAAACTTCCATCAGAAGGCTCCCAACGAGCAACTGCCCCGCCGCGAAAAAGGGCGGTCCACAGCTTACCATCAGCATCGATACACATGCCGTCCGGTTTTCCCAGTTTCTCCGGTACCAGCACCGCAGGACGGGGATTATTGATAACCCCGTTCTCGCGGTTATAATCAAAGGCCACCACTGCAAACTCATTAGAATCGATGTAATACATCGTCTTCTCATCCAGGCTCCATGTAATACCATTTGACACCGTGACCCCGGAAACACGTTTTGTTACGCTGTAATCCACCTCCAAACACCAGAGGTTAGCCGCGCCTTTGGTTCGCGAATAGGACATGGTGCCTGCCCAGAAACGCCCCGCGGGATCACACTTTCCGTCGTTAAACCGAGTATCCGGATTATCTGCCTCCGGATCTACAATATACTCCAGCTGCTCACTCTCTTCCTCAAAACCGACAAAACCCTTCTCCGTAGCCAGCAGAAGACCACCACCTGCTGCCTCCGAGCGCGGAACCACAGCCCCCACCTTCACTCCTACATCCCATGTACGCCTCGCATCTGTTGCGGGAGAATATGAGTGGATCAGCCCCGCATCGATATCTACCCAATAAAGGCACTGCCTGGTACTACTCCACACCGGCCCTTCTCCAAGACCCGATTTGCTGTCAACTACACACTGAACATTTATTTCCATACTTCAATCATAAGAAGCCGAAAGTCTGCCGTCAACTAATCCTAGTTGAATCGGATGTTCGAATCAGAAAACTTGGCGTTTCAAAAACAAAGTTTTTTCTGCTACAATAAAAGTAAGGAGACTCGCCATGCAGTGTATATATAAAAATTTAGCCGCCACCTATTCTATTGTCGCTATCGATCAGCAGACCGGAGAGATGGGAATTGGAGTGCAATCGCATTTTTTTGCTGTCGGCAGTGCGGTTCCCTGGCTCATTCCCGGGGTAGGTGCCATCGCCACCCAATCTCTGGTAAATCGTCAATACGGCCCCGATGGCCTGGATTTGCTGCAACAGAACACACAGCCAAAAGACGTGATAGACCAGCTTACAGGAAAAGACGAAGGACGCGATTATCGCCAAGTGGCGGTACTCTCAGCCGACGGAAGCGTCGCGGCATATACAGGAGCTAAATGTATACGAGAAGCTGCACATATTATTGGCGAAGGCTTTAGCGTCCAGGCCAATATGATGGCGCACACCGGGGTCTGTGAGGCTATGGCTGCGGCATTTCAAACCAAAACTCAAGCCGACTCAGTTCAAGCCCGGCCCTCCCTGGCCCGCCGTCTGCTAAATGCACTGCAGGCCGCCGAATCTTTGGGTGGCGATATCCGTGGCAAACAATCCGCAGCCATCCTTACCGCCAGCACTACTTCTATAGGGCACATCGCCGACCAATACCGAGTAAACCTGCGGGTTGATGACCACCCCGAACCACTTGAAGAGCTAGAACGGCTGCTTAACCTCCATGACGGTTACGAGCGCTTAGAGGAAGGGGACACAAAATTGGGGCATGGCGACTTCGAAGGAGCAATGAACGACTACCGCAATGCACTCAAAACCGCACCTGAAAACCGTGAAATGCGGTACTGGAAGGCCGTCGCCCTTCTCCAGGCCAACTATCGTGAAGAGGCCTTTCACCTGCTAGAAGAGCTTATCCGCGAACATCCCGGCTGGCTCGATTTACTCCACCGTTTGGAGGAAGCCGAACTGGCCCTGTTTCCGGAGGAACTTCTGACGGAACTTGACCGGCGTTTCGGTTCATAAACATTCCAATGTTGACTCAAAATATCTGCTCAAAATATCAGAAGCCCCGATATTGACACAAAAGCCCCATTTTCGGTATTATGCAATCTATCGGGCCTATAGCTCAGTTGGTTAGAGCACTTGACTCATAATCAAGGTGTCCCAGGTTCAAGTCCTGGTGGGCCCAAAAAGGGCGATTCACTTCATGTGGATCGCCCTTTTTGTTGATCTACACTAAGACTTGAACCGCAGGTGAAAGTCCTGGCCCAGCGATTCGACGAAGTCGATATCGCACGCCCGAGCCGAGGCTTTCTCCGAAGGAGTAAACGAAGGGGAGGCCCAAAAAGACCGGACGACGCCAAAGGCGTTGGCCGGTCTTTTTTTGTCGGGACCCAGCATGACTTGAAACGAGTCCGATGCGTACCGGAACAAAGTGAGGAGCGCATTGCAGGCGCGGAAGTGAGTATGTGGTCCAGCGCCAGTGAGTTGGAGGGGCGCCCCTCCGATCTGAATAAGGAAGTAGAGGATCGGAGGGCAAGTCCTTTTCGGCTTTCTTTAGATTTAGTTGGGGATCTACGGTAAAAGTGTTGCGTTTTAACTCAATCCCAGAGCGAATAGATAGATGTAAATATCTACAAAACATGCTATATTCACACTAAATTAAAGTTTCCGAGCACAAAGTCTGCCAAAAAGGTAATAAGCAATGGAAAATAAGATAGAAATATATCAGACCACGGAAAACAAGACCGAGATCCGTGTTCTTTTCGAGGATGGAACAGTAAGGCTCAACCGCCATCAAATGGCTGAGCTGCGAGGACGGGACCAATGCCTTCCTGCCGGCATCGGTTCCAATATTCAGCCCCACCTGTTCTACCCTTTGAAGAACTTCTGTAAAAAACCTTTTTTCTTGCTGCCCTCTTCCCGGATGGAGATGTCCCCCAGCATCGAGAACCCCTCTAAAATGTAGGTCCCCGTGCTTTCTTCGAAACCTTCTTCCTGGCCACTTTGTTCATCGCTTCGAACAAGTTCGTAATCACCAAGCAGACTTTTAAATCGGTTTTTTACTTTCATTCCCCTGGGAATGATTATGCGGGTATCCCCGATGAAAGAAAAGATCTTTATTCGTATGGGCTCTTCACAGTTTCTAAACCGACGCATATCGATGTTTACATCACCTAATATGGAAAGGCATTGGATACTCTTATTCGAAAAATCCTCCGCGGTAAGATGTTCATCGCCAATCAGAGTGATTTTGGTATTATCAGCAGATTCAGAGAAATCCTTATCGATGTCAGTTGTTATGTCACGGTCCGCGGACTGTTAATGGCCTGGAAAATCATGCACAAGAATTTCGAGATCTTCTATGAATTCAGCTTTGCAGGCCAGATCAAGACGCCGTTCATATTCCTCTAATTCCAGTTTGTTGCCGGCATAGGCAGTTTCAAGGCGCCTTATAATTTGATCCCTGTAGTGTGGAACACCGTATTTTCTTTTTTCCGGTAGCTTATCCGACGCTGCTTACTTCTTTATTAGTAAGTGGGAGTATTCTAAGATATTCACTCGCCGCCGGCTCTTCCCACCATATGTGCGTGATGCGCCATCTCGATTTGCAGAACAATGCCGGTGGGATGATTGCCGAATTTTTCGCCGAATATATTTAATCCGCCCCGAAATTCGGCTTCCTCTTTAATGCCCAGTCTTACTCTGATTCGATACTCCTCCTGCAGGTGCAAGTCTTCGATTTTCGTAGAGGCCGAATTGATGCCATCAATAAAGGCGCCATCATTTGTTACTCTCCATGATTTTAGAAAGCCGTATTGGGTATTCTCAAGTCCCCACCATTTTGGAGTAAACCGGCCCCGCTTTCCGCCCATATCTCCGGGACTGGTCCAGGTACCTACTTCTTTGGAATTAATCCACATAGTTATATCACTCGGCCAGTCCTCTTTATAACCGGGAAACTCCGCACAAATTTCAGTGGTTATTTGGATTGATTTTACAGAACGCTCTTTGGGTATGTTCACGGGAAAGCTGTACTCTATAAATCCATCGGTAAACCAGATCAGCTGGGCGTTGCCCCGTTTTGGACTAAAAAAAGCTCGCTCACTGTCTAGATAATCAATGATCTCGGATTCACTTATCATTCCGCACGAGGGATGAACCTTAAAATCCGTATACAATCCGATCGGCATATTTATCACAATAGTATTTTCATCAAGCTCCTCTTCCTCTTCGAGCAGAGGGAGGACCACTTCGGAGTAAATCAGTCTACACATTTTCTGACTGCCGCGGACAGCCGGAACCATTTCTGTTTCTAAAAGCCCTACCCTCTCGAGTACTTGTATATTCATGGTACAGGTAGAGGTTAAGATGTCCAGTTCTTTCGCTAAGTTCTGGATATTCATCGCTTGCTGTCTGAGGACATGCAGCATCTTTATTCTAAGCGGAGAGCTTAGGGCTTTGGCAACAGGTAGCACATCATCGCTTTTAGTAATAAAGACTTTTGATTCCATCAGTTATTCACAATTTCCCTGATAATTTTTTTGATAATAGATGGTTCTACTTTTGGAGTTCTATCTGCAAACAGCAAACCGTTTTTTTCTTTTTCAACGTCGGAAAACTGAGTATAACACCAACCGGATATGCCGTCCAGAGCAGAGGCTGTCTCGATTATGTGTTTGAAAAGTTCAAGAAAAGCGTGTGTACTTTCAGCGGTATCGCCATATCCCCAGTGCTCCAGCTCATCATTCTCTCCAACAAAACTAACGGCACCAAATTCACTCAATACCCAGGGAAATTTCAACATATCCTTAGAATATAGATTAAAAACCCTGCGATGGATGCCGCAGCGCTCATTTTTACGAGCCCGCTCCCAATCGTCTTGTAATGATTTGGCACTATGCTCGTAGCTGTGGAGTGTCATTATGTCGCTGTCCAGGTGCTCCCATCCGTCATTGCTGATGACCGGCCGGGACGGATCAATACGGCGGGTCAAGGCAACCATTTCGTTCAACCATGATCTTATTCGATCCGATTCCCTGATATCCTTTATTCCCCAGGACTCATTTCCGATTACCCAAGCTATCAAACTCGGATGCCGCTTGTCTCTATTAAGTATTTCGGTCAGCTCTTTTTGAAACACTGAACACGATTTCTCCGTAAAGGAGTAGAATGAAGGGGCTTCTCCCCATACTAAAAATCCGAGCCTATCGGCAGCATACAGAAACCGAGGGTCTTCAAATTTCATATGCATGCGACAGCCATTGAACCCCATCTCCTGTGCACGCTGGATATCCTCCTCCATACTGTCGACATTCGGGGCCGTGTATCCGCTATCCTCCCAGATCCCCTGCATGAGAATCAGCTTCTGAAAGTATTTCTTCCGGTTTATATATAATCCGTCGGTCCTCACATCAATCTCACGGAAGGAGAGATACGTCTCGACGTGATCTAGGACAACATCATTCTGCATGAGCGAAAAGTGCACCTCATAGAGATTAGGCTTCTCAGGGCTCCATTTACGAATATCGGGAAGGTCAAAGTGCATCGCCGTACTCGGATAGGAACAGTCGCACGCATCCGAGGCCACAGATTGACCTGCGAAGCGTACCTCTGCTGCAAGCCGACACTCTTTAGCGGGTTCCGCTATTCGTACATGAAAATCAGCAGAACCGCTTTCCGCATGCTGCTCCCCTGACAGCCCGGCAATGTATATTTCAGGCAAAAACTCCAGCCACACGCTCTGCCAAATTCCGGTTACCGCCGTATACCAGCAGGCAAAGGGTGAAGCTATTGCCTGTTTCCCGCGCGGCTGCTCCGGAGACGGCTTATCTTCTACAATAAGTGAGAGAGTTACTGTCTGTTTATCCTTTAAAAACGAGCTTATATCAAAATTAAACGGAGTATACCCGCCGGTGTGGCTCCCGACCCGTACATCATCTATACAGACTTCAGCAATATAATCGATTGCAGCAAAATGCAGCAGTACCCGCATCTCTCTTTCGGCTTCAGTTAGGTGAATCTTTTTTCTGTATACAACCCGCTCATGAATATCTTTATCTTCTATTCCCGAAAGGCGGGTTTGGTAGGTAAAGGGGACCTGAATGGTGTGGCTAAAAGATTCTGTAAGTTTTTCTCTATAGGAAAGCACGAAAGCGTCATCGTAGAAATCAAATTCCCACGATCCGTTTAAGCTGCGCCAGGTTTTTCTGTACATATTCGGTCGCGGATAATCTTTCGGTATCATGCTCAGCTCCTTTTATAGTTCAGAATAACATGAATCACTAGCTATTTCAACGATTTTTTCTTGACATATTCATATACTGATGAAATAATAACTTAATAATTCATGTTTTTTTGATACATAAGGAGCGGTTATGAAATCGAGATCGCGCATAAACCTCCCGGTTCTTTATTTTGTCCTACCCTTTATGGTGGTATACGTAATTTTCCAGATTTATCCTTTGTTCCAAGCTGTTATTGCCAGCATGTTCAAGTGGGACTTACTCACCTCTTCAATGAGTTTTATCGGATTCAAAAATTACACCCATATGTTCCAGGACCCAACCTTCTGGTCCTCCCTCATGAACACCATTAAGTTTGTTATTTTTTCTACCCCTCTTCTCATCGGAGTCGGCCTTCTGTTCGCATTGCTTTTGAACGGAACCGGTTCCAAAAAGGTTCTTTTCAGGACCGCATACTTTGCCCCTTATGTATTTTCAGTCTCCATAGTCACTCTTATCTGGGGTTTTATGTTCAACCCCCAAAAAGGACTGTTAGGGGAGTTTTCTCGCATGCTCGGCGCGGAACCGATAAACTGGCTCACAGACCCGACCTTCGCCATGCCGGCGATCATCATTGCAACTCTCTGGTGGACGGTTGGCTTCAATATGGTTCTGCTTCTTGCAGGTTTACAGGACATAGACCCGGCGCTTTACGAGTCAAGCTCACTGGAAGGGGCTACATGGTTTCAAGACTTGCTCTACATAACTCTTCCCAGTCTCAGGCGAACACTCGAGTTAGTTACCATATTACAGATAATAATGTCGTTTCAAATATTCGGGCAGGTATACATCCTCACCAAGGGAGGCCCCGGCGGTACCACCAGGGTGTTGATCCAGTACATTTATGAAACCGGCTTCAGAGATCATCAGCTCGGTTACGCTTCAGCCATGGCTTTCATTCTGTTTCTAGTGATGGCAATGGTTTCCTTTTTCCAATTCAGACTTTCAAAAGAGGAAAACTAATGAAGACTAAAAATTTAATCGTAACAACATTACTCATCTTGTTAGCAGTTGTATGGATACTTCCGCTTTACTGGATGATCGTTATGGCGATTACCCCTAACGATCTGTTGAAACTGAATTCAACAGCCCTGTGGCCGCAGGGCTTTACGCTGCAGAATTTCTGGGGAGTACTCCAAATAGGACTCACTGTCAGGTGGTTTCTTAATAGTATAATTGTAACTATCCTGGGCACGGCCCTCACCCTGGTGCTGCAGTCTATGGCCGCATATGCCTTTGCAAAAATGCGCTTCAAGGGACGGCAGCTGCTCTTTTCGCTTACCCTGGCCGGCCTAATGGTACCCAAAGAAGCGATGTTTATTCCTCTGTTTCTCATGTTTGCGCAAATAAGCGGGCACAACAGCTACGCCGCCTTGTACCTGCCGCGGGTTGCTATTCCCATGGGCGTGTTTATCATGGCCCAATTCTTTAGGGGAATTCCAGACTCGGTCACGGAGGCAGCGCAGATAGACGGGGCGTCTCCGCTGCGCACGTTCTTCAATATAATCATGCCAATGTCCATTCCCGCACTCACTTCGGTGGGCATATTCACCTACATACTCACCTGGAACGACTTCCTGTGGCCGCTGGTTTCAGCTACCAGAAAAGAGATGTTTACCATTACCACCGGTTTAGCTTCCCTTCAGGGAAACTTCGCCCAGGCAACCGAACTCGGTTCGCTTATGGCGCGGGGTGTTATAGCAGGCTTACCGCTGTTTATCCTATTTCTCATTTTCCAGAAGCATTTGATCCGCGGCATATCGATGTCCAGTGGCGGTAAATATTGAGTTCATAATTTTGGACTGAAATAGTCCAATAATATAATAAGGAGAACTGTATGAAAAAAATGACAATCTTATTTATGGGGCTGATCATCACTCTTCTGCTGCTGCCAGGCTGTAGTGGTGAAAAAGAGAGTGCAGCGGACGCAGGCAATGCCGCAGAAGATGAAGTAGTGGCGTTAGAACTGGCCCGCTTTTTCGGAGAACCCGACGACGAGTTGATGGATTCGACCGACCTGAGCAAAGCCAACTCAGAGGCAGCGACAATACAAATTCTCACCAACATATTTAATGAGGAACATGAAGGTGAAATACGGATAGAGAAACTCGGCGGCAGTGCATGGGGCAATTACTACGATCAGTTGAATACCACCTTTGCCGCCAACGATCCTCCAGATGTAGCAGTTATGCACCAATCGAATATGCCCGCCTATGCCTCCCGCGAGCTTCTCTTGGAATTGGACGACTATTATACCGAATACGAAATGAATCCTTCCGACTGGACTGCTCCGGCACAGAAAGCCGCATCCTATGAAGGCGCATCCTACGGGGTTCCCTTCGATCTGCACGCCAACCTACTGCATGTAAATGTTGATCTCTTTAAGCAGGCCGGCTTGGTAGATGAACAGGGAGTTCCCATTCTTCCCACTAGTACCGAGGAATGGTTTGAGCAATCTCAAATTATGAAAGAAAAAACCGGTAAACTGTACTGGGTAGAAGATGCCACCCAGTTTCCGATTTCCTTTCGCCTGTTTCACTCTCTCATGGAACAGCAGGGGGTACCAGTTGTAAACACCAATTCAGGACAAGTGAATATTGACTCACAGGCTGGAAAGAACGCTCTGCAGTTTATGCTCAGACGATTCGAGGAAGGTTACTCCGACCCCAATGCCGACTACACTTCCGCTCAGCAGCAATTTATGAATGGGGAAGCGGCCATAGAGATGAACGGTACCTGGGTGGTTGATCAGTATAGCCAAGAACTTAGCTTTGATTATCGTGCTATGAACTTTCCCAATCTTATGGGCGAGAAGAAGGTGTGGGCAAACAGCCATATGTGGGTTGTACCGAAGCAGAAAGAAGGCAACCGCAAGTATGAGGCTGCTATGGAGTTCTCTAAATTCATGAGCAACCATGTGTACGAGTGGGCAGCAGGTTCCGGGCACATTGCACCCCGCAAGAGTGCATTGCAGAAACTGGCCGATAACAATGTACCTCAGAGGGCCAACTATGCGGAAACCGCCTCTAATGCGGCCACCTTTCCTCCCGTCGTAAACTACTCAAACATCGAAACAATTATCAAGGAAGAGGTAGAAAAAACCTGGCTGCTGGGCAACGAAGTTGACAGTGTACTCGCACAGGCTCAAAAACGTGTAGAAGCAGTATTAAGCGAATAAACATCAAACGGGGCTTCCGGTATAGGGAGCCCCGTTTTACATATGGGCTACCCTTCACACCCGGTTGCACAGAAAAAAGCTGAACTCTATAATTAAACGCATATGAATAAAGATACCCCTCAAAAGCATGTACATAGAGTGGCCCGAATGATTCGACGCTGGGCCGGAATACAACAGACACCACAGCGGGATACGACTCCGCCGGAACTACACCAGACACGCAACAGACCCGGTGCATTTGCCGCGGTTCAGAGTAACGGAAACACGGTAGCAGAAGCGGCCCGCAGAATTCCTGTACTCGACAGCTGCGAAGTATTGATAGTAGGCGGCGGGCCGGCCGGGATTTCTGCTGCACTGGCAGCCAAGCGCACCGGTGCCGACACCCTCCTGATGGAGCGCTTCGGCTGTTTCGGCGGGATCATTACTACCGTGGGTATGGAAACTATAGGCTGGTACCGCTATGAAGGCACAGTGGAATCGGAGGGCATCGGGATAGAAATGGAGCGACTTGCGGCCCGCATGGGCGGCACCACCAAATGGCCGCACAACGACAGTGAGTGCCTCGATGCCGATAACTTCAAAGTTGTTGCCGATAATCTCCTGGCCGAAGCCGGTGTCCGCCCCCTCCTACACACGATGGCTGTAGAAGCGATCGTGGAAAACGGACAGATAAAAGGGGTAATTACCGAAAGTAAATCCGGCCGGCAGGCAATCCTGGCGGAGAGAATAATCGATTGTACCGGCGATGCGGATATAGCTCATCTGGCCGGCTGCAGCTATCACAAGCTTCCCAGAGAGGATATGCTGGGGGTAAGCACGGTTTTCAGCTGCGCCGGCGTCGATAAGGATAGATTCCTTAAGTACGCCCAGACTCACCCTAAAAAATATGCCGATTGGGCCACTGAATGGACGCCTGCCACCACCGGA
>Ga0102934_1003686_pt1 | contig 10384 bp, 8 predicted proteins | sample SalPonR2_A_D1_MG_FD_78175 | JGI IMG/M metagenome (GOLD analysis project Ga0102934, IMG submission 78175) | Salt pond soil microbial communities from South San Francisco under conditions of wetland restoration - Salt Pond MetaG R2_A_D1_MG | ecosystem: Environmental > Aquatic > Marine > Intertidal...
CCGAGAAACCGGAGGCTTTCGTCATTAAAGGATTGAACACCGATATTTATTCGGTTGATGCCGGCTGCGCGATAGCGTTTGAGCAAATCCCCTGAAACCGCACCGGGGTTGGCCTCCAGGGTAATTTCAACGTCTTCTGCGATATCAAAATAAGTGAAAATTTTTTCAAGCAGGCGCGCCATTTGGTCCGCGTCAATCAGCGACGGCGTCCCGCCCCCGAAATAAATCGTATCATAGGGGCTTACAGGCTTTGCGGCCAAACGGATTTCTTCAGAAAGGGCGTTAAGGTAGACCGGCAGCCAATCCGAATTTTCAATAGAATAAAAATCACAATACGGGCATTTACGCCGACAGAACGGCACGTGCACGTAAATCCCCGGCAAATTTGATCCGTTATTCTGACTCACCGGCATTAACCTAAATTGAGCGATTTTCAAGTTTGCCGCAGATACAAGGAAAATGATGTCGAGCTATAGTTGCCTATGCGAGACATCATTTGACGCAGTAGATGCGGTAAAATTGGAAATCCCGGAGGGTTTCAAATTTTTAAACTAAGAAATGATTCAACTCATTAAAAATAATATAAAAATTTACTTCTAAAAATTTGGGACGCTCAATTTAGGATTAAATGAAGCGCTTCATCAGATCGCTGATCACCGTATCGGCATTCTCCGGTGTAATGCCGTACTGCCGGCAGGTATCTTCCACCTGCCGGCAAAGGCCGGCATTGTCCAGGTCGGTTAAGCGGGAGAACAGTCCCAGGCGCCGGCCCACCTGATAAAGCATGCGCTGGTGCGGCGGCATATTGAGAAAGGTGCGAAGGGTTTCCATCATGGCCCCCTTGTCTTCCGGCAGTTTTCCCTCCAATTCCTGGAAAAGGTTCAAAATATGATCGCTTTTGACTTTGCTTTGGATGCCATCCAGATTTTCCAGAAGCAGCAGCAGTTCCTGAATCGTCTCATAATCGGTAAGCTTTTCAAACCGGCCGGATTCATAGTCTTCAGCCAGCGGCACACTGCTTGGGATGGCCAGCGTTCGGATCCGGATATAATCCGGATTGATCTGATTTAGCGCATCTGCGGTTTCCAGGGCATGGGTCCGGGAAAGTGCCCGTCCCCCGAGGCCCGGCATAATATATTCGGACAACTCAATCCCTGCCCGAACAACCTTTTGGCCGGCCTTGATATGTTTTTCCTTGGAGGCCCCTTTTCTGATCATATCCAGGACCTCATCCGAACCGGATTCAAGACCGATATGAATCCGGTTTAAACCCGCATCTCGCATCGCCTTTAACTCTTCATCCTTTATCCGGGACACGGTATGGGACCTGGCATAAGAAGTAATGCGAACGATCGCCGGAAACCGATCCCTCAAATGCCGCAAAATCTCAATCATATCCTGGGATTTGATGATCAGACTGTTGGCATCCTGCAAAAAAACGGACTCCATGCCGGCCGCATACCAGTTCAGGGCAGCCATGAAGGCCTGCCGCTCGTTGGCGGGCAAATTCGCGTTATAGGCGTCAATGTCCTCCCGGGAAATCCGGCCGGACCCATCGCTCATCTGCTGCAGCGCCTTGATATGCTTATGCACCGTATCAATATCTTTTTTGACATGCGCCGCCGGCCGCAGGGAAAACTTTTCCCCCTTATAAACCGGGCAGAACTTGCACTTATTCCAGGGGCAGTTCCGGGTTACCCGGATCAAAAGGCTGTAGGCCTCGCTCGGCGGACGAATCGGGCCCTGTTCGAATCCCTTGTATTCTTCAACTTTTCTGCTCTTGGCGCTCATGAATGCTAACACTCCCTTTTAATGGCAATTCCTTCAAAAATTCATAATTTTTTATTATGCCAATTGAAAATCCAAATGAAAATGCTTTATTGTGAAATGAAAGGTAAGACACAAATTTCAGGTTTCAAAACATGATGGAAATTTGCCCATGAAAAAACTGTTGATCGCATCAGCCGCATTGCTCCTGCTGGCATCCGCCGTGATTTCCTATGCAGCCTATGATATGTACAAGTATATGCATGCCCCACTCCAAAAAAACAACCCGAAGACCGCATCCTTTGCTATATCCCCGGGCGATAATTTTGACCGAATCACGGAAAAACTCCGGGATCACGACCTTATTGACAACGCGCTGAAGTTCGAAATCATTGCGCGATGGAAGGGATTTGAACGACGCATCCAGGCCGGCGAATACCAATTGTCAAACAAAATGACGCCGATGGAACTGCTTCAGGCGCTGAGCCGGGGCCAGGTGGTCCTCTACAATGTGACGATACCCGAAGGGTTCAATATCCGACAGGTGGCGCGGCAAATGGAAGCGGCCGGCCTGACAGGTATTGATGCGTTTCTGGCCGCCGCCACCAACCCCGGATTGACCCGGCAATTAAGCGTGCCGGCGGATACGTTTGAAGGCTATCTTTTCCCGGACACCTATGCATTTGCCCGGACCGCTGATCCTGAAAGAATCATTAAAGCCATGGTTGCCGAGCTGCGGGCGAATTTTCCGGCCAAGTGGCATGAGCGCGCTCAAGAACTCGGCTTTTCCGTCCACGAAATGATAACCCTTGCCTCGATTATCGAAAAAGAAACCGGCGTTGCGGATGAGCGACCGGTTATTGCCTCGGTTTTCCACAACCGGCTGGGAAAAAATATGCGCCTGGAGAGCGATCCCACGGTGATCTACGGAATTAAAAATTTTGACGGCAACCTGACCCGCGCTGACCTCAGAAAACCGACCCCGTATAATACATATCAAATCAGGGGCCTGCCCGCCGGCCCCATTGCCAATCCCGGCAAGGCATCCATCCGGGCCGCCCTTTATCCGGCAGATACCGATTATCTCTATTTTGTTGCCAAGCCGGACCGCACCCATCATTTTTCAAAAACCCTGAACGAACACAATCGGGCGGTCCGCAAATATCAACTATCTTCTGATCGCCCGTGAGTAAACATCCATGGCCAAGGCCTCGGACGTAATTTTTTCACTGCCCAGCAGATAATAGGCAAATCCGGCGATCATGGCGGCATTATCCCCGCACAAGTCTATTTCCGGCGTAAAAAGCCGGCATCCGGCAGATTCCGCCGCCCTGGCAAGTGTTTCGCGCAGTTCCCTGTTGGCTGCCACACCGCCGACCAGCGCCATATTCCTGCACCCGGTTTGTTCCGCCGCATGCATCAGCTTATAGACCAGCACCTCGATGACCGCTGCCTGGAATTCTGCGGCAATATCCGGAATCAATTCGCGATAGGTTTCCGGATGGGTCTGAATGAACCTATTCACTGCTGTTTTAAGGCCGCTGAAGCTAAAATCAAAAGCGGCCTTATCCATATAGGCGCGGGGGAAAAAAAATCTGCCCGCGGTTCCCTTGGCAGCCAGGTCGGATATGACCTTGCCCCCGGGATAGCCCAGGCCCAACATTTTGGCCACCTTGTCAAACGCCTCCCCCGCAGCATCATCCATTGTCTGTCCCAAACAAACCATTTCCTGGTAGGATTTTACATGATAGATGCTTGTATGCCCCCCGGATGCCAGGAGCGCCACATAGGGGAAATCCGGTACTTCGCTGCCCAGAAAAACTGAATAAATATGGGCCTCCAGGTGATCCACTCCGAGCCACGGCAGCCCCCGGGCGTAGGCAAATGCCTTGGCAAAATTAAACCCCACCAGAAGGGCCCCTACCAACCCCGGCCCCTGGGTGACGGCCACCGCATCCACCCTGTTTTCCCCTATCCCGGCCTTTTCCAAAGTTTCCTGCACCACTGGCACGATGGCTTCGATATGCTTCCTTGAGGCCAGTTCCGGCACCACCCCGCCATAGGGATGATGCAGGGCCACCTGAGAGGCCACGACTGATGAAAGCAGCTGGTCGCCGTTTTCAACCACTGCCGCCGCAGTTTCGTCACATGAGGTTTCTATGCCCAATACTTTCATCGACAACGTCTTATTTTTAATCTTCTTCCACTGAACTGATCCTACTCAGTCCCGCGTGAGCGGGACGGTTCTCGTACTCGTAATCGTACTCGGGAAATTTAAAAGCCGATTACAAGTACGAGTACGAGTACGAATCAGAAATTATTACTCTAAAAATGCCTGTTTTGACGGCATAAACCGCTTCCATAAAAAAAGCCGGATAAAAGCAATTGGTATTCGGTTGCTTCTGTTCCGGCAGAATTGACGGCTTCGCAAAAAGTCCAATATCTTTGTTGCGCTGCATCCCTCGGAATTTCACGTACGATTAAGTACGCTGCATTCCTCGGGATTTGCGCGCCGCGATCTTGAACTTTTTTCTTTGCCGTCACAGAATCGACTTTTTACGAGTCCGGCAGAATTGCTGAGCTGAATATGATAATGCTGGTTACCGCCGTTTCTTCCGCGCACCCGACGGGCGCGCTGCGGGTATGGATCACGTTCGGCACATATTGGACGTGGCCTGCCCCCTGGCGATCCATTCAAGGAACTTCTTGCAGGCGGTTTTAATTCTTGAAGGCTTGCGCCTAGCACGCTTCATTGGGATTAATCCATCGAATACGGCTTGACTCGTTCTTGCGCTGACGAACGATCTGCCCGATAATATATGCCTTTTCATTCATTCCCGCAACCCGCTCCACCACATCCTGGGCGGCACCCTCCGGGACGATAGCGATCAGGCCGATGCCATTATTAAAGGTCCGCCACATTTCCTCATCCGCCACATTGCCGGCTTTTTGAAGATAAGTAAAAATTGACGGTACCTCCCAGGAGTCTTGAAATATCTCAACACCGCAGGAGGCGGGAACGATTCTTAACACATTATCCACAATCCCCCCGCCGGTGATATGGGCCAGGCCGTGAACCGGCAGATCCTTGCACAGCCGGCGGATAATCTCGGTGTAAATCTTTGTGGGCGTCAACAGGGCCTCGCCCAGCGGCATCCCCAATTCTTTAATATGATCGGTGACATTGAGTTTGAGTATGTCAAAACAGATCTTCCGGACCATGGAATAGCCGTTGCTGTGCAATCCCGACGAGGCAATGCCCACCAGTTTATGACCGACCCGGATTTCCGAGCCGTCCACAATCTTGTCGTTATCCACGATTCCCACCGCAAAGCCGGCCAGGTCATACTCGTTTTTGTGATAAAATCCCGGCATTTCAGCGGTTTCACCGGCAATTAAAGCGCATTGAGCCTGCCGGCAGCCTTCGGCGATGCCCTCGATAATTTGTTCGGCCACTTTTGACCGCAACTCTCCCATTGACAAATAGTCCAGAAAAAAAAGCGGTCTTGCACCCTGCACCGCCACATCATTGACACACATGGCGACAAGATCTATGCCCACGGTATCGTGCTTTTCCATCATAAAGGCAATCTTTAACTTCGTCCCCACGCCGTCCGTAGAACTGACAAGTACCGGCTTTTCCATGCCCTCGGTGTGCAGGGAATACATGCCCCCGAAACCGCCGATTTCGCCCATAACGCCAGTGCGGGGCGTTTTCGCGGCGATTTTCTTAATGGCCTGCACAAAATCGCTGGCTTTATCTATATTCACGCCAGCGTCCGCGTATGTTAGGGATTTATCCGAATCGCTCATTTGACCATACTATTTTTGGGTTAATAATTTGAGATTAATCTTTTGCGGAAAAATAGGAACTAATACCCTGAACCATGGGAAATGTCAAAACAAATTTTTTGACATCGCGTTGGCATTGGTGTAATTAACTTCAGATTAATTCTATTTTATATCCGGACCGGAGATCACGCAAGAGGTTAAAAATGAAAAAATTCGCAAGGCTTGACCGGTTGCCGCCCTATGTATTTGCAGCGGTCAACGAAACCAAAATGGAGGCCCGCCACGCCGGGGAGGATATTGTTGACCTGGGCATGGGTAATCCCGATCAAGGCACCCCTCAGCACATCGTCGACAAGCTGATCGAAGCGGTACAAAAGCCCCATAACCATCGATATTCAGCTTCAATGGGCATCAGAAAACTCCGAATGGCCATTTCCGACTGGTATAAGCGGCGATATGACGTGGACGTTGATCCGGAGACCGAGACCATCGCCACCATCGGGGCCAAAGAGGGGATATCACACCTGATGCTGGTAACAACGGGCCCCGGGGATGTGGTTTTTGCGCCGAACCCCACCTATCCCATTCACCCCTATTCGGCTATTATTGCCGGTGCGGATGTGCGCGGCATCCCGGTGGGCCCGGAGAGCGATTTTTTTGAGAACCTGATCAATGCCACCAAACAGACCTGGCCCAAGCCCAAGGTATTGATTATCAGCTATCCGCACAACCCGACGACGGAAACTGTGGATCTTGATTTTTTTCAGAAAATTGTCGATTATGCCAAAGAGCACGACATCCTGGTTATCCATGACCTTGCGTATGCGGATCTCGCCTTTGACGGATATAAACCCCCGAGCTTTCTGCAGGCCAAAGGGGCCAAGGACGTGGGCGTGGAATTCTATTCCCTGTCCAAAAGCTACAATATGCCGGGCTGGCGGGTCGGATTCTGTGTCGGCAACCCCGAGGCCGTTCATGCGCTGCGCCGGATCAAGAGCTATCTGGACTACGGCATGTTTCAGCCAATCCAGATTGCAGCCATTATCGCCTTAAACGGCCCGCAGGACTGTGTTTCGGAAATCGTCGACACCTACAGGGAGCGACGCGATACCCTGATCCGGGGGCTGGAACGCATCGGCTGGGATATCCCCTCGCCCAAGGCCACCATGTTCGTCTGGGGCAAAATTCCCGAACAGTATCGGGAGATGGGCTCTCTTGAGTTTTCGAAACTCCTTATCCGGGAAGCCAAGGTCGCGGTGTCGCCGGGTATCGGGTTCGGCGAATACGGCGATGATTACGTCCGGTTCTCCCTGATTGAAAACAGCATGCGGATCAACCAGGCCATCCGCGGGATAAAAAAGATTCTTTAATATGAAACAAGCATTCGGCATCGGAATTCTGGGGCTGGGCACGGTTGGCACCGGCACGGCCAGGCTCTTAACTGAAAACCAGTCCCTGATTACCAAACGGCTGGGCGCCGGCCTATCGATCAAACGGGCGGCGGATCTGGATATTGAAACCGACCGGGGCGTCCGGTTTGAAGAAGGCGTCCTGACCACCAATGCCTATGATGTCATCAATGATCCGGATGTCGACATTGTCCTGGAGCTTATCGGCGGCAAGGATATGGCGCTTGAGCTGATTCATGCGGCCATTGACAACGGCAAACACGTGGTAACGGCCAACAAAGCCCTGCTTGCGGAAAAAGGCGTGGAAATCTGTAAGAAGGCCACGGCGGCAGGCGTTAATATTGCCTTTGAACCGAGCGTGGGCGGCTGCATGCCGATTGTCAAAACGCTTCGGGAAAGCCTGGTCGGCGACCGGATTGAATCCATTTGCGGCATTTTAAACGGGACCTGTAATTATATCCTCACAAAAATCACCACTGAGGGCTCTACATTTGCCGACGCCCTGGCCGAAGCGCAAGCCCAGGGGTATGCGGAGGCGGATCCGGGCCTGGATGTAGACGGCATTGACACCGCCCATAAACTCGCGATTCTCTCCGCCATGACCTACGGCATGGCATTTAACTTTGAAGACATATATATGGAAGGCATTTCCGGCATCACGCCGCTGGATATCGAATTTGCCGATCAATGCGGATATAAAATCAAGCTCCTGGCCATTACCAAGTTTGACAGCGCAAACGATGCGGTCGAGGTGCGTGTCCATCCCACCATGATTCCGGACAGCAATCCGCTCTCCAAAGTGGACGGCACGCTGAATGCGGTCACCATTTCGGGGGATGCGGTCGGTAAAATGATGCTTTACGGCCATGGCGCGGGCATGATGCCCACAGCCAACGCCGTGCTAAGCGATATCGTGGATATCGCCCGCACCCTGCAGACCGGCGGCGGCATCCGGGTGCCCATGCTCTCCTTTCAAATGGAAAACATCCAAAAAATTGCGGTCCGTCCGATTGATGAAATATCCACCCACTATTACTTCCGGTTCTCCGCCCTTGACCGTCCCGGCGTGTTATCAAAAATTTCCGGCATCCTGGGCGAGCACGAGATCAGCATCAAGTCGGTTCATCAGATCGAGCGCGAATTAAACGGCGGAGTTCCCATCTTCATGCTGACCCATGCCGCGCGGGAAGCCCAGGTCAAGTCCGCTTTGGCTAAGATCGCGGCCCTGGATGTGATTACCGATCAGCCGGTGCTTATCCGGATCGAAGAAAACCAGAGTTAAGCCAATGTCATTAATTTAAAGTTTCCATTTATCTCCTTCTCCCTCTGGGAGACGGTTGGGATGAGGGTAAAAATGGTTTAAGTTAATGGCATTGAGAATTAAGTTATAAAAAAACCTTTTTGCCGACTTGTGAGACATAATGCATATACTCTGTTCAGACCTTGAAGGGGTGTTTGTCCCCGAAATATGGATCAATGTGGCCCAAAAAACCGGTGTTGAAGAGCTAAAACTCACCACCCGGGATATTTCCGACTATGATGTATTAATGGGAAAAAGGCTTTCGGTGATGGCGGCGCATAAGCTGAAGCTGCCGGATATCCAGGCCGTCATCCAAGAGATGGAACCCCTTGAAGGCGCTTTTGAGTTTCTGGAATGGATCCGCGAGCGGTATCAGATTATCATCGTGTCAGATACTTTCGTGGAATTCGCCGGCCCCCTGATGAAAAAACTTAACTGGCCCACCCTGTTTTGCAATTCGCTCATTGTATCGGATGACGGCCGGGTCACCGGATATAAGCTCCGGCAAAACGACGGGAAACGAAAAACCACCTTGGCCTTAAAGAGCCTTAATTACACCGTGGTCGCCTTCGGGGATTCCTACAACGATATCAGCATGCTGAAAGAAGCGGATGCTGCCTTTTTGTTCCGGCCGCCGGAAAATGTCACTGAGGAATTTCCCGAAATTCCGTTTACCCGAACCTATGACGGCCTTAAAACCCTTATCAAGGAAGCCACCGCTGAATGATTCGCCTCCCGAACTTTTCAACCATCTCCCTTTTGGTTATTGGCGACCTGATGGTCGATGAATACCTATGGGGCGAGGTGGACCGGATCTCGCCCGAGGCGCCGGTGCCGGTTGTCAACATCCAAAGGGAAAGCTACACCCTGGGCGGCGCGGGCAATGTGGTCAACAACCTGGTTGGACTCGGCGCGCGGGTATCAATCATGGGAATAGCCGGCAGCGATCAGTGGGGACGGCTTCTGATCGACCATCTCAACCGATTAAACGTTGACGCCACGGGTGTCATTCAAGACGGCGATCGCCCTACCATCCGAAAAACCCGAATCATTGGCGCTAACCAGCAGATGCTGCGAATTGACCGGGAAGATATCACGCCGCTCCACCAGCGCTACCTAAAGCCCATATACAGCCGACTTGAAGAAAAAATCCCCGCCGCGGATGCCATTATTGTCTCGGATTACGGTAAAGGCCTGATCACCGACCATCTGATGGAATCGATAACCACAGTGGCCCGGCAGCATCAGAAACCTTTGATTGCAGACCCTAAAGGCATGATTTTTTCCAAATACGCCGGGGTCACCCTGCTGACCCCCAATAAAAAGGAGGCCGGTCTAGCCGCAGGCATCGACATCACAAATGAAGAGACGCTGATCCATGCGGGCAAGCGGCTGATGAATCAGGCCCAGCCGGAGGCCCTGCTCATTACCTGCGGCAAAGAGGGCATGGTGCTGATACAGGAAAACCAGGCCCCGTATTGGATCAAGGCCAAAGCCCAGCAGGTGTTTGACGTCTCCGGGGCCGGCGACACGGTGGTAGCCATGATGGGTCTTGGTATCGCATCCGGCATGACACTTTCCGAAAGCGCAACACTGGCAAACTCCGCAGCCGGCATTGTGGTAGGCAAGATCGGGACGGCAACGGTCTCACTAGAAGAACTGGAAGACAGCTTAAGGGAAATCTGATTAAATATCAATATCAGTGATTCAAAACCTCCGAGGTGTCATTCCGAGGAGCGAAAGCGACGAGGAATCTTGCTTGTAAAAGATTTCTCGCTGCCGCTCGAAATGACAATCTGACCTGCAGGAAGCTAAACTGAAGCTGGCAGAAGACTGACAAATTATGCGCCCCTTTACCCAAAAACCGAACGGCATCCTCTTACACCTTTACGTGCAGCCCAAATCCGCCAAAAATGCCATCGCCGGCCTTTACAATGATGCCCTTAAAATCCGCATCACCGCCCCGCCGACAGACAACAAGGCCAACCAGATGTGCCTTAAATTCCTGGCCAAAGAACTGTCACTGCCCAAATCAAGCCTTGAAATCGTCTCCGGCCAAACCAGCCGCAGCAAGCAGATTTTTATTCGGTACAAAAATGAGGATTCAAAGAATAAA
>Ga0102934_1003688_pt1 | contig 10383 bp, 8 predicted proteins | sample SalPonR2_A_D1_MG_FD_78175 | JGI IMG/M metagenome (GOLD analysis project Ga0102934, IMG submission 78175) | Salt pond soil microbial communities from South San Francisco under conditions of wetland restoration - Salt Pond MetaG R2_A_D1_MG | ecosystem: Environmental > Aquatic > Marine > Intertidal...
GATTTTCCATTGTCTTTAGGAACTTCCTCTTCATGGTAAGCAGCAGTCAGCAGGGCCAAAAACATTCTGTCGAGACCTATTGACGTTTCCACCACGTAAGGCACATAACTTTTATCTTGTTCCGGATCGAAATACTGGATTTTCTTTCCTGAAAATTTCTGGTGTTGAGAAAGATCAAAGTCTGTTCTGGAATGAATCCCTTCCAGCTCTTTAAAGCCAAAAGGAAATTCAAATTCAATATCGTAAGCCATGTTGGCGTAATGAGCCAGCTTATCGTGCTCGTGGAGCCGGAATTTATTCTCATCGATTCCCAGGGCATTGTGCCATTTCACACGGAGTTCCTTCCAGTGCTCAAACCATTTTTGTTCTTCTCCGGGTCTTACAAAATATTGCATTTCCATTTGCTCAAATTCCCTCATACGAAAAATGAACTGACGGGCCACGATTTCATTTCGAAAAGCTTTTCCAATTTGGGCAATACCGAATGGTAGTTTCATGCGCCCTGTTTTTTGCACGTTGAGGTAATTCACAAAAATACCCTGTGCCGTTTCCGGGCGGAGATAGATTTTGTTGCTGTCGTCACTTACCGAGCCCAGTTTGGTGTCGAACATAAGATTGAACTGGCGGACGTCTGTCCAGTTTTTTGAACCCGATACCGGATCGGCAATGTCGCAGTCTTCGATTAATTTTTTAAGATCCTCCAGATCATCATTCTCCAAAGCCTTCACCATTCGATCCCTGGTTTGGTCAATTTTTTCCTGGTATTTCTGTACTCGCGGATTGGTGGAAAGAAACTGCTCCTCATCAAACGCCTCTCCAAATTTCTTACGGGCCTTTTTTACCTCTTTGTCAATTTTTCCCTGCTGCTTCTCCATATAATCTTCCACCAGTTCATCGGCACGATAACGTTTTTGAGAATCTTTATTATCGATCAGGGGATCGTTGAAGGCACTCAGGTGTCCGGAAGCTTCCCAGGTTTTTGGGTGCATAAAAATAGCTGCATCAAGGGGTACAATGTTTTCATTGAGCTTGACCATTGAATCCAGCCAGTACCTCTTAATGTTTTCTTTAAGCTGAGCGCCATTTTGTCCATAATCATACACGGCACTTAACCCATCGTATATTTCGGTTGAAGGAAAAATAAAACCGTATTCTTTCGCGTGTGCAATAATTTTTTTGAAAAGATCTTCCTGGGCCATAAATTCTATTTTTTTTCTCACTTGATAACAATCCGACAAAAATAGAGTAAAATGTTTTTATTTCATAATTGTTGCATTGTTCTATTGTTAAATTGTTCTATTGTTCCTATTGTTTGTTGCCTGCCAATCGCTGTAACCCGATTATTTTCTTTAAAAAACATCATCGGAATAATGTGCCTTTACATGGGCTCTCAGGTTATAATTGGATCGCATTACCTCGCCGTACGCACCTGTGCTGTGTATTATCAAATAATCTCCCCGCTTCACTTCCGGCAGATATACCTGTTTCCCGAAATAATCAGAAGATTCACAGATCGGCCCGACCACATCATATTTTTCTTTGTCGCCATTCCCTGTCAAATTGGTTATTTTATGATAAGCCTGGTAAAGAGCCGGCCTGATAAGCTCTGTCATTCCTGCATCGACAATGGCAAATTTCGTATGTATCCCTTCCTTTACATAAAGTACCCGTGTGACAAGTTTTCCACATTGTCCGACTACCGATCTTCCCAGCTCAAAATGAACTTGCTGCCCTGGCAGCTGGTTTAGAAACCGTTTAAAAACATTAAAATAGGATTGAAATGAGAATAAACCATTCCCATGGCTTTATTTTTATACTCCTTTGTTTTAAATAATTGTTGAACCACCTGTTTATACTTCTGCTCCAAAGCAAAGGTCAACTCTCTGGCAGTATCTTTATTGTTTTTCGACAGATAGTTGGTGATATCAACCAAACTGTCGGTGGTTCCAGCCATAGCAGAAAGCACAACAATTACATTTTCATTGTCAGTGATCAGCTCAATTAAAGAACGCATTTTTTCAGGCGTTCCAAGTGATGTACCTCCAAATTTCAGAACTTCCATTAATTTTTGTTTTTTAAGATTCAACATAAAAAGGCCTGCAAAAACTGCAGACCCTTATATCTCTTCACCACGTCAGTTTTCTTATTTTATTCAATAGACAAGCGTTTATAATGTTTAATCTGTTTATAATAGTCTGATGTTGCTGATGGAATGGTTGCCTCAGATATATCTGCATAAGACCGTATATAATCAACGACAGATAAAATATGGCTCTTTTTTAACAAGCTGTTAAGCATCTTTTATGAAAATAAATGTTTGATATTTCATATATAGCAAAAATTTATTTTACATAGACATTTACTTTGTATTTAAAAGATCGTTATAATAAATCTTTATATTTGTGTAAATATTCATCAATCCAAAAAAAGAAGCAATGATTCAAAAATATGATTTCCTTGTCATCGGCTCCGGTATCGCGGGTCTCTCTTTCGCCTTAAAAGTAGCTGAAAAAGGAAAAGTAGGATTGATCGCCAAGACAGACCTGGATGAAACAAACACAAAATACGCCCAGGGTGGAATAGCTGCTGTCATGTACCCTCCCGACAATTACGAAAAACATGTCAGGGACACAATGATTGCGGGTGACGGTTTGTGTGATCGCGAAGTGGTGGAGATGGTTGCAAAAGAAGCCCCTTCGCAAATAAATCAACTCATAAACTGGGGTATAAAATTCGACAAAGGAGAAAACGGGAAATATGATCTGGGCAGAGAAGGAGGTCATTCAGAGTGCCGGGTTTTTCATCATAAAGATAACACGGGTGAAGAAATAGAACAGAAACTCGTCAGGCAAGTCCGTAATCATCAAAACATTGAAATTAAGGAAAATTTTTTTGCCGTGGAAGTGTTAACCCAGCATCACCTGGGAAAAACAATCCGGAGAAACGATCCTGATATTGAATGCTACGGAGCCTATGTGATGGATATGAACACCTCAATGGTTTACAAAGTTTTGTCAAAAGTAACGGTAATAGCTACAGGGGGTGTTGGGGCATTGTATGATACCACAACAAATCCTCACGTGGCAACCGGTGACGGAATTGCTATGGTTTATCGTGCCAAAGGGATTATTGAAAATATGGAGTTTCTTCAGTTTCATCCAACGGCTCTCTATAATCCGGGAGAACGTCCTGCCTTTTTAATAACAGAGGCCTTAAGAGGTTTTGGAGCAATCCTCAGAACCAGGGACAAGGCAGAATTCATGAAAAAATACGATAAACGCGGATGTTTAGCTCCAAGAGATATTGTTGCCCGGGCGATAGATAATGAAATGAAAAAGAGAGGGGAAGAGCATGTTTTTTTAGATTGTACTCATCTGAATGCAGAAAAACTCAAAAATCACTTCCCCAACATCTATAAAAAATGCCTTACACTAAACATTGATATCACAAGGGATTATATCCCGGTCATTCCGGCAGCCCACTATTCCTGTGGTGGAATCAAGGTGGACAAAAACGGAAGAAGTACGATCGACCGTCTTTATGCCATTGGAGAGGCCTCTTCGACAGGGCTTCACGGGGCAAACAGGTTAGCCTCCAATTCTTTAATGGAAGCTGTTGTCTATGCTGACCATGCAGCAAAGGATTCGCAGGAACGTCTTCCGGATTTAATGTACAGAGAGGATTTGCCGGAATGGGATTACAGCGGCACCACTTACCCTGAAGAGATGGTGATGATCACTCAAAACCAAAAAGAGGTACGTCAAATCATGAGCAATTACGTAGGTATTGTACGATCAAACCTTCGCCTTGAAAGAGCTTTGAAACGACTGGAAATTATTTACAACGAGACCGAAGAACTTTACAAAAAGTCAACTCTTTCAAAAAAGCTTTGTGAGCTTAGAAACCTTATAAACGTAGGATACCTGGTGATCAAAATGGCCCAGAACCTGAGAGAAAGCCGCGGATTACATTACACGCTGGACTATCCAGGGAAAAGATCTTTTTCGGAATTTTAGAGGCTTAAAAAATAATTAAGAGGGCAGGACCTTTGCTTTTTATTCCTAAACCAAAATTTTAATTAATCCGGGAACGTTTGAAATACTTTATTACAAAATAAAACAACAACCATTTCGGTACTAGCAAAACATTGAAGCAAAAAGAGACCTAAAAGGTTTTCAAAGCCTGTTAGGTCTTATTGGACAGTTTATTCCTCCCGCAGTGAATAAGCCGGATTTCTTCTTGCCGCTTTTATTGACTGGTAACTAATCGTAATGAATGCGATAAAGATAATGATAACCAGTGTTAAGATATAATCCCATGGTTGAAGGGAGGTCCTGTACGGATAATTATTCAGCCAGTTCGTTAAAAAATAATAAGCAATGGGCCAGGAGATGACCAGTGCAACCAAAACAAGCTGGACGGTTTCTTTGGCAATCAATGACACAATACCCGAAACAGAAGAACCCATGGCTTTGCGAATACCAATTTCTTTAGTCCTTTGCTCTGTAGTAAAGGAAGTCAGTCCGAAAAGTCCCAGCGAAGCAATGAATATACTTAGTATGGCAAAGCCGAGGGAAAGGCTTGAGCTGCGTTTTTCTTCCTTGTATAAGGTTGCGTGTTTGTTATCCAGGAAGAAATAGAGCATCGGATCATTGTCTGCAAATTCTTCCCATTTTTGTTCAATTTTTTTAATGGTTGCAGACATATTCTGTGCTGAAAGCTTTACAGTAAGATAACCCCAGTCCGTATCTTCCGACTTTGGTAAAATCAAAAAGGGGCTGATTTTCCGGTGTAAAGACCGGATGTGGAAATCTTTTACTACTCCCCCGATTTTGTAGGATGTCCAATCTCCTTCACTGTTTCTCGGACTTAAAATCCGTTCCTCCAGTGGATTTTTAATAGGATAATCCTTCAGGGCTTGTTGATTCACTATGCATATGTTTTCGCCCATTCTATCTTTTGAGAAGTACTCCCCCTGATTCAGTTCAATTCCATAAACATCCAGAAAATCCTCATCAGCCCAGTTGGTATCAAACACATAAGTTTCATCCTTAGCCTGGCTTTCAATTTTATAGGCATTGTTGTTATTGGGATTACCCGGGTACATGGTGGAATGTGTAGAATTAACCACTCCCGGTATCTTATTTACTTCTCTTTTAAAAGGCTTTATTTGATCATCAAGTACACTGAGCCTTCTGATGACGACTAACTTTTCTTTATCAAATCCCAAATCTTTATTGAGCATGTAATTGGTTTGTTTTGAAATGATAAGGGTTCCAAGGATTAAAGCTGCTGAAATCACAAACTGGGATATAACAAGGGCACTACGTATTCTTTTGTTTTTCATGCCCGATTTGAGTTCACCGCTTAATACGCTTTTAGGCTTAAAAGAAGACAGGTAAAAAGCTGGATAACTCCCTGCGAGAATTCCAATAAGCAGGGCGAGGGCAAGCAATGCCGGTATATAAAACCATTCCTGCAGATAATTAAGTGTGAGATGAGTGTTTATCAGGTGGTTAAAATAGGGAAGCGCCAATTGTACCAGGATAACCGCCAGAATCAAAGCAATAAAACTCATAAGTATTGATTCAATCAGGAATTGCCTGATCAGCATTTTCTTTGAAGAACCAACAACCTTTCGCAGTCCAACTTCCCGGGCTCTGCCTGAAGCACGTGCTGTGGACAGATTCATATAATTGATGGCGGCAATCACGATCAGCATCAGCGCTACAATTGAAAAAATATAGATGTATTTTTTGCTGTGGGGGGGTTTCATCGAACTTTCAATCTCCGGGTTCAGATGGATGTCTGTTAAGGGCTGCAAATAATAAGAATACTTGTTTCCTTTCTCCAGAAATTCTTCAAAGGTAATCCCCAGAAATTGTTGTAACAGTGGGCCGGCGTTTTCTTTTACCAATTCGGGAATTTTTTTTTCTACAGCGTCAGGAGAAGTTTTTTTGTTTAACAAGAGGTAGGCAGCAAGATTATTTGCCAGCCAGTTTTCATTCTGAGAACGACTGCTTGTGACAAAAGAACCAATCATGTTGCAGTTAAAATGAGAGGTTTTCGGTATGTCTTTCATCACCCCCGTTACCTCATGATAGGTTTCATAATTGCCTACTTTGATGCTTTTTCCCATTGCTTCCTTGTCACCAAAAATTTTACTTGCAGCAGATTCTGAAATAACAACTGTGTGAGGTTTTGCCAGGGCTGTTTTCGGATTTCCTTTAATCAGAGGTATTGTAAAGACATCAAAAATAGTGGAGTCAGCTTGCATAAATTCCGTTTCCACAAACTTTTTGTCCTCGTAACGGATTACTGTCTCATCCCATTTATTTAGCCTGACCGCTTCTTTCACTTCAGGAAATCTGTCTCTGATGGTCAAAGCCATAGGTGATGGGGTCCAGGCTCCTTTAATTTCCTGATTATTAATCTTTCCGTCAAGATAGATCCTGTAAATCCGGTCTTTCTTCTTATGATGCTGATCGTAACTTAGTTCACTAAAAATATAAATGGCAATTAGCATACTGCTCGCGATCCCGATTGCCAAACCTAAAATATTAATAAGTACATATCCCTTTTGCCGGCTTATGTTTCTAAAAGCCGTTTTGAAGTAATTTTTCAGCATAACTTTGTGTTTTTATCATAAGACGCCAAAATATTCTAATTAGTTACAGGATGATAAAAATTTATTTAATCGCACTTTGAGGGTAAGGCCGGACGGGTGCAGCAGAGATATTATATGCAATATATTTGGTGATCTTGTTGCATAATTTGATTATTGCATGATTCAATTCGCTTATGAAGGAAGACATGATTACATACTTAACCTTATTTTTTATAATGGTGGCCGATAGGGTCAAATACCCTTTCTGGTTTCCAGCAGAGGCTAAACCCATGTAAATGATTTAGTGCGCAAAGTTTTGCCTCCTTTAGCTTTTTGATATGCCAAAGTTCCTTTTGGGGAATGAAGAAAATCAATTGCTCCCGGCAATTGATTTTCTTCACAATAGGGATCTGTTAGGTATAAAAACCTGAATGACTCATTTCTTTTCTTACTAAAAAGCTGAAACAAACCCAACGCTAAATTTACCAAAATTGTCCTCCCTGAAATTTTCAACTAGTGAATATTCAGCAGCAAATCGAATGTTTCGTCTGACCAGATATCCGGCATGAAAGGTAAATGATTGGTAGTCAGCCGGGTCAAAGTCTGATTCTACTCTATTGTAAAGACCCATCAAATACCAGTCACTATCGTTGCCTTTGGGGCTGTATATCAATTCGGCCAGCATTCCTTCAGTATCAAGATTTTCTAAGGACATGGAATTGGCATCACTGAGGAAAACTTCTGAGTCATTGCGAAGGGTATATTGTAAGTTTAGCTCCAATTTATCGGAATAGCTAAGTGTCATATCCGGCCCAAAAATGAAAACCTCATTTGTTATTTCGTCACCAGCATTATTATCGAGTTTTTCTTTGCCCATATATCCAAAACCACCTATCCTGAGAAAATCGCCGACATCCTGAGAAATTCTTCCCATATAACTTTTATATTTATCTTTATCCCAAACATGCTCCCGGGCTTCCGGCAAGCCATTACCATTTACTACTTCCATTATTATTGTGGTGCCCGTGTTTAAACCGACTTCTACCAGCATACCCTTATCGTATGTAAGGTTGATATCCGAATTTCCAATTTGTGAGGTATAGAGCTTATAGTCTTCTAACGATAATCTGAGCTCTCGCTTGAACAATGGGTCGGATACTTGAAACTGACCGAGATAGATATCCAGTTCTTGATTAAACAGGTTATTAACCATTAAAAATGCATCTTCTACACCTGCAACTTCTCCCCTTTCGTCCATGTAGAAATAGAAATAATAGGACAAGTGTTCAGATAATTCACCCCCGGAAAGAAGTTTCATTAAATAGGGGGATTCAAAGTCGCTTCGTCCTTTGTTATTTACGTTATAACTGACGAAACCATCAAGTCTCACTGCAATGGGGAAATCCCGGATAAGGGATAATTTATCATCACCAGTGGGGACATAATATCGCGGGGCTTCTTCATCCTCAAGCCTAAAGCCATCCCCGGCAAATGTGTCGCCATAATCCTTTAATTTAGGTGTGGAGGGAGAATGACATGTTTTACAGCTAAGCCTGTATTTGCGTGCAAAAGCCGGAATCGAATAACATTGTTCTGCAATGAAACTCGCTCCGATAAATAAGATAATTGTAATTACAATTCGTTTTTTCAGCATAGTATAAAAATTTTTAAGGTAATACGGTAACTTCAGTCGAATGCCGGTTGATTTCATGAGTTCTATATTCTTCTTTTGGCACATCCAAAAATTCACCTACGGGTTTAACAAGGAGCCGATAATTCAATACAGCAGTAACTTCAAGCTTCCCGGGAGCCACTTCAAAAGGGAGATTGAAGGTGAATTTTTCTGTCTTTGTTTCCCGGGGTCCTATTCGATAATCCACTCCAAGCGAAGCGGTGTTCCATTGCATAATTGTCATTCTTCCCTGGGGGTCAAAATATGGCATTCTGTATATTCTGTCGCCTACGGGAACATCTTCCCGACTTACACCTTCGAAGTTTTCTTTTTCGAGCGGAACAGCCATGTCCTGGTAGGCTTTTTCATCGCTTGCAATGGTGTATTTCTCCCCTTCAAAACCTTTTTTATCAACAGGAAGGTGATAGGTATTGCCTTCTTCATCTTCTGCTTCCACGTGTAACCATACAATTCTGTCTTCTACAGAGCCGGTGGGGAATTTGTGTCCAGTTTTTTGGTTAAAAAGAGCAACGTTAAAGACTGCAACATCCCCGGGTACCACTTCACGCCTGTCCGGATGAATACGTAATTCAATGACGCCGTTCAGTTTTCCGGGGTCATGGGCTCCATGGAAAAGATGGAGTTTTGTATCGGGATATTCTGCTCCCATTCTGGCGGTTTTCATCCTTGTCTCAGTCATGTGGCAATCCTGGCATTTTACGCCTTCATCTGAATAAGGTCCTTCTTCCCATTCGAGTTGGGTGGATTTGACCCATACACCATAGGGACTTTTTTCATTGTGACAGATACCGCAAAACTCCGCACTGCTGTGCAAGTCTATGGCTACAATCTGATGTTCCGGGGAGCTCTTTTCTCCTTTCCTGGAGCTGAATTTTGTGAATCCGGGTTCTACAATGTAGTTGTGATTATAAGCTGTATCTCCATCGATTCCTTTAATCAGGTGGCATGATTCACATGAGACAGATTCATTGGCCCTGGATTCTTCTTCGGGCCTGGGAGGAGGCACATCACCAGCAAGGTATGATGTTGGTGAATGGCACCCAATGCATCCCTCATGTACTCCCTCCATATTGGGATCTTTTTGTGCGTGCGGCACAGCCAGCTTGAAGTATTCAATTTCATCCCAATGATGATCGTATGCATGAGACATCATGGATTGGCTCCATTGCTGATAAAAGTCGTTATGGCATGACTTGCAACTTTCTGGTTTCTCGAAATCTTCGTATTTGAACATCCCCATTTTACTCTTCTGTAATTTGGAAAACACAAAGCCGCTGATTGTTAAAGACATAACTATAATAACAATTAAAACCGGGAGTTTTTCTTTCATAGAAATATTTTAATTTTATTCAATATAACCAGAATCAACAAAATAAGCAATATTAAGAGATGGGGTTCAGGTAATTTAAAATGAATCTAATTAAACATAGATTGTTCTATTGTTACATTATTGAATTGTAAGTTATGTATCTTCGTTTGTTTTGCCATGCGACAACGGCTAATCCAATTAGTAAACCTACGCTGATATACACAAAAACCGGCACAGGTACAGGATCGCCACCGGCATAGGAGTGAAGGCCGGAAAGATAGTGATTCACACCAAAATAGGTCATCAGAATTGACCCTACCGCAAAAAGACTGAGTGTATTAAAGGCAAACATGGTTTTAAGGCCTGGTATATTCCGTGAATGAATAACAAAACTATAGACGATAATGCTGATAAGGGACCAGGTTTCCTTGGGATCCCATCCCCAGTAACGTCCCCACGATTCATTTGCCCATATTGCCCCGAGGAAGGTTCCTATGGTTAAAAGATACAAACCTATCGTCAGCGTTTTATAATTGATGGTAGTCAAATTTTTGATATTGTCAATAATCCTTTGATAATTGCGTTGATTGAGGACGGAATATAGGATCATGACAACAATTCCAAGAATCGCTCCCATGCCAAGGAAACCATAGCTGGCTGTGATAATTGAAACATGAAGTGTCAGCCAATAAGATTTTAACACGGGGACGAGATTCGTAATTTCAGGGTCCATAAAACTCATATGTGCTACCATTAATGTTAAAGCGGCAAGAA
>Ga0102934_1003689_pt1 | contig 10382 bp, 10 predicted proteins | sample SalPonR2_A_D1_MG_FD_78175 | JGI IMG/M metagenome (GOLD analysis project Ga0102934, IMG submission 78175) | Salt pond soil microbial communities from South San Francisco under conditions of wetland restoration - Salt Pond MetaG R2_A_D1_MG | ecosystem: Environmental > Aquatic > Marine > Intertidal...
AGGAAATTCTGATAAGTTTAAGAAAATTAATGAAGCCTATCAAGTTCTGTCTGATAAAAAGAAAAGAGCTCAGTATGATAAGTTTGGCCAAGTTTTTTCAGGGCAAGCTGGTCAGAGAGCGGGATATCAAAATAATCAAAGAGGTGGGTTTGATTTTGGTGGTATGAACTGGCAGCAAGCCGCTAGTAGTAGTGGTGGTTGGTCAGATATTTTTGAAGATATTTTTAATCAATTTGGTGGTCGAACTCAACGCAGGAAAAGGCAAACATATGTTCATGGTTCAGATATAGAATTAGCTCACACTATTAATTTAGAAGATGCTTTCAACGGTGTTAAGAAAACACTTAAGTATAGAACATACATAAATTGCGAGAAATGTAATGGCTTAGGATATAACAAAGAAGCTGGTTTAGAAAAATGTACAAAATGTCAAGGAGAAGGAGAGATAAGAGAAAAGAAACAAACTTTCTTTGGTCAGGTTTCTCAAATTAAAACCTGCCCAGAGTGCCGAGGAAAAGGAGAGGTTCCTAAAGACAAATGTTCTACATGTAATGGGCAGGGAAGAGTAAAAGGGAACAGAGAGGTTAATGTTGATATTAAACCTGGTATAAAAAGTGGTCAGGTAATTAAAATAAAAGGAGCTGGAGAAGCAGGAGAGCGAGGCGGTAAAACAGGTGATCTTTATGTAATTGTAAAGGTTAAACCTCATTCCCGTTTTAAACGAAAAGAAGATGATTTATATATAGAAAAAGATGTCAAAATTACCAAAGCTCTTTTAGGTGAATCTATTGAAATGAAAGGTATTAGCGGGAAAACATTTACCGTTAAAGTTCCTTCTGGTTTCAACTTTAAAAATGATTTAAAAGTAGAAAACAAAGGTATGCCTAAATTTGATTCTAATTCAAAAAGAGGAGATCTATACATTTCCTTTAATACAGAAATCCCTGGAAATATGTCTAAAAAGGCCAAAGATCTATTAGAAAAATTAGATAAGGAACTCTAAGATATTGACATCAGTTATTCATTTGTATAGCATAATAATAGTCCACAGACAGTAAGCGTTTGCTAATAAAGCATATAAGACTTACCGAGGACAAAAAAGATAACTTTAATCTATGTCTGTGGCCCTTAAAGGTCGCAATTTTTTTATTCACCATGGCAAAAACAAGAAAACAAAAAGAACAAGAGGTAAAAGAGATTGAAAGCTTTATTGATAAAAAAGATGGTTTTCTCACCTTTGGCTTTAATAAAGCTCCAGTAAATGATCTAAACGATTTCCGGTCAAAGATAAAGAAAGCGGGTGGTTTCATGAAAGTAGTCAAAAGAAGTCTTCTTGATATTGCTTTAGAAAACAACGATCTTGATTTTAAGTCTGAGAAGTATCTAGGTCAGACAGGATTTGTTGTTTTTAAAGAGGAAATATCAAATGTAGCCGGTATTGTATATGACTTTATAAACGATGAAGAAAAGGAAGGTGAGTTCTTGGGAGGTTATAACCTAAAAACTGACGAATTCTTTGAACCGGAGTACATAACTAAGGTTGGTCAACTACCTTCCAGAGAAGTGTTACTAGGTCAGGTAGTTGGTGGTATATCAGGGCCAATAAGAGCTTTTGTATATACCCTAAAAGCAATTGCAGAAAAAAGTAATTAATCATAAAAAATAACAAAAACATGGCAGAAGAAAAAGAGAACAAAAAAGAAGATAAGAAAAAAGATGAAGAAGAGAAAGATGAAAGTGAAAAAAAAGAAGAGAAAAAGGAACAAAAAAAAGAAAAGAAGGAAGAAAAGGATGAAGAAGAAGCTGAGGATGAAGAAGAGGTAGAAGTTCCTGAAAAATTTGAAGATATCGTTGAAAAAATAGAAGAGATGTCTGTAGTTGAGCTCTCTGATTTAGTTTCTATACTTGAGAAGAAGTTTAATGTTTCAGCAGTAGCTCCAGCCGCAGGTGGTAATGGTGGTGGAGGTGAAGAAGAAAAGTCCGAGTATGATGTTGTTTTGAAAGAAGTAGGTGATCAGAAGATTAATGTAATTAAAGAAGTTAAGAAAATCACTGGTCTTGGACTAAAAGAAGCTAAAGGACTTGTTGATGAAGCTCCAAGCCCAATCAAAGAAGGTGTAAGCAAAGATGATGCGGAAGAAATGAAGTCTCAACTTCAAGATGCTGGTGCAACTGTTTCTTTGGAGTAAATCTTCTTTGATATAAAGATAAACCCTGCTAATATTTAATTAGCGGGGTTTATTTATACAAACAGGGTACTTAGCTCAGCTGGCTAGAGCGCTACCGTCACATGGTAGAGGCCACTGGTTCAAGTCCAGTAGTACCCACCAATCATTTTTGTTTTACATAACTTGCGATACAATATAATCAATGGACAAACAAAAAGAATTAGAAAAGTTAAAAAAAGAGATAAAAGAAGATGATTCCTTGCCTTTGCAAGAATCAAATCTTGTCTTTGGAGAAGGTAGCCCTGACGCTGATGTTTTGTTTATAGGTGAGGCACCTGGTTTTCATGAAGACAAAAAGGGGAAACCTTTTGTAGGAAGAGCAGGGAAGCTTTTAACTAAAATGATTGAAGCTATAGACTGGAAGAGAGAAGAAGTGTATATCACAAACATTGTTAAAAGAAGACCACCAAACAATAGAGACCCTAAAGAAAATGAAATAAATCTTTATAAACCATACTTAAGAAAAGAGATTGATATTATTGATCCGAAGGTGATAGCCCCTCTAGGACGCTTTGCCATGAACTATTTCCTGCCTGATAAAAAAATCTCAAAGAGTCAGGGCAAGGCTTTTTGGTTGAAAGAAAGAATTATTTTTCCAATTTATCATCCTGCCGCGGGTCTTCGAAATGGGAAGTTTTTAAATAATATTAAAGAATGTTTTAAAAAGCTACAAAAAGTAATTGAAAATTATGACAAGCTTTTGGATAAAAAAGACCATTCAAAGGTGATAAAAAATCCTGAAGAACAATCATTACTTTAAAAATGAAAAATTATAAAAAAACATATAAAAAAGCTCTTAAAAAATCTCAAAGCAGAAATAAAAAAAGTAAAAAACCAGATTTGTCTGGCTATGTTTATTACGGAATATATCAATACTTAAAATCAGCTTTCTCCGACGAACAAGAAATTATTCCACAGGAACCTCCAGAACATGTTGAGGCTGATATTGCAGTATCCGCAGATGTAAAAAAGGTTAAGGAAGCAGCTGAAAAAATAAATAATGATAATTTCGATTATTTTAAAAAAGCTGAAGTTCAGGGACCTTTCTTGAATATATTTCTTAACTATCAAAATATTTTTAATGATCTTTTGTCAAATGTAGAGAAGCTTGATGATAAATATGGGGAGAATAATAGCCACTATAATAAGTTAGCTATAATAGAGTACTCATCTCCTAATATTGCTAAGCCTATAAGTATTGGTCATCTTCGTACTACTGTAATTGGACAAGTTCTTTCTAACATATATGAAGCCAATGGTTACACAGTTCTCAGAGATAATTACTTAGGGGACTGGGGGACACAGTTTGGTAAAGTGGCTTATGCTTATCAAAAATGGGGAGAAGGTAAGGAACTTAATGTAAAAAACTTAAAAGACCTATATATTAAATTCCAAAAAGAATATGAAAAAGATGAAAGCATTATTGAAGAAGCTCGAAATATCCTAAAAAAACTTGAAGATGAAGATGAAAAATTAACCAAGCTTTGGAAGAAAGTTAAAGAACTCAGCGTTAAAGATTTAAAATCTGTATATCAAAAACTTGGTGTTGAGTTTGATCATTACAGCGGAGAAAGTTTGTTCTTGAATAAAGCAAAAGATCTTATAAAAGATTGTTTGGATAGAAAAGTATGTAAAAAAGGAAAGAAAGACGCAATTATTGTTGAGCCTGAAGATCTCCCCACCTTCCTTATGGAAAAATCAGACGGATCAACTTTATACCATAGTCGTGATCTTGCTCAACTCAAGGCAAGGATAGAAGAGTTGAATCCTGACGAACTTTTATATGTTGTAGGTAATGAACAAAAACTTCATTTCAGACAGTTATTTACTCTGGCCGAAAAACTTGGATATTTGCAGGATCTTCACCCAAAGCATATTGGTTTTGGTTTAGTTTTGGGTGACGATGGAAAGAAAATGTCCACTCGCCACGGAACCGGAGCTGATCTTAAAAGATTAATTAATAAAGCTATCGAAAAATCATTAGCAATTGTAGAAGAAAAAAGTAGCAATCTATCTTCAAAAAATAAAAAAGAGATAGCAGAAAAGGTAGGTATTGGAGCTATCATATATAATGATATAAGTCATTCAAGAAATAAGGATATTTCTTTTGACTGGAATCAAATGCTTAATTTTGAATCAGGCTCCGCTGCTTATCTGCAGTATACAAATGCAAGAATAAACTCTATTAAAGAAAAATATGAAGAAAAGTTTAATAAACCTCAAAAACCTAATAAGTTTATTTTTAATGAGAAGATAGAAACCAAGATAGCTAAAAAGATTATGTTTTTTCCTCAAGTAATAAGATTAGCCGAAGAAAAAGATGCTCCTCATGTAATAGCAAATTATTTAGAAGAACTAGCTAGTACATTCAATACTTTTTATAATAAGATATCAATTATCAAAACCGACGATGAAGATCTCCGTGTTTCCCGTCTATACTTATCACGTACAGTAGGCCAAGTTATAAAAAATGGTTTAAGGGTTCTTAATATACCTATTCCTAAAAATATGTAAATCTATTTTTTAAAAAATGGAGCAGAGTGGGGGACATTGCTAAAATGACTAAATTTGCTTTTTTAATTTTCAGACTGTTGATAAATAAACACATATAATCCATTACCCCCTTAACCATAGGATATAAGCCCGATTTTTAACCGGGCTTTTTTTGTTGCTTTTCTAAACACAAAGTGGTACAATGGAATACAGAAGTGGGGAGATGTGGATAATAGTGTGGATAACTCCCCAATCTGGGGATAACTCCCTTAGATAAGGTTACTGCTCCGTCTCAAAATAATAAAATGTCCGACCCATATTTTTCGTAGGCGGAGCAGTATAACCCTTAAATAAAAAATTATGCTTTTAGGTGAATTTAAACATAAATTAGATAAAAAAGGTCGTATGGCTATCCCGGCCAAGTTTCGGGATAAATTTTCCGATGGGGCAGTAATAACTCGAGGAGTTGATAAATGTTTATTCATATTTGGTCCAAAGGAGTGGAGGTCTCTTGCTGAAAAGCTGACATCCCTTCCTTTGGCTCAAGCAAATTCAAGAGCCTTCGCCCGCCTTATGTTAGCCGGGGCTGTCGATGTAAATGTTGATTCTCAAGGCCGAGTGTTAATCCCTGATTATCTCAGAGAGTATGCAGATCTTGATAAGAAAGTAGTAGTTGCTGGTCTGTATAACAGAGTAGAAGTTTGGAATAAAGATAAGTGGGAAGAGTACAAGAAAGAAACCGAAGAGTCATCAGAAGATATTGCTGAAAAAATGTCTGAGCTAGGAATTTAGAACATGCATGAGCCCGTTCTTTTAAAAGAGGTTTTTGAGGTTTTAGAACCTAAGTCAAAAGATTTCTTTATCGATGCCACGTTAGGAATGGCCGGTCATGCTAAGAAGGCTGTAGAAAAGATCTCTCCCAAAGGTTTTTTAGTAGGGATTGATCGTGACCCTGATTCTCTACAAAAAGGCAAGCAGAAACTGATTGAGCATGTAGAAGAAGAAAACCTTAAGGTAAATCTTTCTTTCTTTCAAGCAAACTATACTGATCTACCTAAGATAATAAATGAAATTGGAAGAAAGCCCGACTGTATCCTGTTTGATCTTGGATTTTCTACCTTTCAAGTTTTTTCTGGAAAAGGTTTTAGTTATGATCAGGACGAACCTTTAATCATGAGATACGACGGAGATGTAAGTAAGTTGACAGCTGCCCGTGTACTTAATGAGTATGATAAGAAAAAACTTGCCCAGATTTTAAAACAATATGGTGAAGAAAGGTTTGCAGAAAGGATTGCTGACGGAATTAGTAAAGAGAGAAGAAAAAAATCTTTTAGAACTACCAAAGATCTAGTAAAGGCAGTTCGTAGATCCTTGCCTTCCAACTATCCTTCTAAAAAAAGACCGGAAGCAAGAGTTTTCTTAGCTCTAAGAAATTTTATTAATCATGAACCAGAAGACCTGAAGAAAATGTTAGATTTTTTACCTGATATGTTATCCAAAAAGGGGAGAGTTGCTATCATCACTTTTAACTCTTTAGAAGACAGGATTGTAAAGAAAAAATTTAAATCATTATCAAAAAAAGGCAATATGGAGCTTTTAACAAAAAAACCTATTAAACCTTCTAAAAAAGAAATAGAAAAAAATAATTATGCAAGGTCGGCGAAAATAAGAGCAATAAAAAATAAATAATGACTATTTTAAAACCGAAAAATAAAAATAGCTATTGGTTGTTTTTCACTTCTTTAACACTTCTTGTTATAATTGGTGGTGTTCTATATATTTCTCAATATAACTCTGTAGCCAACAATAGATATAAAATAAAGAAACTAGAAGATCAGATTACAAAAGCTGAAGTTCAGAATGCTGAAATTAAAAATGAGTTATACCAGAATATAGATCCTACCAAGCTTGAGTCGGTAGCAAAACAATACAGCTTAGTAATGGAGAATAATCCTGATTATATGAATATCAACCAATGGGTTTCAGATTCCTCTTATTAAACTTAATATTCTTAGTCGCTTTTGGAGCAATAGGCTTTAACCTGTATGGTCTACAGGTTGAGAACAGTGATTATTATCACAAGCGAGTTCAAGCTCGAAGTGACTATCAAAAAGAATTAAAACTCCGCCGGGGGGAGATTTTTTTTACAGACCGCAATAATAATGAGATTCCTACTGCTTTAAACAAAGATTATCCAATAGTATATGCTGTCCCAAAGGAAATTGATGATATTCAAGAGACAGCCGATAAACTTTCAAAAATAATAGATAAACCAGAAAAAGAGATAATTAATGATATAAATAATTCTGAAAGCCTTTTTTCACTTTTAATAAATAAAGCAAGCAGTGAACAAATTCAACTCATAAACAAGCTCAAGCCTGATGGTGTTTATATAGGAAGCAAACAGTACAGGTATTACCCATTTAATAAATTAGCTTCACACGTTTTAGGTTTTGTAGGGGTTAACGAAAATTATCCTGAGCCAACCGGATTATACGGTATAGAAAATGAATATAATAAAAAATTAAAATCTGGTGATGAGATTAACCTTACTATCGATAGAAACATTCAGGTTGAGGCTGAGGATGTTTTAGAAAAATTAGTTAAAAAATATGAAGCTGTTGGAGGTTCTGTTATTATTCAAAAACCAAAAACCGGCGCTGTCCTAGCAATGGCCAATATGCCGGAGTTTAATCCTAATGAATATAGTAAATCTTCAATAGAAAACTTTATAAATCCTTCCGTTCAGTATGTTTATGAACCAGGCTCTGTCTTTAAGCCACTAACAATGGCAATAGGAATTGATACTGGAGTTATAACTCCAGACTCTACCTATCATGATAAAGGAACCATTACTTTAAATGGTGAAACTATTCATAACTGGGACCACAAAAGCTATGGAAAGATTACCATGACCCGAGTTATTGAAAGATCCATAAACACCGGAGCTGTATATGCTCAAGATCAGATAGGTGACCAAAGGTTTATAAACTATCTTTATAAATTTGGTTTTGAGTCAAAAACAAATATTGATTTACCTAATGAAGTTAAAGGTAGCTTAGCTAACATTACTAAGAGTGATGCTCGACAAATAGATTTTGCCACTGCTTCTTTTGGTCAGGGTACAGCTGTTACCCCCATCCAGTTGATTAATGCTTACTCCGCTATAGCTAATGGAGGATTATTAATGCGTCCCTACCTAAACAAAGATAAGGGTCCTTATATCAAAAAAAGAGTCATTGAGGAAAAAACTGCACGACAAGTGGCCAATATGATGGAATCTGCTGTTCGGAAAGCTAAGATAGGATCAATCCCTGAGTTTAACATATCAGGTAAGACAGGTACTGCTCAGGTTCCCGACTTTGAACATGGAGGATATAGTGATGAGTATATTCATACCTTTGTAGGGTTCGCTCCCACCACCGCTCCTCAGTTTGTAATCTTAATTAAGCTTGATAAACCTAATGTTGATTTAGCTGGACGAACAGTCGTTCCCGCCTTTAAAGAAATGAGTCAGTTTATGTTAAATTATTACCATATTCCACCAGATAATCTCCCTGAAGAATAAACATGAGAACATTTTTACTTAAAAAATTAAGGAGCGTTTTAAAAACTTTAGCTAAGCTTACCCTTAAAAGGTATGATCCTAAAATTGTAGGAATTACCGGTAACGTAGGCAAAACTTCTGCTAAGGTAGCTACAAAATACGTGCTTTCTGAAAAATTTAGAGTTCGAGCTTCGGCTAAAAGTTTTAATAATGAACTTGGACTTCCTCTCGCTATATTAGGTGATTGGCAAAAAACTGGTGGATTTATCTTTTGGTTGAAAGTTATCCTTTCTTCTGTTTTTAAGCTTGTCTTTAAATCAAAATCATACCCGGAAATCTTGGTTTTGGAGTACGGAGTGGATCATCCGGGAGACATGGCATATCTATTGGATATTGCTCGTCCTGAGATAGGGGTGGTTACCGCAATTGGAGAAATTCCGGTTCACATTGAGTACTTTACAGGCAAAGAAGCAGTAGCAAGGGAAAAATCAAAGATGATAAATCAACTGCCGACAACTGGTTTTTCAATCTTAAACGCAGATGATTTAACAGTTTATAAGATGAAAGAAAAAACTCGTTCTCAAGTTATGACCTTCGGCTTTACAGAAAAATCTGACATGAAGATAAATACTTTTGAAACAAACTTCAATGAAAATATAAAAGGGGTAACCTTTAAGTTAAGCTATGGTGGTAGTTTTATTCCTGTGCGGTTAGATAGAGTTTTAGGAAAGGCTAGAGGATACACTGCTGCTATTGCTGCCTCTGTTGGCCTAGTCTTAGGGGTTAATCTTGTTGATATATCTGAAGCTTTATCAAAGATCGAGTCTCCTCCAGGTAGGATGAAGGTTATTAAAGGAATTAAAAACACCTGGCTAATTGATGACACATATAATGCCTCTCCACTAGCTACTGAAGCTGCTTTAGAAACTTTAGAAGATATAAATGTTAAGAGGAAGATTGCTGTTTTAGGGGATATGTTAGAGATAGGGAAGTACACTGCTGAGGCTCACGAAAAAATAGGTGACTTAGCTGAAAAACATCTCGATGTTTTGATCACTGTAGGCATGAGAGGTAAATTTATTCATGAATCAGCTAAAGATTCTGGTATGGATAAAGAAAATGTACATCATTTTGAAAAAATTGATGAAGCTGCTTTATTCCTTCAAGACCTAATCAAAGAAGGTGATCTAATTCTTGCAAAAGCATCCCAAGCTGTTAGACTGGAAAAGGTTGTGAAGGAGGTTATGGCTGAACCTGATCAAGCTAAAGAGTTGCTTGTGCGTCAGAACAAAGAGTGGTTGAAGAAAAAAGGTAGTTATGAATAAAAGGCCCCATCGTCTAGCGGCTTAGGACGTTGCCCTCTCACGGCAGAGACACCGGTTCAAATCCGGTTGGGGTCACAAAAGTAAGATAACCTGTTCAATCCAGGTTATTTTTATTGCCTATAATTTATGATAATATTTAATTAAAGGCCGGGATAAAACTTAAAACTTTTTTATGACAGAAGAAAATAAAAATAAAGAAAAAGAATACCACGAAGAAGAAAAAGAAGAGGTTGTAGAGAAAAGGGAGTCTTTTTCTGAGGAAAAAGAAAATAATAAAAATGAAGGTGTTAACGCTTTAGCTCTACTTAGTTATTTAGGAATACTATGCTTGGTTCCTCTTTTAGTTAAAAAAGATGATAAATTTGTACAGTTTCATGCTAAGCAGGGACTAGCTTTGTTGATTGCAGAATTTGCTACCATGTTTATTGTTATGATTCCTTTCTTAGGTTGGGTTATCGCTCCTATAGCTTGGATTGTTTGGGTCGTTCTTTCCATCATTGGTATTCTAAACGTAGTTAATAAGAAAGAGAAACAAATTCCGTTAGTCGGCGGGCTTGGTTCTAAATTTAAAATATAAAAGATTTATGAATAAGACGCTGATAGGTTTAATAGTAGTCGTAGTTATCGGAGGAGGGGTATGGTTTGCAGTAGATAATATTAACCAAGAAAGCCCTGTTCCTTCTAACGGAGTTGATGAAGTTAAAGAGAGCGGACCATCATCTTCAGAAGTTACTCCTACTAACTTGTTTCAGATGGCCTTCAATGCTTCTTGTACCTATGACCTGAATA
>Ga0102934_1003691_pt1 | contig 10381 bp, 9 predicted proteins | sample SalPonR2_A_D1_MG_FD_78175 | JGI IMG/M metagenome (GOLD analysis project Ga0102934, IMG submission 78175) | Salt pond soil microbial communities from South San Francisco under conditions of wetland restoration - Salt Pond MetaG R2_A_D1_MG | ecosystem: Environmental > Aquatic > Marine > Intertidal...
ATCCCCTCCCCAATCCGCGCTTTTAACGCGACATCGAGAAAGCGGCGTTCAATCTGTCGACAATGAACCACGACCACCCTCCCCGCCAACGCCTGCAACAACTCGGGCAATATCTGTTTTAAATCATGGCCGACCAGTGCTTCCGAGTCGGTTATCCCATGAATAACTACCGAGCCGGTGGTCAGGGGTTTTTCCGGATTTAGAACCCAGTAGCGGGCCTTGCTGCAGTAAATACGTTGCAAGTCAAAGGGAATCAACCCGACACTGACGATGGCATCGCGCCCAGGATCAAGTCCGGTCGTTTCAATATCCAGCGCAACCAGTGATAGTTCCGCCAACGAGGTTTCAGGTGCCGGGGCGCCGGCGTGGTAATATTCTTTGAGATCAGGGTTCTCAGCTGTTGTTGCAAGTTGTTCAAACAACTGCTGCCAGGGGGGTGCACCATGTCCGTCAGCATGTTTTTTAGCCTTAAGATAGAGCATTGTCTATCCTTGTTTCGTAATGCGTTTGGCTGGATAGCGAAATTTAAGAAATTTCTGGGCATTGGAAAGGGCCTGGAAGGCATCCTTCAGGTTGCGCCGATCAAACTGACTTAAGGTTTCCGGATTGATACTATTATCGACCTCCTCTCCCAGGGTCAGGCTTTGCGCCTGGTGTCTCAAGCGTACCATCGACATAAACTCCATGGCATCTCGCATCGCCTCGGTACGACCCAGAGGAAGCAAGTCAGCATCACGGATATCGTCAAGACGATCAAAAGAGTTTTGCGCTGTTGATCCCGCCGCCAGGGCGTGCACACGGATCAGAGCCGCCAGCGGTGCCGTACCACGACGTTTGAGATCCAGAGAATCCTTGTGTTTGCCGTCGCGTTCTACCAGAAAATCTTTGAAAAACCCCAGCGGAGGTGTGCGGCTTAAAGCATTACGGGCAAGGGCAAAGAGAAAATACGGACTTTTTTGAGCCTGCCCGGCAATCTGCTCTTTAAGTTGTTCGACCCAATCAACCTCACCCCAGATCCCCTCCAGATCAAAAAATATCGAGCTGTTCAGCAGATCCTCCGGTGTTGGTTTAGCAATCCACTGGGCGAAATAGCGACTCCAGACCTTTCTTGGTTGCCGCCAGCGGTCAGTGGTCGCCATGATCCCCCCCTTGCAATAGGGGTAACCACTAGCGGCAAGACCGTCGCAGACAAAGGTTGCCAGTGGCCGGAAATAATCGTCATGAACGGCCGGATCGTAGCTATCATCAAGAATCAGAGCGTTGTCCTGATCCCCGCCCGGCAGCAACTCATCCCGTGCCATTGACCCCAGGGCGACAAAACAACAGGGAATCGGTGGTGGTCCGAGTTTTTCTGTCGCCAACTCGAGCAGTCGCTGTTTAACACTGCGACCGAATACCGACATGGCGCTGCCGACCATCCGGGAATTGGCCCCCTCATTGACCATCCGCACAAAGCTGGACTCGATTTCGGCTTTTAGCGCGGACAGTTCTTCAACGTCCTGAGCCCGCAGGATGCGCGCTACCACCAGCAGGCTGTTCTGCGACTCATAGCGGATCAGGTCAGACAGGGATATCACTCCGACCGGACGGCGATCACGCATGACCGGCAGATGATGAATGCGGAAACGCAGCATGGATAACATGGCTTCAAATACGTATTGTTGCGCCTCGATGCTGATCAGGTTTTCCGACATAATACTGGTGACAGCGGTCTCCAGAGGCAGTCCGGCGGCAATAAAACGGGTGCGCAAATCCCGGTCAGTGATAATTCCCACCATCTGCTCAGGGTCATCGGTGTCAGAGATGAGCAGGGAGGAGACCCCTTCAGTGGTCATCCGCTGTCCGGCCTCAAAAACACTGGCGGTTGCCTCAATACTGACCGGTTCGCGGGTAATCAGTTGCTGGATGCGCGTCCGCATCAGCTCGTTGGATTGGTGGGCACGCGAAACTGTCTGGCGCAAACGGGCCCGATCGCCCAACTCAACATAATCAGCAAAGGGATCGTGAGCGTCACAAAGTTGGTTAAATTGTGCTTCAGGGATAATATAAAGCAGGGAATCTTCGAGGGCGCGGGCGGGAAAACGCACGCTGTTATGCATCAGCAGGCTCATCTGACCGAACAGGGAGCCCTCTTCCAGGCGATTATAGAGGGTGCCGTTACGGCGGAAGATTTCGACCGAGCCGCTACGGACAAAGTAGACTTCGTGGATCTCGTCGCCAAAGGTCAGGATAGTGCTGCCGGCCTTGTAATAAGCAACTTCTACATGCGCGGCAAGCTCCTGGACAACCTCGACCGGAAGCGCCTCAAAAGGCTCAAATCGCCGTAGATGATCGGAAATTTCCAGCAGTTCAACTTCCATAGCGAGCCTGACTCTTGATCCGTTGGAGGCCAGGGAGCAGGGTCACCCCACTCCCTGACAGACCAACATATTGTTACTTGCCACGCGGTTCAGAAGCCAATCCCTTGATTAATGACCAGCAACTGATCAACAGGACGATAGTAAATGGAAACCCGGTCGAAACCGCCATGGCCTGCAGTGCCACCAGACCACCACCAAGAATCAGGGCGACCGCAACCAGACCTTCAAAGGTACACCAGAACACCCGCTGGGGAACGGGTGCTTCGACCTTGCCACCAGCAGAAATGGTATCGATAACCAGGGAGCCGGAGTCTGACGAGGTCACGAAAAAGACAATGACCAGAATAATCGCGATAAAGGAGGTAATCTGCGCCAGGGGCAGCGCATCGAGCATCGCAAAGAGTTGCAGCGGCAGCACGGCTTCAGCAGCAGCAGTGTAGCCCTCTTTGATAAACTGGCTGATAGCGGTGCTGCCGAATACGGTCATCCACAGAACACAGGCCAGAGAAGGTATCAGTAACACAGAGACCAAAAATTCGCGGACGGTTCTGCCACGTGACACACGGGCGATAAACATCCCGACAAAGGGGGACCAGGAAATCCACCAGGCCCAGTAGAAGGATGTCCACCCTTGAGCAAAGTTACTGTCGGCGCGGCCGACGGGGTTGGCGAGAGCCGGCAAGTATTGAAGATAAGCGCCAAGGTTGGCAAAGAAACCGGTGAGGATGGCCAGGGTCGGGCCAACAATGATGACAAACAGTAACAGCAAAGCCGCAAGGGTCATGTTGATCTGCGATAAGCGCTGTACTCCAGCCTCCAGCCCGGCGACCACGGAAATCAGGGCAATCGCGGTGATGCCGACAATCAACAGCACCTGGGTGGTGGTTCCCGGGGGCAGACCAAACAGATAACTCAAACCGGCAGCAGCCTGGGATGCTCCGATCCCAAGGGAGGTAGCAAGTCCAAACAGGGTCGCAAAGATTGCGAGGATATCAATAATATGTCCCGGCCAACCCCAGATCCGTTCGCCCAGGATGGGGTAAAAGATCGAGCGCACAGTCAAGGGGAGCCCCTTGTTGAACGAAAAGAGTGCCAGACCCAGGGCAATCACTGAGTAAATCGCCCAGGGATGGAGTGCCCAGTGATAAATGGTAGCAGCCATGCCCAATCGTTCTGCTGCCAACGCATCACCGGCGGCACCGGTTAACGGTGCCCAGTCGGTGCGCAGACCATTCTCTACAGTCGTCCCGGCAAAAGAGCTGCTGAAATGAGACAGCGGCTCTGATACTCCATAGAACATCAGACCGATCCCCATACCAGCGGCAAAGAGCATGGAAAACCAGCCCAGATAGCTGAAGTCCGGCTTCGCTTCGGTGCCACCAATCCGCACCCGTCCCAATGGAGAGACAACCAGACCAAGGCAAACCAGCACAAAAATGTTGCCGGCAGAGATAAAAAACCAGTCAAGATTGGCTGTCAACCAATTGCGCACGGCCCCGAACAGCGGTTCGGCCTGGGTTTGGAACATCAGGGTCAGGACGACAAACAGAATGATCGCTCCCCCTGCGGTGGCGAACACCGGGTTGTGAATATCAAAACCGTAACGACCTAACTTGAAGCTGACATTATCCTGTCCGACCTTGTAGTCGGTATCGATAGGGTTAACCTCGCCATCCGGCTCGATCTTGTCAAGGTGGGCGATGACTTCTTCGAGGTCATCGGGCTCATTCTGATTTTTCTTTTGCGTCATGGAAATCTCCTGGGACCATTTGACAAATAAACAGTCGGAAAGAGGGGTCGTATGGATAGTCGGGAAGAGAAGAACCTGAACGTAACTCTAAAGCGAGGGATAAGACGATTAAGCTCTATGGCTTGGTGATTTCAGATCACGCCGTCCACTGATGCTCAGATGGTGCGGAACACAGTTTCAACGCGCCTGTCATCCTGGTCTGCACCGCAAACAACTATTCACGCTCTGACTGCCCGATCAGACATGCGACATTAATATAATAGATTGTGGAAAGAGAAAATCAACTGGTAGGCCTAACATATTCACTGAATAATTGCAAAATCGCGCTGCAGGTCACGTTGAGAAATGTCCAGGTCAGTCAATCTCTTTACTGATCTGTAGGGCCAGAGCCGTTGCACTGGTCCAGGCATCTTCGACCGTGCGACCGAGACACCAGTCACCGCATACCCCTATTTGTAAATCCTGGCTCCATAAACAGTCTTTTCCCAGGGGCATTTTAGTCAGGGCATAGCGCCAACGATGAGCAAATAACAGCTCCGGTCGCCTTACGGCAGAAATGTTTTGGCTAAACAAATCACATAGCTTGACGCCAACCCGATCGGGAGACGCTTCGAGATGCTCCTGCGACCAGTCAGCAGTCGCCTGCAACAGATAGACACCATTATTGTTGCGTCCGGCCTTGGCACTGTTGGCGACAATCCGGCGTAATCCCGGGGCAGGATCAATCATCACCTCGGTGGCTGTGCTCAAAGGCACAGATAACTGCACCGCCGCAACCCAGCAAGGTTCCATCTGCGCCTTTTTAACCTGGTTGGCGATCTCGTAAACATTGTGCACCAGTGCATAGGTCTGAGGTGCCGGTGCGGTTACGACCACCAGATCCCAACTCCCCAACAAGGATCCTCCATCATTAAAAAGCACCCAGCTGTTTCCCTGACGTTCCAGTCTGGCAATACGAGTCGCTGGCTGAAAATTAATATCTCCGAGCAAACAACGGGTGATGCTGCTATTGCGTGGAATGCCAATATATCCTGGCCATTCGTCCTGATCCGGAATTCCACGCACCTGCACCTGCCAGGGCCGGCATACCTCCGGCGCAAGATGGCTTTGCAGATAACCACCAAAAGCATCTGACTGAGCGGCAAAATAGGGGGCACCATGGTCAATCCAGCCTCCCTGCCAGGAACGGCTCGACATCCGCCCACCAGTCCCCTTGCTCTTATCAAAGAGGGTCACGGTTTTGCCCTGTTCCAATAACTGCCGGGCAATGGTTACTCCCGCCATCCCGGCGCCGATTACTGCTGCTGGCATTATTGACTCCTGTGGTTACCGGGGGTCTATCTGCTGAAGGCACTCTGCCCTTACGGCCTCGAGTACGGAAATCGTCGCTTCGAGCTTGGCATCACCAATCTCCCCACGCCCGGTCCAATCGTTGCCCTGACGTACGTAGAGGCTGTGCAACTCGCGCTCCAGCTGCTCAAGCAATCCTTCAGGATTTTCGATCAACTGCTCTGCAAAAAATCCGGGTAAATTTTCCAGGATGGTCTCTTTGTGGGTATCAACATAGGTAGGATTCATCATCATCTTTCCTCATCATGTTTTGTGGCGCAGCATCCAGGCGGCCAGCACCAGGCTTAAAATCGACAATAAGCTGCCGGGACGGCTCAGCCACTGCTGAAAGTAAAATGCCAACGCTAGAAAAAAAATCATCAAGCCCAGACGACGTAGCTGCTTGCCGACTTTTTCAACCAGATAATCCCGGTCGGGCCGTGCCATCCGCACCGTCAGATCACCCTGCTGTGCCTGTTCAATAACGGTACGTGCCTGAGACAGGGTCAGGGGCAACTGCACCAACTCGCGCTTTAGTCGTTCAGCAACACCACGATCTTCCCCTAATGCCCGGGGAAGATTTTCTTTAAGGATCGGCAAAATATCCCTTATACCGTTGAAGTTTTTGACATACTGGGTGCCAAGTCCTTCAATCAGAGAGCTGACGCGCATGACATAGATAACGTCCTGGGGCAGCTTGAAGGGCTGGTCATGCAACACTTCCAGTACGCCAAAAGCCAGCCCCTGCATACTCGCTGCATCGAGATGATCGCTGTCAAAGATAGCGAACAGATTCTCGGCAATCCGGCTTAAATCACTAGCATCAGCCTCTTCGGTTAACACCCCCATGCGCCGGGTCGCGCCAACCAGCAGCTGAAAATCGCGCTCGTAGGCGGCCTTGACCGCATAGATCATCGCCTGACGCATATCCTGTGGGATCCTACTGACCATCCCGAAATCAAGCAGAATCAACTGCCCTGTTTCCGTTACCAGCAGGTTGCCGGGGTGTGGATCAGCATGAAAAAACCCCTTAACCAGCATCTGTTCAGTATAAAACAGCACCAGGGTTTTCATCAGCGCGGAAAAATCCACCCCCCAGGCCTCTATCTGGCGGACGTTATCGATACGCACACCTTCTTCAAAGCTCATCACCAGGGCATCATCGCTGGACAGGGATTTCACCGGAACCGGAAAACGGACCCCGGCAGCACTGTAGGTCTGGCTGAAGAGCTCGAGATTAGCGAGCTCCTGGGTCATGCTCACTTCCTGACGGATAACCCTGGTAAAGGCCGCCAGCACTGATTCGATAGAATGACGGGTCTGATCGCTAAACAGCGGGCGAAACACACGTAAAAACAGATTAAGTAGTACAATATCCACTTGGACCTGGACGCGGATATTCCGGCGCAGCAGCTTAACTGCTACTTCCTGACCACCATCACGCAGCCTGGCACGATGAACCTGACCGATAGAGGCACTGGCAAGAGGCCGGTCATCAAAACAAGCAAAGACCGTAGGGTCGCCAAAAGCACGCTGAAAGACCCTGGAACAGTCAACAGCGGTCATCGGTGGCATACGATCATGCAACTGCCGTAAGGCGACGAGATAGTCTTCATCAAAAAAATCCGCCCGGGTTGCCAACACCTGAGCGAGCTTGACGAAACTGGCGCCAAGGATGCGGATGGTGTCAACCAGTTGATCGGGTGGCAACGGCCGCCACCACCACCAGCGCGAGCGGCGACGAAACAGCAGAAAAACCGTCATCAGAAAGCTGAAGACGGCATAACTGCGCCTCGGTCGGCAAAGATGTAAAATCAGTCTAATTTTCTTCACTTAGTTTTCAGATCCTTTTTCAACGCCTCCAGGTCCGCCTTGGTCACCAGGCCGAGCTCGTTGATGACCTCGGTGATCTGCTCGCGCAAAAGATCTTTCACATGATCTTTTTCCTGCGCTCCACGTTGACTGAGCTCATCAAGAAATGCCCGTGCATTGGCTTCTGCTTCACTCTGCCACTTTTTGACTTCCTCACTATTGTTTTCCAGTTTGTCTTTTACCGACAGGGCTCCGCCTAAGGCAATGTAAAAAAGCTGCTCCAGTTTTTTTTCCATAAATAGCTCCTTTTGCTCAATACTGGGTTTTCAAAATTCTATTTTTAGTATAGTATTCCATTAACTACATTATTGTCTAGGACAAAACCATGATCACTATCCAACAACTGAGTCAGGAACTGGGCATTGGTGTCGACACCCTGCGGGTGTGGGAACGACGCTTTGGCTTTCCCACCCCTGAGCGCAACTCACGCGGTCACCGCCTTTATCCCCCGGCACAGATTGATGACCTGCGAATCATCAAAAAACTCCAGAACCTCGGGCATCGCCCCAAGCAGCTGTTTGCTTTGACGGCACCCGAGCGCAAGGCATTACTCAATCAGCTACCACTTGATGATAGCCATCAGGACCTGCAGCATCTGGTTACAAGCGTTGCGGCAGCGCAGGTCGAAAAGGAGCTGCATAGCCAGTTGCAGCAGCGGGGAATCGAGGCTTTTATTCTGGAATTTGCGGTGCCCTTGCTGGAGGTGATGGATCGTGGCTGGCTGACCGGCAAGTTAAGTATTGCCCGCGAACATCTGCTCTCTGATTGTCTGACTACCATCCTGAAAAACCTCCTTGTCCCTCGCGAAAATGCCCCAAAAATCGTCTTTATGACCTTGAGCGGTGAACGTCACAAACTGGGACTGCTGTTATCAGCGGTTTTGTTTCACCAGCACGGGTGCGACTGCTATCTGGTCATGGAGGAACTGCCGGTGGCGGAAGTAACAACTATGGTGGATTTTTTTGCTGCGGATGCCGTTGCCCTGTCATTCAGTATTCAAATCACCCCACGACAAGCAAAACAGGATCTGGCATGGTTACGTAAGCGGTTGCCGAACCATATCAAAATCATCGCCGGCGGGTTTGCCCTGCGTAATGGCCTGCACCTGCCGGGGATTAGTGTGTGCACCGATCTAGGTCAGATCAACAACCTGTGTGCCCGTGAATTTCCAGAGAGGATTGGGATTCAGAATTCAGCAGAAAATCAAGAGCAACCTCTTATTGACAAAGACTTGTGAATTCTGGCTTCTGTATTCCATCAGTCAAGCGCAAAGGGATGCAGAAAGAAAAACACCAACAACAAAGGCCTCTAAGGGGTCAGTCTTTTTATTCAGCATTTCTTAAATACAACCACCAGTAAATGGCAGCGACAAAAAATCCACCGCCAAGCAGATTGCCGACGGTAACCACCAGCAAGTTATGCTGCCACAGAGTGCACCAGTTGAGTTGCGCGAGCAATGCTGCATCAAGTCCGGAAGCAGCGCGGGCAGCGGGCAGCGATTTGGCAAAGATTCCCGCCGGTATAAAGTACATGTTGGCGACAACGTGCTCTAAGCCGGCAGCAACAAATGCCATGATCGGAAAGAAAATTCCCAGAATCTTGCCGGCAATGTCTTTAGCCGCCATTGCCAGCAACACCGCTAGACACACCAGCCAGTTACAAGCAACAGCTCGAAAAAAATAGGCGCTGCTGTGGGATGTGCTGGCAAACTCCTCAGACACCTTGTTCGAGGCGATTTGCAGTGCGGTTCCACCAAAAGCACCGTCCATCAGGCCGGTTTGGCTGACAATCAGCCAGGCGAGAAAGACCGAGCCGAGCAGATTACCCAAGTAGACAAAGCCCCAGTTACGTAATATCTCTATCAGGGTCAGGCGTTTTTCGAACCACGCGGCAGTCATCATTGTATTTCCGGTCCATAGCTCCGAGCCGGGAATCACTACCAGCATCAGTCCAACACTGAACACCGCACCGACAAAAAACTTCTGTAGCCCGATCCAGGCTACGGCTCCAGTACCCACCACCGTCGCCAGATGGGCAGCAAAACCAATGTAGACCCCCGCAAGAAATCCAAGAACAAAAAGCCTGGCTCCAGTGATATTCTTTTTTTCGGCACCCCATTCAACCAACCGATGTGCCAACTGGGCAGGGGTAAGATACGAAACGGCCATCACGCAGCTCACTTTGTGTCAACGAAAAGGTTGATGTTGGCTATCGATCCGCCTGACTGCAACAGATATCCAGATCCGCTTATTCCAGACCCAAAATATAGTCCCACTGGTCTTTTGTCACCGGCATAATTGACAGGCGGTTGCCTTTACGCACCAGGGGCATATTTTCCAGAGGGTCATGTCCTTTGAGTTCGGCCAGCGAAATTTTCCGGCGGGTATGACGAACATATTTCACATCAACCAGAAACCAGCGTGGCTGCTTAGCTGAACTTTTTCCATCAAAATACTTGCTCTGCGGATCAAAGGCGCTGGGATCGGGGTAACTCTTGCCGGCGACTTCCATGATGCCGACAATGCCCGGCACTTCACAGTTAGAGTGGTAAAAAAACACCTGATCACCTGTTTGCATGTCATCGCGCATAAAGTTTCGTGCCTGATAATTGCGGACGCCATCCCAGGGTTCAGTCTGGTCGGGACGGGCATGCAGGTCATCAATGCTGAAAGCTTCCGGTTCCGATTTCATCAGCCAATAGTTCATTTTACTTCTTCCCGGTCAGAACCTGACCCATGCTGACTTTTGACAGCTTGATCTTTTTTTGCCCGCTTATCAGCCGTCAGATGAAGGTCACACTCAAAACAACGACGTACCGGCCGGAACAGATAACCGCTCATATGAAAGCAGTGGCCACAACGTGGGCATCGTGCCAGAGCCATCATGGCAACGGCAACAATCAGCAACAACAACCACCCGACAAAGGCTATCACCACCATCCGCTTGGCATCGTTGGCAGCCAGAGCAAACATCATCAGCGGCACGTAAGCCAGAATCAACAACCATAAAAACCAGCGGCGCATACGCACAATGCGCAACCCAGCGTGCATTTCATCCAATGTGATTTCTG
>Ga0102934_1003692_pt1 | contig 10379 bp, 14 predicted proteins | sample SalPonR2_A_D1_MG_FD_78175 | JGI IMG/M metagenome (GOLD analysis project Ga0102934, IMG submission 78175) | Salt pond soil microbial communities from South San Francisco under conditions of wetland restoration - Salt Pond MetaG R2_A_D1_MG | ecosystem: Environmental > Aquatic > Marine > Intertidal...
AGGCGCTCTTGTTGTTCTTCAGACATTTGGTTAAGTAGTGCCCCCTGGTTGCAGCCAGGGGGTTTTTTAATCTCAACAGGGTGCTGAGATACTGAAAGTACCTCACAGATTGGCTTTGGCTGGCGTTTCTGTGGGGACATGTAACACGAGATAGATCTCATGCTATGGTTAACGGTAACACGAGATCTGTCTCATGCGATGGGACTCGTGGAATGAATTTAAAGAGAGTTAATCTCGTGAATCGTCGAAAAGAGTTGGATTTAACCCAAAAGCAGGTTGCTGACTTTGTTGGCGTGACCTCTCGAACCGTTCAGAGCTGGGAACTTGGGGAGAATATCCCAAAGTTGAACCCGCTTCAGACGTCGCGATTGTGCAGGATCCTTGAATGCACGATTGATGAACTTGCCCGGTACTTTTTCCCTGATTCGTTTGATGACGCTATCGCGGCTGAGAAACCAGGCAGGTATAGCCCAAAGTAGAAACCCCTGACAGCAGTGACGTGCTGACAGGGGCAATGTCCAAAACCTAATCACGTTAAGGAATAGACCTCACTATGTTACCGAATACACCAGCCTCTGGAACGGGGCAAGAATGCGATCGGCTTCCGCAAGCAGAATTATTGCTGGCGGCGGCCTATGCCAAGCAAGCGGAGCGGATGAAGTCGGGCATTGATGAACGGTTGGCCGCCAGTCCCTCAGCTTGTGCGGCGGCTGACCTCATTGATGAGGCTTTGCTTTATCTCCGCATGACCGCTGCTGGTCAATAAGCCTGAGTGCCAGCGGTGGGATGGTCGTCTGCCGTAAAACCAGGGATGACACGACCCGAATCGGCTAACCCAGTGTGGTGTTAACCGAGTAACTAAATGGGTGGCCCCTGGAACCCGCCCCTTGTTCTAATGAGGGGTTTTTACCCGCCGATATGGACTCAAACTCCTACGGCGGGTTGTCCGTTAAGACAGGTCAATTATGGCTGAAAATCCGAATACTGCTACCCTTCAAACCGGATTGGGACGGGCTTCCCGTCGCACTGGAAACCGACTAGACCGCTACACAGAGCGGGCGTGGCTCACTCGCCAGATGGTCACCTTTCCCTATGGCGCGGTTCCCATCTCTATCAGCATCGCTCGCACCTACTACACCAGGGCCGTACTGTTGGGCCTGCTTTACCTCATGGCGCATCGGGGCCTCATCGTTCCCGGTGCGCTGTTCTTTGTGTTGGGGGTCTACACCCTATGGGAGGCGGTCATGTTCGCTTACCTGTGGTCATCGGCTCCCAAGTTTGACTTGTGTGTGAGGGCGGCGATCGCGGGCGCTGCCGTCCTGGGCATCTATGGCCAACTATTTGAGGGCCTGTGCCATGCGTGACCTTGCCGATAACTACAAAAAGTCGGGCGCTTGGCAGTCGTTCCAGTATCGCCAGACCTATGAGCAACAACAGTTTTTAGCGCTGGTCGGTATTGTGCTCGCCACGGTGGTGAGTTCTGCCCTGTGCTCGCCAGAGCTGACCTATGTGGTCGTGCTGGGCACCTATGTCCTAATCGGCTTTGGCGAGGGCCTGACAGACAAGCTCGAAATGACGCGGCGGCGGGTAGAGGACTACGAAGCCGTCAGCGACGAAGCCTTCACCCAGATTGCCTATAACGACATGCTGACCACAGAGGATGAAGCGATCGCGCCGGATGAGGTCAAATTGTCCGATGGCATGGGGTATTTGCGGGAAGCGGCGGCCAATTGGCGATCGCACCTTGGGCTGCTGGCCCCCACTGACACGGGCAAATCTTCCACCATGGCGCTGTTACTCGCTCTCATGAGCCGTCAACAGCGAATCATGGTCATCGCCGTGGAGTCCAAAGGCGCTGAATATCCGGGCGTCCCTGAGAAAAACATCCTGCGAATCGGCTTCCGTCCCTCTCGGGATGAAGTGAAACAGCTCATTGACCTGATGGATGCCATCTGCAAATTTGCCCAGCTCCGGGCGAATAAGCAAGTCGCCAACGATTACCAACTGGTGCTCATCCTGGAAGAATGGCTATCCATCTACAACACCATCAAGAAAATTCCCACCCTGAGCAAGCTGGCCCCCGTGGTCGAATCGTACGTTTACACCCTCGTTGGTGTGGGCCGGGGCTGTGGTGTGCAAGTCATCCTCACCGCTCAGAGCAATGTGGCCGATGATTTGGGCGTCTCTGGCTCTGTGCGCTCCAACCTGCGGTACATGGCGCTAGGGTCAAACTTTGGCGGCTTTGAGGGCATTGAGAACGCCTTTGCTAACTACCGCATCGTCAGCCCCTCGCGGCGGGAAGCTTGCCAGCTCCAATTTGAAGCCGCGATCAAACAACTGCGCACCAACCGCCATCCGCTAGTGCTCACCAATCTGGTGGGCCGGTTAGAGATTTTTCCCGCTCCCTATCTGAAGGAATCCGAAATGTCACAGCTACAAATCCGCTCGCTACCCATTGCCGATGAATTTCTGAGCCCTGGTGCTTTGGCCGATTTGGATGCAATGTCATCCGGGCAAGAAATTGAGCCCGACATGCCCCAAGACACGCTGTTTACTGATTTGGGCATTCAGCCCGATACCCAGACAGAAACACCCGAGCCCAACGACTCACGACCCATCGCCCTTGATGAAGTTGAGGAACTAATCTTAGGCTTTCTGGAAAGTAAGCCCGACCGAAACTTTAAGGCATCTGAGATTAGAAGTAATGTGCGACGGCTAAAAGATTCCGTTCCACTACCGACTATTGAGAAAATCTGTGATGGGCTCGCAAAGCTGGAACGCATCATTCCGATTAGAGACAACGGAGACAAACCCCGTTATATGGCCCGCTAGCCTTATCTCCCGTGTCTATGTCTACGGCGTCTACACCTTGTCTATATAGGTGTCTACGGCGTCTACACCCTCTAACCGTAGACTGTCTACGTCTACACCCCTATAGACACCGTAGACAGCGCCGTAGACACCTGTAAACACCCCCGTTCATTAGGAGAAAACCATGTGTTGTTACGAGTCCATTGTTAATGCCGTCATCCAGAAAATCATCAAGGAAATGCACCAAACCGCAGAACCAGAGCAGCGGGAATGGGCACGAGAGAACATCCTTGATGCCGTCGTGTTCTCAGACGTAAAGGTCGTATCTTTGGCCGTCACCTCTGAGGAAGTGAAACAGCAAATTCAGCGCAATGAAATCACCGGGCTTCTCACCGGGTTAATGCTCGCCTATCCGGGCCACACCTACGAAGTGACGGTGAAACAACCGCTAGACCTCACCGTTTTCTCTTTAGATAAGGTGGCTCACTGACGGGCCACGGCTTCAGAGCAGCGATTAGCAAGGGCACAAACGTCAGTGGCCCCATAAAAATTGAGCCCAACGAACAGAGCGTCCCCACGATGACATAGATCGGGGGGAGCTCTGTTTTTTGTAGGATGCGGAACCACGCTGCCGCCTGTAGCGCTCCAAAGATAAACACCAGGGCGATACCCACCAATGGATATTGAATTAGGGGTTCCAAAAGTCGAAATAGCACAGTAGAGACCTCAATCAGCGCTCTTATCGTGCCCTATTTGGGCGGCTGAAGCTTGGCAATCTCTAACAGTATTTGGTCATGGCCGTCAGAGAGTCGCTGCTCCTGTGCCCTAAAGCTGTTATCCATCAACCGCCACAACTGCTCCACGTTCTGGCTGAGTTGGGCGTAATTGTTTTTCAAGTGGTTGTAGTCCCTTTCGGCGGCATACTCTTTGCGGGTCCTGGCTTGAAACCACGCGATCGCCCCTCCTACCCCCGTAAACAGACTGAGCAGGCTAACGATTAAGCCCACAACTAACGCGATCGATTCCATGATTCACCTACAACCATTGGTCTATCTGCACTGACCATTCAAACGAGTCTGACCCGCGCTTTCTCACTTGCAGCGTGCGGGCCTGGTAGATGCTCCCTTCAAAGCCGGGAGAGCGGTCAAGAATTAAAACTTCGGTCTCTGGGGACTTCGGATACAGGGTGTACCAGCGGGAATTGTACAAATTAAGCTCGTAACGTTCCCTGAGAAAGCCTTGAATCGGTCGGCTGGGCAAGTCTCCAAAGAATGTGTATCGGAGCCGTAGAATATCGCTCTGGATTGGCCCAACGTTGCTCCAGCTCCGCTCCAGAGCTGAGGCATTACCAACGGGAAACCATGCCATTATCTAAATCCCAGTGTTCCACCTCGGGGGCGGCGTCCATCTGTTCCACCCGCTGGTCATACTCGCCACCATACAGATACTCATCCAGCTCATCCTGGTTGCGAGCAGGCCGAAACAGCCCGGTTTCAGCGTCCACCACATAGTTAGGAAGCTGGCCCAAGGACTCTGCCTCCCGTTCCCACCCAGGCGGCAACGGGGCGGTGTCCACTGTCCTGTTGAACAGCGGGCTACCGGGCAAAATCAATGGGCTAGCGGCTTGAGGTATCACGTTAAGGAGCCTGAGTGGGATCTTGACTGTTGGAAGCACTAGACCAGCCCTCTGGCAAGCTGCCATTAGTCGGGTCGTAATAGGTGCTGTAGCTGTTCTCGCCTGCATCAAACAACGCTTTGGGCGGCTTAGGCGAGTCGGCACCAAACACCAGATCGGTGTCATTGGTGTCAGTGTCACGCAGGCCCAGCGTTTGGCGATCTGCGGCTCCGATGTTGTTGTAAGTGTCCAGCGGCATGTTCCAGGCGTAAGTGATGCCCTGGAAGGTCACGGCCACTACTCGGGATTTGGGGGTCGTGCCACCACGTCGGATCGACGCCTTACCGATGGACCAGCCAGCCGTCCGAGCGGCGGCTACCGAGTTCCAATCGATAAAGCTGCTCGTGGTGCCTGTGGCCCGCTTGCGGCTGGCCCGTGCGGGCTTCGGACTATTGGCCCCAAAGACCAGCCCATTGACCGCTGCGTTTGCGTCCTGATGTCCCAATGCCACCCCATCGGCGGCGTCAATATTGGTCAAAAATCCATATCGAATCGTTGAGCCATTGAAGGGGACAACAGAAACCTTGTATCTGTCGTCATATTTGCCCATTTTTCTACCTATCGAATGTGAGTTAATCGGTGATTATCGGGGCTAATTGTTGTTAATTAGCCCCTGCGAAGGCGGGACTATACCCCTACCGTCTCATCTACATCAACAGGCACGGAAACCGACACAGTATGAGTGCGGCGAGAGAAGATATTGCCGCTGTCGTCTACGGTCGGAGTGCCGAAAGTGGGGTTAGGATAGCCCGTCAAATTGGTCTCATTCGCGGCGTTATAGTCCACCTGTGCTTGAGCACAAGCGCCCAGCAATTTGGTTAGAAATTCTGCGGTTTTCTCGTCAGCCAGTTGCACGGCGGTCTCTCCCATCAAGGTTTTCAGAGAGATGGTCACGTCGTCAGCCGTTTCGGTCATGCTGCTGGCGGGCAACTTGTCGAGCACATTTTGAATCGTTAGATCAGCCATGGGGGGAACCTCTAAATAATGAGTATTACCTACTCGCTAATGCTACCCACTGTGAGCCGGTTTGAAACCCTCACCAGGCGTAACAAGTTGTTTGTAAAACCCTTAGGGTTTTACAAAAACTTAGTAAGATTAAAGCTAACTAATCTGAAGCGGTATGCAAGAAACCTATAACCGTTCTGTACAAATCATCAAGCCCATTACCCATGAGAACGCAGGGCAGATCACGACCATTTACGAGAGCGGGTATGTGTCGCCGTGGGACATTACCCAGAGTCTCAAGTTCTACGGCTTCATTACCGATTTGCGGGCGCGAATTGACATTAGCTCCATTCCCGAAACGCAAGTGCCAGACATCCCCCTTGGCACGAGCCGGACGGCCAAAAGCGAGATTATCCGCGATCTGGAATATGGGAGCGATCGCTTTGAGCTCGAATTGCTGATTGAGAATACCTATCAGGGTTGGATGTCCCTGTTTAATTTCAGCGTCATGAACAGGCGGCCATTCTACGTTGTTGACCTGCTTTCCTACCTCTCTAACCAGCCCGCTTTCGCGATGGCGAATGATGCTCGCCTGGGGGTGCGAGTGCTCGACGTGGGTTACGGCACCATGGCCCCCGGTGACAGCATCAATATTTTTGGCTGTGCTCGTGAGGAGGTCACCAGTCTGCCGTCAGAGGGCGAAATTATCACCCAAAGCACAGAGAACCAGACGACGATCGGCACGAGTAGCGAAATCATCCTGGCGCAAACACCACTGCGGAAACAGGCCGTCATCGTGAATCGCAGTGATACCGCGATCATCACGCTCTCGTATCAGCCCATCGCCACTGAGGGCCAGGGCATTGTCCTTTATCCCAAAGGCGGAGCGTATGAGATTAACCGGACAAACCTGTACCGGGGCGCGCTTTCTGCCATTAGCACTGAAGCCAACACGCCTATTTCTATCGCGGAGTTTGCATGATTCAGCAGGCAACTAACAAGATTCAGCGGGCTTTCCCGTTTGAAATGTGGCAGGGCTGGGCAATGGGGCCGCTGGAATACGATTTGTACAGATACGCCTATCTGACCCGGAGCCAGTACCACAACACCCTAGTCATCAAGCATCGGGAGCCCACCACATGAGCTTTACCGCTATTCGTGCCCGCATCAAAAAAGACATTCCCGACTTGGGGCCGGATACCGTCGCCCGGCGGCGGCTCCGCGACCTGGAACGGGGGGCCGATGCCGTGGAGACCGCTACTGATGTGATCAATACCATCGGCTCTCTTAATCCGGTACTGGCGTCATCCATCGACCTCGACCCAACGGTTAACGAGTCGCTGACCCAGATTGGCGACAGCCCGTTTTACTGGCAAGGGAATGAGCCCGTAGACCCGCGTAACTGTGATCTGTGGCCTAATAGCCCCTACTGTGGCGGCCAAATTGTTGACCCGTTGGATGTCCGGGAAGTCGGGGCCACCCTCAAGGTTACAGTTACGCTCTGCGAGACCTGCATACAAGTAGACCCCAAGTTTTTGGGCATCTCTGGCCCATCCGGCATCGTCTGCTGGCGAAACGACTTACCAGAGTGCAATCCTGTCGGGCCACCCCCCCCTGAAGATGCAGAGAGCCCCCCTAAGCCCAACGAACGCAAGGAGTTTTATTATCCGGCTGAGACCAGGGCTAATGAGCACAAGGTGATCCGGACATGGAATTTCATTCAAAATTTCCCGGTTGAGGGGCCGGAAAATAATTATGAAACGGAGCTGGCCTACTGGAATGAAAAGGAATTCACAATCCAAGTCGGGAACATTCTAAGTGAGTTTTCTTATCCCGCTTGGACGTTCCAAAACTTTGATAGGAGTTATCAGAGTTCACAGACTTTAGGTAACCTAACAGGCGCAAATCCTGATGGCGAAACGGTTTATTTTCGATTTGGCAATTTTTCGACAGACCAATATTACGTTCAGGCCGGAACTAGGGGATGGGTCGCTGGGGGGGTGCCCTCTCGTGCCATCACCATAGTTGAGTTTGGGTATGGGGATTGTGCCGATAACCTCTCTGAATTTCGCATTGAGCAAGACCGGATAAACAGGAATCCTTACACCTGGCTCTATAGATATTTGGAGGACTTACTGTTCCAGCAATTCATCCCCCATACACAGGCGTTCAGAGATTCTAAATGGGGGGCGTGGGCTGACTTAGGCAGCTCGTCTCAGACTCACGTTGCTTTGATGTGGGCTGACCCTAGCAAGGCAGACTCTAATGGGGATTTTGATGTTAGCCGGGGATATTTTTCTTTCTCTGGCTCTCCAATCCACAACGTGGCCCAGAGCTGCAACTATGCCCCTCCACCTGCAAACCAGCCATTACCGGGTAAAGATATGGGATGTTGCGACGAAACCTTAGAGCTATTAGAGGCCATTTATACCCGGTTGGGTGTAGATGAGTTCCCAGTCAAAGCGCCTGCCTTATTGGTGCAAGAAAATGAGGCAGAATCGACGCTGGAAAATCATGCTCAGCTTTGGGAATGGCAAGCCCGAAACCTTGATGCTTTGATGGGGCAATTTCCCATCAAAATCAAGGTTAAGGACAGTGACCCGACTACCGAAGGAAACCAGGAAGTTGAGATTAAGTTGCCGAATGTAGCCGAGACTTTGGCGGAATTATTTGGGCTGGTGTACCAGGCGGAAACTAACGGTGATCTGTTGGTGGAAATGCTGTTACGGCTCATTCCAGAGGTTTTATCGACCAAAAACGCGGCTTTGATTGGCCAGAGCTACAGCAAAGCGAACTCAAGCGCTTTGGGGTACAAAATCAACTCCAAAGAAGTAGAGGTAGATTACAACTTTGATTTAGAAGAATCACAGTCTCTTCCCCGGTTTCTAAGGGAATCTAAGAAGCGCCTGACGGTGCCACAGGATGACTCACGAGAATCGATCATCGACATCATGGCCAAGCTGGAATTTGCGGCGGGCATTATCAAGAGCGCTTTCTATGTGGCTCCATCGGAAACCGGGCGGTTACTGGAATCTATCGAAACGATGATCGGGGATGAGGCGCTATCGATTCCCAACAAAGAGAAGTGGCGTGACTGGTTGCAAAGAATGAACCGAGACTTGGGCAAACACAATGCAGGGCAGTCGATTCAGCCGGAAATTATTGAAGATTTCCACGAGGGTCTGGACAAACTCTAATGGTGGCTATCTCTCTAAAATCTTTGGCGAGCCGTGCGACTCGGGAGCTGGTAGGCGAGCGGGGAACGCGGGTGATTGAAACGGGCTTATCGTTCAGCGATGCAGGCCAGGGGCCAACTGGCATCGTGGGCAAGATTATTGACACGGTGTTTCGGGGGGCCGGATGGCTCACCGAGGCGCTTTGGGGCTTTGCTAAATGGGGCCTGAGTAAAATCAACTTTGGCCGGATTTGGGGCTGGATTGTCAATTCATCGGCACGGCTCGCGGTATTCGACTGGAACCAAACCGACATTGAAATCGATAACTTGCAGCGGGGCAACACCGTTTCTCTGTTTGCCACCTGGGGCAGTGCAACGGGTTCCACACTGGGCTGGTTGACCGGTATTGGTGTGGGTTACGCGATCGGCATGACGGTGCCAGTGTTGGGCGGCTCTACTTTGGCGAGGGCGATCGCCAGTGCTACCAGTGCTGAGGCGATTGACGAAATTCAAGGGGTGTTGCGGGCCGCGTTCACCCAAACCATTGAAGTTGCCGCCAGTAACACGTTGCTGGAAGGGTACAAACGCTTGCGAGGGCTCATTAAGCGCGTGCCCCCGGTGGTCCTGGCCACCTACTTTGGCCCCGAAAATGCCCAGTTTATGCTGGAAGTTTGGGGCAAGGACGGATCGCCGTCGCTGACCTTTGCGGGGTCGGTAGAGACCGCGATCGAACGCATTGACAGCGGTAAGGTGAGAGCCTTCGTCGAGAATGCCGTTGAGGAGTACGTCGATTCGTTCATTGAGTCGGGCTATGTCATCGCTAACGAGCTTGATGCGGCCTACCAGCAGTACAAGATGCAGAACCAGAGAAAGGGCAGTGACGCAGCGCGGGCCGTCACCATCATCCCTGATACCAGCGCCCCCCATGAGCGGTTTTACCTTGAGGGGACGGAAGGGGACGTTAAGGAGCGAGTGGCCCAGACGATCACTAATTTGCGGGCGATCGGGCATCGCGACGTGGGTGAGATTGTGGGCCAGCCCATTGGTGACTACCTCAGGGCTTATCCTCACCGAAGAAAGGCTACCATCATCTTCAAAAGCATTGATGGCAGAGCCACCACCACGCCTGAAGGGGACAGAGCCAGACTGGTTAATTACACCATTCCAGACCTTGAACTGGTCGTTAACTGGAATGAGCTAAAGCGGGCCGTCCGTCCCTACAACTGGGGTGAGTGGCGAGCCACGGCCAACCTCAACAATGGTCGCCAGATGGCGGTTTATGGCGCTACGGGACAAGAGGCCGAGGACAAGTTGCGCGACCTGTTGACCCTCTCGACTGCGGATATTGTCACGCTGAGTATCAGTCAGGAAAAGGATCGCGACTTCAGACTTCGCAAGCGTCCCACTCGCATGTACCCCTACCGGCTCAAATTATTGGTGCGGCGGTTTGACCCGGACGGGAGTAGCTATATCGACGCAGACGGCAACGCCTACAGCGACAACAATTTCACCATTCCACTCTGGCCCGATGAGGAACCGCCAGAGTTCACCCAAACTAGCTTTGTTTAGAGGTACTTATGCCCATTCAAAACCCGATCGCCCTTTACGAATTAGACCCAACCAAATTAGCCCTTACCGGTTCAGTGGTTTGGTTTGCGGGCCTGTCGGTGCCCGATGGCTGGCTGATTGCCAATGGAGCGGCGTTGAGCCGTACGGTTTACGCCGAGTTGTTTGCCGCGATCGGCACGGCTCACGGTAACGGTGACGGCTCGA
>Ga0102934_1003693_pt1 | contig 10376 bp, 7 predicted proteins | sample SalPonR2_A_D1_MG_FD_78175 | JGI IMG/M metagenome (GOLD analysis project Ga0102934, IMG submission 78175) | Salt pond soil microbial communities from South San Francisco under conditions of wetland restoration - Salt Pond MetaG R2_A_D1_MG | ecosystem: Environmental > Aquatic > Marine > Intertidal...
CACGAGGACGCCCTGCTCTGGCCGGGCCTGCAGGATCTGACGGCCTGGGTCGATTTCACGGCCCTGGCAGAGGCGGGACTGGCCGCCGGGCTGGACCTGGTCGGTTATACGACCCAGGCTCACTTCCTGATTGCGGCGGGACTGGAGGCCGAACTGGCCGAACTGGCCGGGCCGGACACGCTCGACGAGCGGCAGCGGCTGTCGTTGTCTGCCGAGGTCAAAACCCTTACGCTCCCCGGCGAGATGGGCGAGGCATTCAGATTCATGGGCTTTAGCCGGGCGGCGGACCCGCATCCGTTGCGACCCTTGCAACCCTTGCCACCGTTGCGGCCGAGGGGCTTCGCCCTGAGCGATCTCAGGCGCACCCTGTGAGCGTGTTGCCGAGTCCGCTGCCGTGACCTGGTGGCAGTCGGTCGTCCTCGCCCTGCTGCAGGGGCTGACCGAATTCCTCCCCATCTCCAGTTCGGGTCATCTGGTGCTGGTGCCGGTGCTCGCCGGCTGGCAGGACCAGGGTCTCGCCTTCGACGTGGCCGTGCACTTCGGCACGCTGGCCGCCGTGCTGATCTACTTTCGCCGCGACCTGCTGGCGATGGCCGGCGGGTGGTTCCGCCAGGTCGGCGGGGGCGGCCCGTCGCCGGAGTCCCGGCTGGCGTGGGCGGTGATCGTGGGCACGCTGCCGCTCGGTCTGGTGGGCTTCGTCGGGCACGACTGGATCGAGGCCAACCTGCGCTCGGCACTCGTCATCGCGGCGGCCACGGGCGGCTTCGGCGTCGCACTGTGGCTCGCCGATGCCTTCGGCGCCCAGCGCCGCTCGGAAGACTCCCTGCGACTCGGCGATGCCCTGCTGGTCGGGCTGGCGCAGGTGCTCGCGCTCATACCCGGGACCTCGCGCTCGGGTATCACGATGACCGCGGCGATGGCGCTGGGACTGACCCGCAGCGCGGCGGCGCGGTTCTCTTTCCTGTTGTCGGTGCCCGCCATCCTGGCGGCGACCGGTCTGGAGACCTGGAATCTGATCGAGTCGACCGACCCGGTCCGCTGGGACATTCTGGCCGGCGCCACCGCCATCTCCGCCGTGACTGCTTATCTCGCGATAAGGCTGTTCCTCGGCTTCATCGAGCGCATCGGCATGTGGCCGTTCGCCGTATACCGGCTGGTGCTGGCTGCCGTGATCCTCTGGCTGGTGGTCTAGAGACCGTCGGTCGTCCGGAGAGCGTCGGCGTGCGCTAGCCGGCGTCGCGGGGGAGCGCCCCGCGCAGGGCGTCGATACGCGCTTCCCGGATGGCCCGGCCGATGGCGGGTCCCTCGAGATTCTGGCCGGCCACGTCGTCGGCCGAGACTGCGGCGGCGACCTGCCGGGCCCGGCGCAGCCGGTCTGCCTGCGGGTAAGGACGGTCCTCGAGGCCGGTGCGGCCGCGGGCGTCGGCCTCGCAGGCGAGCAGGAACTCCTCGAAACGTTCCGGCCGGCGGAAGGCATCCGCGGCCTCCAGCAGTTTCATCACCGTCGACGGCCTGAGCTCCGTCGCGCGGTGGCACAGCCCGTGATACTCGGCCACCAGCAGGGCCAGGTCGCGGCAGGCCTTCGGGACCGGCAGGCGCTCGCACAGGCGGCCGAGCAGGCGCACGCTGCGCCGCTCGTGCCCGCGGTGACGCGGCCATTCGGCTTCGGGTGTCTCGCCCTTGCCCAGGTCGTGGGTGAGGGCGGCGAAGCGCACCGCCAGTGACGGCGACAACCGGGTGGCCTGCTCCAGCACCAGCAGCGTATGCAGGCCGGTGTCGACCTCGGGATGCCATTCCTCCGGTTGCGGCACGCCGAACAGCACGTCCAGCTCCGGGAACAGCACGGCCAGGGCGCCGCAGACGTAGAGGATCTGGAAGTAGACGGCCGGCCGGGGTCCCTCGAGCGCGTTGGCCGTCTCCTGCCAGACCCGTTCGGGGGTGAGATGCTCCAGTTCGCCGGACTGGGCGAGTTCTGCCATCAGGCCGAGGGTTTCGCCGGCGAGGGTGAAGCCCAGATCGGAGAAGCGGGCGGTGAAGCGCGCCGCGCGCAGGACCCGCAGCGGGTCTTCGGAGAACGCCGGGGAGACGTGCCGGAGTATGCGCCCCTCCAGATCGCGGCGGCCGCCGTAGGGGTCGACGATCGTGCCGTCCGGCGCCTCGGCCATGGCATTGACGGTGAGATCGCGGCGACGCAGATCGTCCTCCAGCGTCACGTCAGGCGAAGTGTCGAACTCGAAGCCGTGGTAGCCGTGGCCGGATTTGCGCTCGGCGCGGGCCAGCGCATACTCCTCGCCCGTCTCCGGGTGCAGGAATACCGGGAAGTCCTTGCCGACCTGGCGATAACCCCGCTCGATCATTGCGGCCGGCGCGGCGCCGACGACGACCCAGTCCCGCTCCCTGACCGGCAGGCCGAGCAGGCGGTCACGGACCGCCCCGCCGACGAGGTAGACTTCCATCGGCGCATTCTAACGTGAAGACACGAATGGTCCGCAAATCCCTCATCCGTACGGCCATGGCGGCGCTCGCCATCGTCGTGCTCGCGACAGGCCTCGGCGGCTGCTACTACCTGCAGGCCGCCCGCGGGCAGATGGAGATCGTGCGCAAGCGCACGCCCATCGTCGAGGTGGTGGCGGATCCGGCGACCGCACCCTCGCTGCGCCGGAGCCTGGAGCTGGTGCGCTCGGCGCGGGAGTTCGGTGTGACCGAGCTCGGCCTGCCCGACAACGGCAGCTATCGCAGCTACGCCGATCTGGGACGTGATTTCGTCGTCTGGAATGTGTTCGCGGCGCCGGAATTCTCGCTGGAGCCCAAGCGCTGGTGTTTCCCCGTGGCCGGCTGTGTCGCCTACCGGGGTTACTTCCACCGGGATGCGGCCGAGGCGGAGGCGGCGCGGCTGGCCGCGGAGGGCTACGACACGCATGTGGCCGGCGTGGCCGCCTATTCAACGCTGGGCCGCTTCGAGGATCCCGTGCTGAATACGATGATGGGCTGGTCGGACCTGCGGCTGGTCGAGACCCTGTTCCACGAACTCGCTCACCAGCGCCTGTACGTCCAGGACGACACCGAGTTCAACGAGTCGTTCGCCACGGTGGTGGGCCGCGTGGGCGTTCGCCGCTGGCTGCAGTCGCGCGGTGACGCGGAGGGCCTCGCGACGCTGGAGCGGCGGGTGGCGTGGCTGCGCGACTGGATGGCGGAGGTGGAGGCGCTGCGCAGCCGTCTGGCAGCACTTTACGCGAGCGGGCGACCGCCGGCCGGAATGCGGGCGGAGAAGGCCCGTCTGTTCGACGAACTCGCACGCTCGCCCATTGCTCCCCGGCAGGTGCCGAACGACAACGCGGCGCTGGTGCCCGCGATGGCCTACCACGGCCTGGTGCCCGAATTCACGGGGATGCTGGCGGCCTGCGACGGCGACCTCGGCTGTTTCTACGAACGGGCCGCCGCGCTGGCGGAGCTGGAACCGGGGGCGCGGCGCGAGCGCCTGGCGGCCGGTCGGCCTAGCGCTGAGTGATGCGTCCGGCTTCGCGCCGGTAGCGGGAATAACGCGCGTTGCGCCCAGCCTTGCCGATGTACAGGGGCATGCCCGTCTCTAGGGAGCGGGGGCGGATGCCGAAGTGTTCGAAGCCGTCGCTGTCGCAGACGCTGGGCACCGTCAGGGACAGGTAATTGTCCCAGGACAGCGGTTTGCCCGGCACGTACTCGAAGATGCGGGCCTGCAGCCGCGACGCCCATTCCGGCAGGCCGATGATCAGGCGGCGGATCTCCAGCGTGGCGCAGATGAGCTCGACGAGTTCGCGCAGCGTGTAGCTCCTGGGGCCGCAGAGTTCGAAGCGCCGCGACGCGGTCTCCGCGTCGTCCAGCGAGAGGGCGAAGGCCTCGGCCACGTCGTCCACCGAGACCGGCGCGAAGCGCGAGTCCGGCATGGCCAGCGGCAGCACGGGCAGGAATTTCAGCAGGCCGGCGAAGCGGTTCACGAAGCCGTCGTCCGGCCCGAAGATCACCGAGGGCTGGAAAATGGTCCAGGCCAGCGCGTCGCCGCTGTCGCGCTCGATGATCTGCTCGGCCTCGCCCTTCGTGCGCAGGTAGTGACTCGGGCCGGCCGGGCTGGCTTTCAGCGCGCTCATCTGCAGCAGGCGTCCGACGCCGGCCGCCCGGCAGGCGGCCACCACCTTGCGGGTGAGTTCCCGATGCGCGGCGTCGAAGCCGCGGCCGCTGTGGCCCGATTCGTTCAGGATTCCCACCAGGTTGATCACGGTGTCCTGGCCCTGGAACAGCCGCTCCAGTGCGGCCGGGTCGTGCACGTCGGCGGCGACCAGAGTAACCGTGGGCAGCACCTTCAGGTGGCGGCCGTTCTCCACGTTGCGGGTGGGCACCAGGATGCGGTGTTGCTCCGCCGCGAGACGCTCGACGATCTCGGTACCGACGAAGCCGGTGCCGCCCAGTACGCAGATGCTGTGTGTCATGGCGTGCTTTCCTCGGCCTGCGCCAGCGCCAGCCGCTCACCCGGCGGCGGGACCGGCGGATGCAGCGCGGAGAGCCGGAGCTCGCGGCCGGTGAGGCGCCAGCTGAAAATGCTGTCCGCCGTGAGGACGCGCTTGACGTAACTGCGGGTCTCGGCGAATGGGATGGTCTCGATCCATATGTCGGCGGGCAGCGACCGGGCTTCCGGCAGCCAGCGCTCGACGCGGTGCGGTCCGGCGTTATAAGCCGCGGTGGCCAGCACCGGATTAGCGCCGAACCGCTCGTAGACTTCGGCCAGGTAGCGCGTGCCGAGCTGGATGTTGGCCGGCGGGTCGATCAGCGTGGCATAGCCGCGCCAGCGCAATCGCGCGCGCTCTGCCGTGCCGCGCCCCGTGGCCGGCATGAGCTGCATCACGCCGATGGCGCCGGCGGAGGAACGGATGTCCGCCATGAACAGGCTCTCGCTGCGGGCGATGCCGTAGGCCCAGGCTTCCCGGATGTCGGCGGCTGCAGCGTGGGTCTCGAAGTCCGTCTTCCACGGCAGCGGATAGCGCAGCCCGAGGTCGTCGTAATGGCCGGCTTTCGCGGCGGTGGCGATCGCCCGGGAGTGCCAGCCCCAGCGGTGCGCGAGCAGCGCAGCCTGGATCAGTCGAGGGCTGTCGAGTCCGGCGACGGCCTCGTTCCACTCGCTGCGTCCCCGACTCTCCAGGCCGACCCGGAAGAGTTCGCCGGCCCGGCGGATGGCCGGGTCGCGCGCCAGAGCCGCGAGCGTCTCCTCGTCGGCCGGCAGCGGCGCATGGCCGAAGGCGTAGGGCAGGTCCAGCGCATCGGCGGCCAGGAAGCCGTGATAACTGCGCTCTGCGGCGAGTGCGCGCCACAGGGTCTCGGCAGCGGCCCGCTCGCCCGTGGCCGCCAGCGCCCGGGCGCGCCAGTAGCGCCAGACGTCCTCGCCGGCCATCTCCGACGGCATCGCCTCGATGGCGGCCAGCACGTCCGGCCAGTCTTCGCGGCGGAGCGCGTCCCGGGTGCGCCAGGCGAGCACGTCGGCGGCAGCCAGGTGGGCGGGGATCGCCTTCAGAAGACCGGGCGCTGCGTGCTCGCGGCGCAGGGCGGCGCGGATGGCGATGTAGCCGGTCACCTCCCAGCGCTGCCGGCCGGACACGCCCAGCTGCGGCGCCAGCCGGCGCCAGAGTTCGGCGGCATAGGCGGGATCGTGGCGCGCGAGTGCCTCGACGCCCCAGAGGGCACGCGCCCGGACGGTCTCGTCGGCAGCGGCCGGGTCCAGCCGCACGAGTTGCGCGGCGGGATCGTTCTGCATGGCGATCCAGGCCGCCGCTTGCCGCTGCGCGTCGTCGTCCAGCTCCCGTGCCAGATAGCGCGCGAGCCGGAACTCCCGGGCGTCGATGGCGAGTGCGAACCGCTGCCGGTGGCGTTCGGCGTCCAGCAGGCCCTGAGCGCGCATGGCCTCGAACACGGGATCGCATTCCCGCGGCTGGCTGCGGCCGGCGAGCCAGAGCCGCCGGACGTCGTTCTCTGTGTAGCGATGGCCGGGTTCGGTGAGCCGGCGGGCCCGTGCCGCGGTGCAGTCGAGTGCGGTGATGCCCGCGTCCGCATAGCGCTCGCCATACAGCGTCAGGAAACGTCGCCAGTCGCCGCGCCGCGCCAGCTCGTGGATCCAGCGATCGGCGAGCCGTCGGGCGGGCGGCAGGTGCGCATGTTCGCGCAGGAAAGCCTCCACGGCCGCCGCATCGGCACGGCGCAGCGTCGCCTGCAGCCAGGCCGCGCGCAGGTCGGGCCAGAGCGGATAGTCGCGCAGCTCGGCGGCGGCCGCTTCCGCTGCCGCCCATTCGCCTTCGCGGGCCTCGGCATAGGCGGCGGCGAACAGCTCCCGGCGCGCTTCGATATCGTCCATGCCGTCGATGCCGTCGATGGCGGACGGCGGACCGCCCGCGATCGTCATCGAGGCAGTCGTCGTGGCAGCCGTCGTGGCAGCCAGGCCGGCCATGGCCGACAAGGCGAGGAGAAACAGCGGAAGAGCGCGCAGGCGGTGCATGCTGAGAACATACTCAGCGGCCCGGGCGGAGGCAAGGCGAAAAAAAGGCCGGCCCGCAGCTCTTGCGGGCCGGCCTCGTTGGCCTCGTTGGCCTCGTTGCGATGGAGGCACCTAGCGTATCTGCAACAGCAGCACGCGCTCGCCGCGGATGACCTTCAGGAACAGAATCCGGTTGTCGCCGACCGCCTCGCGCAGTTCCGTCATGTTGGTGATGGGGCTGCGGTTGACTTCGACGATCACGTCGCCGGGCCTGAGACCGCGCTGGGCGGCCGGGCTGCCGGCCTCGACGGAGACCACTTCCACGCCGTCGGCGTCCGGCCCCGTGGCAGGCGCGAACTCCGCGCCCTCGAGGCCGGGATGCAGGTCGACACCGGCACTGCTCGTCATGGCGTTGCGGTCGTCCAGGATGGCGGACACGGTCCTCTCCCGGCCGTCGCGCAGCAGCCGGATGTCCACCTCGTCGCCGGCGCGGAGCAGGCCAATGGTATTGCGCAGCTCCGTGCCGCTTGCGATCGGCTCCCCGTTCGCCTCGACGATGATGTCGTCCACCTGGATGCCGGCCTGTTCGGCGGCGGAGCCGGGGTTCACGGACTGGACCAGCGCGCCGCGGACCTCGTCGAGGCCCAGCGCGTCGGCGGTGTCCTCGTCGACGGTGCTGATCTGCACGCCCAGCAGGCCGCGCCGCACCTCGCCGTATTCCAGGATCTGGCGCATGATCGCGTTGGCCATATTGGAGGGCACCGCGAAGCCGATGCCGACGTTGCCGCCGGAGCGGGAGATGATCGCCGAATTGATGCCCACCAGCTCGCCGCGCAGGCTCACGAGCGCGCCGCCGGAGTTGCCCGGGTTGATCGAGGCATCCGTCTGGATGAAGTCCTCGTAGCCGTCCGGATTGAGCCCGAAGCGTCCGAGCGCGCTGACGATGCCCGACGTCACCGTGTGCTGCAGCCCGAACGGATTGCCGATGGCGATGACGAAGTCGCCGACCTCGAGGACGTCGGAATCGCCGATGGGCAGCTCCACGAGCCCGTCTTCTTCGACCTTCAGGATAGCGATGTCCGTGCCCGGGTCGGAGCCGATGATCTCGGCGTCCAGCGTGCGATCGTTGAACAGCGTGATCTCGATCTCTTCCGCACCGTCCACCACGTGGTGGTTCGTGATGATGTAGCCGTTGTCCGCATCCACGATCACGCCGGAGCCGGCGCTCTGCATGCGACGCTCACGCGGCTCCTGTTCTGGCACCCCGAAGAAGCGGCGGAACGGGTCGTTGTCGTGGAACGGCGTGCGCATCTCGACAGTGGCGCTGACGCGGATATTCACCACGGCGGGAGAGACACGCTGGACGAGGGGTGCGAGGCTCGGCACCTTCTCGTCATCCACGAGCTGGGGCAGGGCGGCCCAGCCGGGGCCTGCCAGGCCGACCGCCAGGATGAGGGTTGCCAGGACGCTACGTCTTGTCATGCGATGAGTTCCTCTGTGCGAAATGGAGGTTGCCGAACGGCAAAGCCAGCGCGGGTCGGGCCGTTTCCTGTCATTTTCAGCCCGACCTCATGAATCCATCATGAACGCTCGTGATGGGAGCCGTCCAGCAAAGACAACGGCGGAGTCCGGTTGGTTCCGGACTCCGCCGTCGGTGACATGCCCGTCGGGCAGTACCGTGCCCTGCCCGACACCGGGCTCATTCGACGGTGACGTCGATGCGGCGCGGCATTACCTTGGGCTGTTTCGGGATGCTGATCTCGAGCACGCCGTGGGAGCTCTTCGCGGTGATGCTCTCGGCATCCGCGGTCTCCGGCAGCGTGAAGCGGCGGAAGAAGCTGCCGCTGACCCGCTCGACGCGGCGATAACCGTTCGTCTCGTCCCGGTCGCTGAAGTCCCGCTTGCCGCTCAGTGTGAGCACGCCGTTCTCCATGCTCACCTCGATGTCCCCGGGATCGACACCCGGTACGTCGGCGGTGAGGACGAAACGGTCGGTCTCCTCGCTGATGTCGACGGCGGGGATCCAGTCGGCGACGGCGGACGAACTCTCGGGGTCCGCCGGCACGCGGCCGGCCATCAGTTTGTCGAGATCACGGTGGAGCCGGTTCACCAGGCTCCAGGGTTCGTAGGTTACAAGGCTCATAATGGACCTCCTCGTTGCTGTTCGGGCACTTTGCCCGCTCCTGTTCGATGAGGCCGAAATGCGGCCCGTGCTGCCGTTTTCAAGTGGTCCCGACGGCCGGAAAGCCGCCTGCACAGGGGTTTTGCGTGCTCTCGCCGTCCGCACAAGATATTGTGTCACTGATATGACACCCCGGCGTGCAGAAAATACCCGGATTTTAAACCGATTTTTCCGGTAGATTGCCTAAACTATTGATTATATTAAATTTATACTGGCCAAAAAGTTTCCGCTTTTCCCTTGACAGCGGCCCCTCACGGTCCTAATCTAACGACTCGCAGGCACAACATCTTGTGTCTCGCAAAACAAGCATAAACCTTGCTTCAGGGCAGGTGTCCGGCTCACTCGCGTCGGATACCGGGGGTTCTTATGCGGTGTTCTGGCCACCGCATTTGACAGAATATACCGCCGTTCAGGCACTTGGCCGACGGCCCGGCTTTTTGGGGGTTCTCACACGATGAAACCGGCAGAGATGATGGCACCGACCGCAGTCTCGGAGATCGCTTTCCAGGATGCGTCTATCGACATCTGGGATTCCAAATACAGGCTGAAAGCCAAAAACGGCGCGGAGATCGATACCTCTGTCGATGCCACCTACCAGCGGGTGGCCCGGGCACTCGCCGACGTGGAGCCGGTCGAGCGGCGCGAGTACTGGTACGAGCGCTTCCTGTGGGCACTCAGGAGCGGCGCCATCCCGGCCGGGCGTATCACCTCCAATGCGGGCGCGCAGGCACACAAGCCGGCCACCTCCACCATCAACTGCACGGTGTCCGGCACCATCATGGACTCGATGGACGACATCCTGAACAAGGTGCACGAAGCCGGCCTGACGCTGAAGGCGGGCTGCGGCATCGGCTACGAGTTCTCGACCCTGCGGCCGAAAGGCGCGTACGTGACGGGCGCCGGTGCCTACACCTCCGGTCCGCTGTCCTTCATGGATATCTACGACAAGATGTGCTTCACGGTCTCTTCGGCGGGCGGCCGTCGGGGCGCCCAGATGGGCACCTTCGACGTGGGCCATCCCGACGTGATGGATTTCGTGCGCGCCAAGCGCGAGAACGGCCGCCTGCGCCAGTTCAACCTGTCGCTGCTGGTCACCGACGAGTTCATGCAGGCCGTGAAGGACGACGACGACTGGAAGCTCGCGTTCCCCGTCTCGGAGGACGAGGCGGAGCACGACGAGCTCGACCTCGGCGATCAGGAGCAGTTCATCTGGCGGGAGTGGCCGGGCGGCGGCGACTACGTGCAGGACGAGAGCGGTCTGGTGGCCTGCCGCATTTACAAGACGGTGCCCGCGCGGCGGCTGTGGGACATGATCATGGCCTCCACGTACGATTTCGCCGAGCCCGGTTTCGTGCTGGTCGACCGTGTGAACGAGATGAACAACAACTGGTGGACCGAGAACATCCGCGCCACCAACCCCTGCGGCGAGCAGCCGCTGCCGCCCTACGGTTCCTGCCTGCTGGGCTCGGTCAACCTCACCAAGTTCGTGATTTCGCCGTTCACCGACGAGGCGCGCTTCGACTGGGAGGAGTTCAGCGAGGTGGTGAAGGTGTTCACCCGCATGCTGGACAACGTCGTCGAGATCAACGGCCTGCCGCTGGGCGAGCAGCGCAACGAGATCACGCGCAAGCGCCGCCACGGCATGGGCTTCCTGGGGCTCGGCTCCACCATCACCATGATGGGCATGAAGTACGGCGAGCCGGG
>Ga0102934_1003694_pt1 | contig 10376 bp, 7 predicted proteins | sample SalPonR2_A_D1_MG_FD_78175 | JGI IMG/M metagenome (GOLD analysis project Ga0102934, IMG submission 78175) | Salt pond soil microbial communities from South San Francisco under conditions of wetland restoration - Salt Pond MetaG R2_A_D1_MG | ecosystem: Environmental > Aquatic > Marine > Intertidal...
CAACAGGGATGATAAAAATTTATTACCCGGACAGTACACTTTGGTACGAAGGGGAAATGAAAAATGGCCATCCAAATGGATTATGGCGTACTTATTATAATTCGGGAAATCTTAAAAGTTCAGTGTTATATGAAAATGGAGTGGTTAATAACTATGTGGTGTTTTTTTATGACAATCCGGGAAACACAATACAGATTAAAGCAAAGTTTGAGAACAACAAAATTGAGGGCAAGTATCTTGAATACCACGAGAATGGGAGACTGAAAGCAAAGATTAATTATGAATCAGGAATACCAAATGGCGAAGGGAAGTTCTATTATCCTGACGGCCGCCTTATGAGAGAGGGGAAATATAAAGAGGGCAATAAAAAAGGATTATGGAAATACTATAACATAGAAGGAGAATTATCCAGGAAGAAAAAGTATTAATCCAATTATTGTTCAAGTAAAAATGCTAAATTTGACTTTCTTTTTATAATGAAGGGATCATTTTTGAAGATTTTAGAAAATTCTTAAAACAATGAATAACTTTTAAGCATGACATTAATAAAATCAATCTCCGGTATACGTGGTACAATTGGGGATGTGCCTGGTAATAATTTAACACCTCTCGATTTAGTCAAATTTACCACAGCTTATGGATTATGGCTAAAGCAAAAGCATGAGAACTCAGCGATTACTGTAGTAGTGGGAAGAGATGCGCGTCCATCCGGATTTATGGTCAATAACCTGGTTACAGGCACCTTGTTGGGATTAGGAATTCATGTAATTGATCTTGGCCTTGCCACAACTCCCACAGTGGAATTAGCAGTGATCAAAGAAAAAGCAGAAGGAGGAGTTATCCTTACAGCAAGTCATAACCCCGTTGAATGGAACGCCCTGAAGCTGCTTAACAGCCAGGGAGAATTTCTAAACAATGAAGAAGGCAAAACGGTATTGTCATTGGTGGAAGATAGAAACGTTAAGTATGCTCCTGTTAAAGAACTCGGCAAAATATCCTTTGACAGTCATTATCTGGAAAAGCATATTGAGGAGATTAAGAAATTGTCTTTGGTGGATATACCAGCTATCAAAGAAGCAGGATTTAAAATTGCAGTCGATGGAGTAAATTCTGTGGGAGGAATTGCTGTCCCTGTTTTGCTTAAGGAACTTGGAGTAAAAGAGGTTATCGAATTGAACTGCGAACCCACCGGCTTTTTTGCACATAACCCTGAACCATTGCCTGAAAATCTGAAAGAGATCTCTGCTTTAATGATTAAGGAAAAAGCCGATGTGGGCTTTGTGGTCGATCCGGATGTTGACCGACTTGCTATAATTAATGAAGACGGTACTATGTTTGGAGAAGAATATACCTTAGTGGCGGTGACAGACTATGTCCTGCAGCAAAAAAAAGGGAATACGGTATCCAATCTTTCATCTACCAAATCATTGAAAGAGTTGTCTGAATATTATGGCGTTACCTACACCCCTTCGGCGGTAGGAGAGGTTAATGTAGTAGAAAAGATGAAAGAGACCAATGCAGTGATAGGCGGCGAAGGGAATGGAGGCATAATTTTGCCCGATATTCACTATGGGAGAGATGCCCTGGTTGGCATTGCACTTTTTCTTACTTATTTGGCCAAAAGCAACATGTGCTGCACTGAGTTGAGAAATCAGTATCCTGATTACTATATCAGCAAAAATAAAATTCAGCTAACTCCCAAGATAGATATGGATTATATCTTAGAGGAAATTCAGAATATTTATAAAGAAAACCCGGTGAATACTGTGGACGGTGTAAAGATTGAATTCAGTGAAGGCTGGGTTCATTTAAGAAAATCCAATACAGAACCTATTATAAGGGTTTACTCGGAGGGTAGCAGCAAGGAAATATCAGAAAAACTTTCTGAAAAGGTGATTCAATCTGTACAAAATATGATAAAATAATAGCAGGACTATGAAAAAGAAGTATATTCTCATTATATCCCTCATCATTCTGGCTGTTGTCCTGATTTTAGTTTTTTCAGGAACCAGTAGTAAAACCGGATCTTCTCTTGTTGCCAGGGTAGAAAAAGGTGTTTTTGAAGTTTTGGTTACCACTACCGGTGAATTAAAAGCCAAAGAATCAGTCGAAATAAGAGGTCCGCAAGGTCTGCGGAACAGACGACTTGGCATACGTGAAGTAAAAATTATAGATCTTGTGTCAGAAGGAACTGTGGTTGATTCAGGTGATTATGTAGCAAGACTTGACAAAACGGAAACTCTTACTAAATTAAAAGATGCTGAAGATGAGCTGGAGAAGAGAAAATCAGAATACCTTAAGACAAAGCTGGACACAGCAATGAATTTAAAAAGCGCTCGTAATAAACTTATTGATCTGGAATTTGCTGTTGAAGAAAAAGAGATTGCCATGGAGGAGTCTAAATATGAACCTCCTACAACTCAACGTCAAGCCAAATTCGATTACCAAAAAGCAAAACGACAAATTAAACAGGCCAAAGAGAATTATCATCTTCAGGTGGAACAGGCAGAAGCAAGTATGAGAGAAGCCACTATCAATCTTGAAAAACAACAAAGAACAAGAGATAAGATGGCCGAATTGGTAGAAGAGTTTACAATTTACGCTCCTCAGCCCGGGATGGTTATTTATGAAAGAAACTGGAACGGTGAAAAGCAAAAAGAGGGTTCTACCATTAGTCCATGGAATCTTACTGTTGCTACTCTTCCTGATCTTTCCACCTACATTTCAAAAACTTTTGTAAACGAGATTGATATCAGTAAAGTGAAAAGCGGACAAAATGTAAGGATTAATGTGGATGCCTTTCCTAATCGCAAGTATACCGGTAAAGTGACAGATGTTGCAAATGTAGGACAGGAATTGAAAAATACCGGTGCCAAGGTTTTTGAAGTGGTTATTACCATGAATGAATCTGATTCGATCATACGCCCTGCTATGACAACCACCAACCAAATTATTACTTCAAAATATAGTGATGTAAAATATCTCCCGCTGGAAGCCATTTTCCGGAAAGACACGATGAATGTGGTTTATTCGGTACAAAATAAGATCAAACAGGTAGAGTTGGGTGAAGCCAATGAGAATCACATTATAATTGAAAAAGGACTTGAAGAAGGGGAGAAAGTTTATTTAAGAACCCCTGAGGAGCATGAAAATTATAAATTTATTCCATTGTAAAGCAAAAACAGTTAATATTCAATGTTTAAAAGATATTTTCACGATATACAGATTGCCTTTGAGACTCTACTGGCCAATAAACTAAAAAGTGGATTAACAGCATTGGGTATACTTTTTGGCGTGGCTGCAGTTATTAGTATGTTAGCTATTGGATCGGGTGCACAGAAAGAAATAATAAAGCAGATTGAATTAATTGGCGGGAATAATATTGTTGTTGAAGCAAAAAAGCAATCTGATATTTCTAATGAACAGGAAGGAGAGGAGTCCGGTAAAGCGACGAATAACAAAAAGTTTTCTTTCGGACTAAATCAATCTGATTACAATGCCATATTGGAAGTAGTGCCTACAGTGGATAAAATTTCTGCTGAGATTATTTTTAATTCAGAGGTGTTATTTGCTAACAGAAAGGTAAATGCCAAGAATATTGGAATCTCCAACGACTATTTTGATATTTATAACCTGAAACTGCAAAAGGGCAAATATTTCAATGCCAGGCAACAGGAAAAAGGCAAGCCTGTCTGTATAATTGGATCTTCAATTAAGTCAAAACTTTTCAGTAAAGAAGATCCAATTGGTAAAACGATTAAAAGCGGAACAATTAACCTTAAAGTTATTGGGGTTTTGAAAAATGAATCATTGGGGAGTCAATCACTTGATCAGTATGGATTTAATAAGGTGAATCAGGCCATATTTATACCACAGAAAACTATGATATTGCGTGTTCGAAACCGTGAAGCGCTTTATTATAAACCTTCAAGGGGAAGATCCGTTGTGATTATGGGAGGTAGAATTCAATCTTCCTCTAATGGTGATCAACAACAGAATTATAATCAGTTGGACCGGCTAATTGTCAAGGTTCAGGAAACTGAACAATTGACTGAATCTGCTGCCCTTATAGAAAAAATCTTGTTGCGTAAGCATAATGGGCAGAAAGATTTTGAAATTATTATCCCTGAAAAACTTTTACAGCAGAAGCAAAAGACCAATGATATTTTTAATTTTGTGCTCGCAGCAATTGCCGGAATCTCTTTACTCGTTGGAGGGATAGGTATCATGAATATTATGTTTGCTACCGTGATGGAAAGAATTAAAGAAATAGGGATCAGAATGGCTATTGGTGCTAAGAAAAAAGATATTTTAGTGCAGTTTTTGACTGAAGCCGTTTTTATAGGGGTGTTTGGCGGTGTTTTAGGTATTATTCTCGGTTTTGTGCTTTCCGGACTGATAGAACAAATAGCAGAGATAGAAACAGTGATCACCTTTAGTTCGGTTTTTATTGCCTTTGTAGTCAGTGTAAGTGTGGGAATAATTTTTGGTTATACTCCCGCGAAGAATGCAGCCAACAAAGATCCCATCGAGTCATTGCGTCACGAATAGATTGATTGCTGATCGCTCCCATTTTACGGGTTTTATTCTCTTATAATTGAACAAATCATAAAATACAGATGTTAATTGTATTAATTTGATTCAATTATGAAGATCAGGAAATATTTGAATGGCGACAGTAAATTCTTGATTAATTCTCCTTCGAAAACACTTTATCCGGGTGGTTATTTCTTTCTTTATGTTTTTTTTCATAAATTGGATTAGGGTTCACAATGTGTATGCTTGAAAGATGAAAATAAGATTTTTATTTCTTAAATTTGTTAATATACTATAAAATAATACCTTAAAAAGATACAATATGAATGACATTGAAATTGCCAGTAAAGCTAAAATGAAACCCATTAAAGAAATTGGTAAGAAATTAGGGATTCGGGAACAGGACCTTGAATTGTATGGGAATTACAAAGCAAAAATTCCTTTGAGTTATATTGATAACAAGAAAGTAGAAAAAAGTAATTTAATTTTGGTATCAGCCATCTCCCCAACGCCTGCAGGGGAAGGAAAAACAACTATGTCTATTGGATTGTCCCAGGGTTTGAATAAGGTGGGAGTTAATTCAACGGTTGTTTTAAGAGAACCTTCCCTGGGTCCGGTATTTGGAATAAAGGGAGGTGCTACCGGAGGAGGGCATTCCCAGGTATTACCAATGGAAGACATTAATCTTCACTTTACAGGAGATTTCAGCGCCATTGAAAAAGCTCATAATCTGCTGGCAGCTCTTATTGACAATGCAATCCAACACCGTAAAATTAATATTGATCCCAGGACTGTCCTGTGGAAGAGAGTGATGGATATGAATGACCGGACATTGCGAAAGACGATTGTTGGGCTTGGAGGCAGAACATTTGGTACACCAAGGGAAACCGGGTTTGATATCACTGCTGCTTCTGAGTTAATGGCTATCTTATGTTTGGTGGAAGATTTTAAAGATCTTAAAGAAAAGCTGGGCAATATTTTTATTGGTTATACTTTTGAAAAAGAGCCGGTTTTTGCAAGGGATCTGGGAGCTAACGGAGCAATGGCTGCTTTACTGAGAGATGCGATTAAACCCAACCTGGTACAAACCCTTGAAGGTACCCCCGCGATTATACATGGAGGTCCTTTCGCCAATATTGCACAAGGAACAAACTCGGTGATTGCTACCCGAACCGGAATGTCATTGTCTGATTATGTTGTAACAGAAGCCGGTTTTGGTTTTGATCTGGGTGCTGAAAAGTTTTTTGATATTAAGTGTGGATACTCCGGCTTGTCGCCGAAAGCTGTTGTTTTAGTTGCTACAGCAAGGGCTCTGAAGTATCATGGTGGAGTATCTCTGGATAAGATTAATGAGCCAAATCCGGAAGCTTTAGAAAAAGGGCTTGAGAATCTGGAAAAGCATGTTGAAAATATTCAAACATTTGATATATGTGCAGTAGTTGCTATTAATAAATTTACCTCAGATACAGATGAAGAGATTAAGATGATACAGGACCGTTGTGAAAGCAAAGGAATTGATTCTGTTGTTGCTGATGTATGGGCAGAAGGAGGTAAAGGAGCCGTTGAGCTGGCCAAGAAAGTTAAATTCGTGGCTGACAATTGCAAGAATAAATTTAAACCTATGTATGAATGGGAATGGGATGTTCAAAAGAAGGTAGAAACTGTTGCAAAAAAAGTTTATGGTGCAGCCGCGATTGATTATACTGCCTCTGCTAAATCTGATTTGAAGAAGATCGAAGCACTGGGATTGGAAAAACTGCCTATTTGTATTGCTAAAACTCAAAAATCGTTGTCCGATAATCCCAAGCTTTTAGGTCGGCCGAAAGATTTTGTTGTGACTGTAAGACAGATTGAAATAGCTTCGGGTGCGGGTTTTGTTGTACCTATAACCGGTAAAATTATGCGAATGCCCGGATTACCAAGCAAACCTGCAGCTGAAAATATTGATGTGGATAATGAGGGAAATATTTCAGGGCTTTTTTAGTAAAAGCCGGGAGGTTTATTAAAATTAAAGGGCTGGGTGTATTCTTTCCAGCCCTTTTTAATTTTGTTAAAAATAAAAATTCAGGCCTCCCCCAATAATGTGGTAAGCTTCATCGGTAATTCCAATTTCTGTCTCAAATAGCAAACTCATATTGTTTGAAAGTCCGATATCTAATCCTATTGGAAACCATAAAGGAGTCATGATTTCTGTTTTTTTATTTCCTTCCTGATTTGTTGTCTCAACAAAATTGAAGTCCGCATCAAATCCGGTAAAAATTCTGATATCACTTTTTATCGGAATTACGAAATTTAAAGTACCGTCCAGTCCAAAATTATTGTAATTATGAACACCAGTTGACAGAGATAGCCTTTTTCCCAATGCGAATTCCAAATCAGCTCCAAAATAATACGGATTTGATAAACCAAATTTTACGCCTGCATCTATTCCCGATTTAATCCCATATCCGGCATGAGCAAAAAAGATAAATCCATCTGCTCCACCATCAATGTGGAGAGTTGGCTCAAGCCCTAATGAGAAGGCTCCTTTTTTTAGTGTTTGTCCTGTGTTGAAAACCTGACCTGATGATTGCAGTGAAATGGCAGCAGCAAACATCAATAAAAGCAATTTTTTTTTCATAATCTTCTAATTTTAAATAAAAAAGCCGGGTAAAAACTACCCGGCTAAAATAAAAAAAACTAAAAAAAGCAACTCAAGAAAATTTTAAATAAAAATGATATAGTAAATTTTAATTTTTTTTAAAAGGAAGGGGCTAATCTATAAATCTTTGAGATATTGATTGCCCCGTACCTATGAGAAAACAAACTAACCAAATTTTAATTCTTTTCCAAGATAAAAGTCAAGAATTTTTAGTCGAAAAATATAGTTATATTTAGCATAAATAAGGTCTGATCTGGCTTTGGATAAGTCATTTTTTGCCAGTCTGTATTCGATTATATCTACTATTCCCAGGTCGAATTTTTCCTTTGTATAGATAAACGTTTCTTCACTTGATTTAACAGCCTCTTTATTTGATAAATAGTTTTTGTAGGCTGCCATAGCTTCATTTCTTGCTTTCTGGAGGTTTTTATGCAAATTTTGTTTTCTTTCTTCCAGGAAATATTTGGTGTCTTTCACATCAATTTTTGCATTATTGATATTTGTGCTTTTCCTTAATTTATCAAAAATAGGGATATTCATTGTTAATGATAAAGCAAGATTGGCATTTTCCTTTAATTGGGTTTCATAAGGAAACATAGTATTAGATAATTCATTATAGTATGTTCCATAATATGCACTGAAAGTGATTCGTGGGAGGAGTTTTGATTTTTGAATTTTTAGATGCTGCTTCATACTCTTTAATTGATAGCGTGCATTTTGAATTGTGGGATATTCCTTCACGGCCTTTTGATAAATTATATCAGCAGGATTGAGGTTTGTTGTATCTTTCATTTTCAATTGGTCAGGTATTTCAATCTGAAAATCTGAAACGGTGTCAAGATTCATTAATTGAGTTAGTTGCAGGGAGGCAATTTTAAGTTCATTGTTGGCATTTGTCAGAGCTACTCTTTCTCTTGCAGCCTGGCTTTTAATCTTAAGAAGTTCTCCTTTGGCTTTATCTCCCAACTCCACTTCCTGCTTTGTTTTTTCTATCTGTTTTAATGTTACATCCAGCTGTTCTTCTTTAATTTTTTGTTGTTCAATTTTTGAAAGGACATTCAAATAATAGGTCAACACATTGAGAGTTACATCATACCGGGCCTCTTTATTTTTCTCCAACTGTGCCAGCAGATCAAACTTGCTTTTTTTAATGAGATTCAGATTTTCCAGTCCATCAAAAATAGTCAGGTCACTTCTTATGCTCATTTGCTCATAATTATAGTCTTGATTTACATATGAATAAGTGTCATAATTAATTGTTTTACCGGATTGAAAACTGTGGCGGCCATAAGCGCTTATATTGGGTAATGCATTAAATTTCGACTGTTTTTGATTGTTTTTGCTTTGCCTGACGAGTAATTCCTGTCTTTTCACATTGATATTATGTTCCAGGGCATAATCAATACATTTTTCAAGGTTCCATTTTTCCTGACTGTAACCCGGGGAACTTAGGGCGATTAGTGAGATAATTATTATGAATATACTATAAAGATATTTTTTCTGCATAATCTGTTTTTTTTGATAAAATTTTATCAGAAATTGTGCCAATAATCATAATAACCAAAATATCAGACGGATGAAATATTTACCTGTGGGTTTTGATCTTTATTTAGTGAACGAATTTGAAACAACTTTGTACGGAAGCGAACAATCTATAATATTGCGATTATTATATTTTTTGATACGTTTATTTGAAAAACTGGAACGATAAAAAAAAAGATTTTTTGAATTCCTTTTCAACAGCTACTTTTGAATTGATTATTTTATCATAAACAATATTTTTATGTATCAAAAAATCTGGCAGCAAGCTCATCAATCAATAGCACTTTTTAGTTTTTATAGCAGTATTAATATTAAAATTAAAAGCATCTCTGGTTTTAAGGTGGGAGAATTTCTTATTACAGATGAGTATGTCAGAAAAATATACGGATATGAATTTGTAGAAATTTCATTTGTAAAGAGAGATGGTCATTCTTTAAATACAAAGATCACTTTGTCCGCTCATGAATTTAAAAGAAGCATAGTAAAAGGGATTAATAATGATAAAGATCCTTTTGTTGTTATTAATATAAATCACAAAGCACTGACTTCAATTCCTTCTTTGACTTTACATGAGGGAAGTAATATTCAAATAGGTCAACAGATAGCCTCATTGGGATATCAACTATCACAGGATAATTTATCATTGAAAACAGGTATTATTTCATCATTCTATAAAATAGACGGAGTTGAGTACATACAATTTGATGGTTCTGTTAAGCAGGGGAATGCGGGGAGTCCGTTAATCGACTATGAAACAGGCAAGGTGGTTGGGATCATTGGTTATCGACTTGCAGAGATCACAGAGTCCTATAAAAAATTGAAAGATATCATCAATAATAATATTCATTTACTGAAAAAGTACCAGGGAAAATACACTTTAGAAGATCTTGATATAATACAGATATTAATAGCTGGTGAGAACCAGATTAAATATATCGCGAGCGAGATATACAGTACAGCAAATATGCGAGTAGGTTTTGCATACCCTTCAAACAAATTAATCAAATTTCTTAAAAACAACCTTATTCTTGAAGAGCTAAACCATCCTTCAAACACACTGGTCAATTTTTAGGTTCTCTAATTTAAATGGTTTAGGTTGGTTAGGGAGGATGCCTTGTTGCATTCTCCCTTTTTTTTGAAACTTCTTTTTTATTGTTTTAAATTTGTGATTTTAAAACAGAGTCATTATGGAAAGAAAAAAGTTATTCTCTTTTATTAGAGATATAGAATTATTTTCAGGATTAACAGATCAGGAGATTGAAAACCTTGTTGATTCGATGGAAGAAAAAAATTATGAAAGAGGCAGTTTACTCTTTGAAGAAAATGGACCACGAACCGATATATTTATTATTTACCAGGGTGAGGTTGAGTTATTTAAAACGCCACGATTTGGATCGGAAACAAAATTAGCCTATTTCAGATCAGGGGATTTTTTAGGGGAAGGTTCCTGGGCCAGCAATTCTCCTCATTCTACTTCAGCAAGGGCATTAAAAGAAACAATAGTCCTGAGCATTAAGAAAGGTTTTTTTGATAAAAATGGTCCAACGGCTGTCAAAATTTTTTCAAATATAGCGCGGGTTATTTCGCGTAGAATGAGACATGCCAACAACCGGATGTTGAATGTTGCTGCACAGTATGAATCGGGTCAAACCCGAAA
>Ga0102934_1003695_pt1 | contig 10375 bp, 10 predicted proteins | sample SalPonR2_A_D1_MG_FD_78175 | JGI IMG/M metagenome (GOLD analysis project Ga0102934, IMG submission 78175) | Salt pond soil microbial communities from South San Francisco under conditions of wetland restoration - Salt Pond MetaG R2_A_D1_MG | ecosystem: Environmental > Aquatic > Marine > Intertidal...
AAGATGATTTGTAAAAAATCGAAGTTCTTCAGGAAGGAATAATGATTGTCCAAATACTGCAAGATAGCCTGTACTTATTCCTAGAAATGATGCAGAAAAAACAATGCTTGCCAGTAAGCGTTCTCGCCATAGAAAAACCCATTCTTTGACGCAAACCGACCAAAACGAACCTGGGAATTGAGTGCTTTCATCTTTGTGAATCTTGTTTTTTTGTTGCTGAAAAAGATATCCCTCCAAAACATTTCGTAAACTAATCCAAAATAAAACGATATAAAAAATTGAAATGAAATTGAGTACAACCCAATTAAAAGAAAGCCAAAGAAAAAGCAATGGACTTGTTAGCAAAGGGATGAACCATCGATACTTACTAAAAAATAGATAGCACAAGAGTGATCCAATGATGCCTGCAAGAAGGACTGCAGCAGTGAGGAATAAATATGGTATCGTGCCTTCAAAGGAAAGATGTAACAGATAGATGAGGAGTGTGTAAAAACCAGATAAAACCGCCCAGAATCCTAGATGTGACCAAATAATAACGAAAACGATTTCTGATAGAATCATTGATTGTTTCTTTTGAGTGGATAATGCATAAACTAACGCATGGTTGGTAATGAACAATCGGTAGAAGTCATAGGCAGCTTTTAATAAAAATATGCCAAAGATAGCAAAAAAGAGTTGTTTGGTTGAAATAAGGATATCTAATCTGAAAAAAACAAGGCTAATTCCAGCGATCATTATCACTGAGAAAACAGCCATAGCAAAAAATAGAACATAAAGCAATGGAGATTGTGTTAGATTTTTTTTAAATGATCTCCATAAATCCGTGATAATAAGATTAAATGTTTCTAACATGATAGTTACATTCCAGTGATTGAAAAATAGGCATCCTCAATGGTTTCATACGAATTCAATATTTTATTTACTGATTCAGAAGCAACAATAGTTCCATTCACCAGGAAATACACGTAATCAGCTACTTTTTCGACAAGTGATCCTGAATGAGTTGCTATTAGCGTGGTACCTTGTTGTTTCATAATGAATTGTTCAAGGGTTTTTGCAGTGAGAGGATCTAGTCCCCAAACTGGTTCATCTAAGAGAAGATTTTGCGGATGATGAAATAATGCAGCGATCATTGAAATCTTTTGTTTCATACCTTTTGAATACCCATTGATTTCTACATTTAATGCATCTGAGATTCCAAGAAGTTGAGCAAAATCTTTGATTTCTCTTTCAGGTTGATTGATATTTCGAAGAGATGCTAGATACAAAAGGAATTCTTTTCCAGTTAACCGGTCATAAAGATACGGCATCTCTGGTAGATATCCAATCGTCTTTCGAATTTGGTTGGAATTCTTTTTTATTGAATGGCCATCAATCATAATATTTCCTTGATCATAGGATAAGACTCCTGCACAGATCTTTAATAATGTACTTTTTCCTGCACCATTTGCACCCATTAATGCAGTGACCGTTTTATCATTGAATGTACAAGAAATGTTATCTAATGCAAGAAATGATCCGTATGTTTTAGTAAGAGATTCAATGCTGATCATGAAGGTTCATCCCGCAGGTATTGTAATGGTAGTATCTAAAAATAATTACGGTTCTTACCCTAAAGTGAGTGTTACATGTTAATAAATTACATATGCTAGAACGTTATTTATTGCATTATGCATTTTCAACAAATTCATGGAACCGCTTTTGTGCTGTTGATTATATCAATTTTGATGGTGGGCTGTTTTGATTCCCAACAAGACAATGATAACGAGAATGGAGAAGAGGTAACTGTTACAAGAGTTATTGATGGAGATACCTTAGTTGTTCAGTTTTCTAATGATTCGATGGCAACCATTCGTCTACTTGGCGTTGACTGTCCTGAAACCTCAATTGAAAAAAATAATGCGTATGAATATCAAAATATTACTAATCTTAGTTGTTTAACCTATTATGGTAACCAAGCTAAAACCTATGTTACTTCTTTATTGAATAACTCAAAGATTATTATTTCTTATGATGATCAAGCACAACGAGTGGATCAATATGGTAGATTTCTTTGTTACATAACTGTTAAATCAACAGATTTTAATGCACAGTTGATAGAGGAAGGATATGCCCGGGTGTATACCCTTGAATCATTTACGAAAAAACAAGACTATCTTTTGCTTCAACAGGAAGCAATAGCAGAAAATATGGGATTATGGGGATGCATCATATCGCCTCCTCCGTTGATTATCGAATCTGTTCATTATGATGCCGGCGGAAACGATGAAACTAATCTTAATGATGAATATGTTGTTTTGTTAAATTCAGGTGATGAGGTAATTCGTCTAAGCGGATGGAGTATGCATGATGAATATGGAAACACATTTGATTTTCCTAATGGATTCCTGTTATCTCCGTCTCATTCAGTTACCATTTATACCGGAAGTGGAACAAATATGACCACAGCGCTTTATTGGCATCATGAAACTCCCGTATGGAATAATGGTGGAGATACTGTATTTATCAGAAATGAAAAAAATGAGGTTATTGTTACATACACATGGTAATTTTATAGAATAAAAGCAATAATTTTATATATTCAAACGTATCATGTTATATGTTGGAAGGTGATTATTTTATACATGCATAAAATGATAGAAGAAATTGAAGCATCTGATTGGTCAACAATACTTGAAAATCAAAAAAAACCATTAATGATTATGTTTTATGATCCGTTCTGTCCCCATTGCCAATCAATGGATTCGCCTTTTTCATCTCACGCCAAAACATTCAAAGAAAAAATAACATTTATGAAATTCAATATTCAACAAAACCACCAAATCCCCTATTTTTATGGTGTTCATTCCGTCCCAACTTTTATCTTCTTTTGCCATGGCAAACCAATAACCGTACTCACTGGAGAAGTTCATCCTTCTATTCTAAAACATACCATCGAAGATGGGCTACTTCATGGCACACAATGCGCAGATCAACGAACTGAGATTAACTACGAATTCACTGGATACCTCTAAAATCAATATAATTCTATTGATAAGAACTCATCCGTTTAATTCCCTCTACGATACGGTCATGATCATAAACCAATGGTCCATAAGACAATCGGATGCCATGATTCATACTTGGACCAAAACCCACACCAGGAATTACTAATGTCCCTGTTTCTTTTAACACTTGTTTTACAAATGAAACCGGATCAACTTGACTAGGCGTTGGACAAACCGTGTATAACCCGCCCATAGGTTCTAAATACGGCCATTCTAAATAGGTATCAATCGCAGCGGTTAACACCGTAGCTGTTTTTTTGTAAAGTTGCCGAATGTGGTCAACATACTCTTTTACAAAACCATTTTTCAATGATGATTCTAAAAATTGAGCAATAGCCATACTATGCAACGTATCAGGTGAAAGAAGCATTGATTCATTGATTTTTTCAAGACCCTGTACCACAGATTGATTTGCCTCAATCCATCCCAACCTTCGACCAAGACTACTCAACCATTTGGAATGAGAATGAATACCGATTACTTGTGGCATATCTTCTGGAGACCACTGAAAACATGAAGGCATTTCATCAAACCATAATGCTTTATATGCAAAATCAAGAATGAGAAAACCATGATGGTCTTGCATGATATCTGCAGCTCCTTTCAAAAAATCATCAGATGGGATCTGACTGGTAGGATTATCAGGAACTGGAAGGATTAATGCTTTAGCACCTTGTTCTACAAATTCTTGTAGTTCATCTAATGATTGCTGAGGATTAGATAAATACGTCCAAGTAGAAGCATCTAATGCGGAAATAAAACGAAGTGTACTGGACGGCAAAGCGATTTTTACGGCATTTGCATAATTTGCATAGGTTGGATCAAGAACACAGATGTCATCACCTGGATCAGCGATCACTCGCAAGACATCATGGAATAATTGAGTTGATGACTGGCCAAGAACAATGTTTTTTTCTGAAATATTTTTTACATCATACACATTTCGTTCTAATTGAGCGAGTTGATACCTGCAAGATTCATTGCCAATGATTGCACTATATCGACCAGTTTTATGAAATGCCTCTTTATCCCTGCAAAGATCCGTATAGATTTTCCGTAAAGGTTCAGGAGCAAAATGATTACACCAACCTCCACCAAAAGAAATCATTGTTTCAGGGTTAACCCCCATTTCTTTGATGTTTGATGGTTCAGCCATTTTCATAATGGTTTGAATCGGAGATAATCCTTGCAAGGTATCTTCTACCAGATGAGATAAACTTGCTTTTTTATCATTAAGATTTGTGTTGGATGACATCACTATCATGATTTCATAGCGTATCTTAAATGCTTTGATTACTGAATTGAAAACTTGATTCAAAACATCATAAAATCTTTAGAACATCTCTTGTCGTTGAACCTAAGAGTTCATCACCATCATAAGCAGTAACTGATAGTTGATGTATCCCAAAACTAGATTCATCCCATTTCCAAGAAAACGGTGGATCTACATCTACTGCCTTTTGTTTGCCATCAACAGAAAAGCTGACCGAGGAAACCTGATTACCATATTCACCAGTAACCGATGCGTTAACCGTAAGTGGACCAAGTGCCATGGTAATTGGAAAGACATAGAAGTCCGTATACAGGATTCTAAATGATGTATACTCATCGAACACGTAAAGACTTCCTTGACTTGGTTTTTCAATAACTACCGTAGGAGATGCCAGATCTTCTCCAATTGGTACAAAGTCTATGCCCGTGTAACGATGACTTGAGAAAATAGGAATCTCTGGGTTCCAATGTTCATGGATTCCAAGACTTTCTTCAACATATGTTCCATCATTTTCTGGATCATAGGTTTCTTCTGGTGGTTCAGCTGCTTGATGTAAATAGTTTTGCGATCCCTCTAATGGAATAGGGCCTTCCGTATGAAGGAAATCATACATCACTGAATCAATGGCCACAGGATCTTGACTGAAAAATAAGCTATTCGTCCAATCATCGTTGAATGGATACATGTGAAAATGAGTGATTGTTCGATGATCACGAAGCGTTCCAAATAATCCATCTCCTAAGAATAACACGGTTTTCTTGCCAAGGTCTTCATGAGCAAACAAATCAGTTTGAGGTGCTGCATTACCCATGAATTGCCCCGATTCATGATATGGATGGATCTCCATCACGGGTTCAATAAATGTACCGAACATATTCTTTCCAGATAAGGTTACTCCATGATTGATAGGATGCTGTTTTAACAATGGAATGTTAATGATGTAGGAAGCATCTACCACACATTCTGGCAATGTCCGAATAGTTCCATCGGAAAAATGAAATTGTTTTTCACTTGGAATGACTTGTTGTCTTCCTGGTGCTCCACCCATTGAATCGATGAATTCAACGTTTGGATACTCTGCAACAATAGGATCATAGAACCAATCGGGCATCGGTCTTGATGCATCATAAATAATAATATCTTCCTGATTAATACCAATAGTATCGACAAGTTGTGAAAGAAGAACATTAATGACCGTTGGATCTGCATCACGTTGATTATCAACTTGATCATAGTCATCAATGAAATCAAGTGGATTCCAACAATTATTCAGATTAACTTTGATCGCAAGTTTTTCTCCTGTTTGATATCCTTGACTTTCCCTGTTGTTTTCTTCGTTTACATAGGTAAATAAGGTGTCCCATGCTTCAGATAAACTATCAGTACCAGTTAAGGTCTTTACTCCGTCTTCCATCATCTCTTCAATTACTGTTCGATCATTATTCTGTGGTTCCCACCAAAATCCATCGAGATCTTTTTCGGTGGCATCAGGATTCCAAGTCCAGACTACTCTTCCGGGTGAAACACCTTGAGGTATTCCCATTGGTTCATTTGGAATGGGGGTCCATGGCTCATAGGTTGGACCAGTAGCCATATTTGCAAATCCAAATCCGGTGATGCTACCAAGTAAAATGAAAAAGGATAACACTGCTGGAATGAGTGCAGTTGTTTTTCTTTTTGTTCTTTTCATTAGTTGAATTGTAGTATAAAGAATTCCACTCCAAAATGCAACATAACCAAGAGCAATAGGAATTGCTATTTGTTGACAGGGATATTGAGATCGGGTTGGCTTTGGAATGACTCGAACAAGAAACCAAATAAGTGCAATAATACCTGCTAGGTGAAACCAGATTCCTTTTGCATGTTTAAGGCGGTGAAAAAAATGATATTTACATTTCATATGCTTGCCCCGCATAAAAATAAGATATAATAAACTATAAAGGTTTCCCTTTTACAGCATAATAGGAAGATCTTTTTTGTACATTCATAGACTATTTTGAATGAGTTGTCTACTTGTTAGATCACACCTTTTTCACGGAGACTCACGAATTCATTGTTACCAATAACAACATGATCTAGGATTGATATGCCAAGGATCTCTCCAGCATTCATTAGATTTTTTGTCACTACTTCATCTTCTTTGCTTGGGGATGGGTCTCCGCTTGGATGGTTATGTACTAGAATAAGTGAATTTGCACTTACTTTTACGGCTAAGTTGAATACTTCTCTTGGATGAACTAGTGATGAATTAAGTGTCCCTTTTGAGATCAGGTGTTCTTTGATGATTTGATTTTTGGTGTCAAGGTAAAGGGCCATGAAATGTTCTTGTTTTAAATGGGTCATTTCATCTGAGAAGTGATTGAAGACGTCTTGTGCATTGGTAATTTTTTGTTTAAAACCTTTTTTTTGTAGTTTATTTGTTCGTCTGAATATTTCAAACATGGCTGATATTTTCAATGCTTTTACATCTGTGTCTACGAGTTTTTTTAGTTCGTCGAGTTCAAGAGTTGCTAATCGATGAAAATTTTGGCTTTTTAAAATTCGATGACTCATATCTATTGCGTTTTCTTGTTTATTTCCACGTCCAAGTACGATTGCGAGAAGTTCTGCATCTGAGAGATGGTTAGCACCTTTTCGTTGTAATCGGATACCTGGTCTGTTGTATCGTGGTATTTCATAAATGTTCATGCCCGTCTCACCGAAAATCAGATATTATTTTTTATCTTTTATAGTTTTCTAAATTATAAATTTATTCAATAAAAAATATGAAAATTGGACTGGATAAAATAACAATCATTAAAAATACAATTGCAGATATATAACAAATTTTCCAAGGAGAAAATAACATGAATATCACATTTCCAGCTTATTATTCGATGAATAAGAAAAGAATAGCAAAGATCGTTTGTTTTTTCGTTTTGCTCGTTTCGACAATATCAATCATTAGTTTAAATCCTGTTTCTGCTGAAGAGATCAATCCTACTACCTATGCACCAATTCTTTATTTTGAAGGACAAGAAACATGTTATCCAATTGATGCAACCTATCACATCGATAACTCAGCAGTATATGTTCATGATGGTGAAACCGCTACACTTGTAGATGATAATCCAACAATTTCAGAATTATCCACGTATACTGAATCAGCCTTTTTCCTTGATAATACTCAAGGATCCTCAAAAGATGCAGATAGCATTATTTCGCATTATCAACAATCAAAAAACCAGTATGATATTATAGTATATTATCGACAATCTGAACAGATGGGTAAAACGGTGCTTCAATACTGGTTCTTTTATGCATATAACAATGGTGATCTCAACGTCCACGAAGGCGATTGGGAAATGATTCAACTCATCTTTGAATCAAGCACACCAACCACTGCTATGTACAGTCAACATCACAGTGGACAACAAATCCAATGGAATGAAGTAGAGACTACTTCCACTCATCCACATGTGTTTGTTTCAAGAGGAAGCCATGCAAACTACTTCCGATCCTTTTCTGGAAAGCTTGGTGTTGCAAGTGATACCGTAGGAAACAATGGGTTGATTTTAACTAATGAGGATTATCAATTAGTAGAATTAACTAATCAAAGTTGGTTGTCATTTGCTGGAAGATGGGGAGAAATGCAAGAAGTCGAAGATACACTCCTTGGATTCAGTGGTCCTTTTGGGCCTGCATTTAGAGAAAACGGGAATATGTGGAACAACCCCGTGGGATGGGGTGGAAGCCTTCCTGTTTTAAACACATCTCTTTTGCCTGTCGAATGGTTACTTTATAACTTTGTCACCATCTTTTTTGTTATTACTGCGCTTTCCATCGCGCTGTTATCTTTTAAATTATATCGACGATCAAAAGATCATGGTTTTGGACCTCGATTCTTCTCTTTTTTGTATATCGATGGAGTTAATGTTCATAGTATAGGAAACATACTGTTTTTTGCAGGAATTGCAGTTGCAATCATTGGATTAGTACTTCCATGGTATTCACTTTCTGCAGCAGTGACCGTTGAAGATTACACCACAGACGGATTCATTGATTTTTTACAAATTGATGGATTAAACGGCGTGCAATTAACATATCCTGGGGCTAATGGACCAATCGCCATTGGTTCATTCATCTTGCCGTTCTCACTAATCATTGCTATTGGTTTTGTCTTTACCATGTTCAAAGCAATAGGAATACAGAAAAGCAATGTCTTAGGTAGAAGCTATCTTTGGAGAGGAATATCCCTTATCATTCCATTTATCATTCTTATTATCGTCATTTTTAGTCTTGGCAGTATCATTCCATCACTGGTTCCTGAAGACATGGGTGCAAATGAGATAACTTCAATATTTTCCTCACTATCACAAAATCCACTTGCCGGATCAGAAACAATTACTTTATCAGATGCAAGTATGACTGGAAGTATTGATATGACCTGGGGATTAGGAACTGGAGGGTATCTTTTGTTAATTGCAGGAATTATATTGGCAATTGCAGGTTTTCTATTAATTACTGCTCGGAGAACGTTTTATTAATAAAAATTAGCAGGCCTCATTCATTTAAAAAAATAGTTCTTTACCTGTTCTACTAACTAATCATTTTACGATTGGGAAAAGAGGCAGGGTGAGGGGGATGAGATGGGAAAGATCCCCCTCGAAAAGGAGGGCACAAGGGGCGGAGGGTACGAGTTAGCCGTTTTTCTCAAATCTCAATCTTTTTTACTGCTCGAATATGATGAAAAGGAAGTTGAACAATGCCGTTTTGATTTTCAAGTATCATGATTTTCTTTTGAGAGTCAACTGATTTTACATATCCACTTTGCACGATGCCTTGGGACTCATTAGAAGAAACTAATGCAACTTTGCAATATGAACCAGTGATTTTTTTCAAGATGTTCATGCAGATTGCATCTCCCTTTTTTCTGCACCATTCTTTATTGATTCCTCCTTTCGTGCTCGTTGCTTAATAAGATACAACCAGTTATCCACCTTTTTTTCATCCTTTGTCATCTCAACCATCATGTTAAAGGTTGTCAAGATTAATATTTAAACATATGCTGAAAAACAAATCTTTTGACAAAATTACATTACCGAAATGGTTTAGAAAAAATAAAGAAAAATCCAACAGAAAAAAGAAAAACAGTAAACAGAGAATTATTCAGTATCCTGAGTTACATCCTCAGCTTTTTTTACCTTTTCCAAGGTAACGTTAATGATGTCTCCATACTTCCAATTACGGGATAAAAAATCAATTTCTGATTCCACATGAATCAAACGACGAGGATCATATTTTTGTTTCCCTTTGAACATTGGAGGCATCACTTGTTTTAACATTTGAGAAAGCTGCTGTTGCATTTCAGGAGGGAAGGGGGAACCATTTGGACCAACTCCACTTACCTGGATAGGTGGCTGATCCATTTCTTGAGAATGATTATATTCAAGTGGATCTACAGGTTCCATGACCACTTCAACATATCCTTTCTTTTGTTCACTTGGTTTAATCGCTTTGATTTGATACGGCAAGGTTACTCTATCTTCAACCATATACATATCAGATATAAGGGGTAGTATAAGAGCATTGTCATACATATATCTAAAGTAAATATGGTACAGAGAAACATACAATTACAAAAGTAAAAAGATGATAGCCCAACTTATCACATTTGCAAAAACCATGTATCCAGCTAAAAATGTGGATGCAGAAACGCTTAGATTAAACCATTTGAAACCAACCAGAAAAGTAACAGTAAACCCTATTGCGGCAATCACCAGTAAACTTCCAATTGAAGAACCAAGCAACCATTCAGAAAGAATACCAAAAAAGCTTAGTACAGCAACGCTACTGACTAATTTTCTTCGAGAAATAGTGCTAAACCAGGATTCTTTTTCCATTTTGAAAAGCACTAATAAAAACAATCCCAAATACAAAAACAACATATTCGCCGCAAAATCAAGCAATGTAACCAGAACAAGCCAAAGAGCAAATCCAGGTTGTTGCACATCCTTAATAGCAGTTGCCGGTTGAAAAGAGGGAGTTGTTTCAGGATACACTGGTATAGGATTAG
>Ga0102934_1003696_pt1 | contig 10374 bp, 6 predicted proteins | sample SalPonR2_A_D1_MG_FD_78175 | JGI IMG/M metagenome (GOLD analysis project Ga0102934, IMG submission 78175) | Salt pond soil microbial communities from South San Francisco under conditions of wetland restoration - Salt Pond MetaG R2_A_D1_MG | ecosystem: Environmental > Aquatic > Marine > Intertidal...
TCTGCAACCAGCATCAGTACAAACATAATGACAAAGAGTGTCGGCAGGCCGAGAAAGCTGCTGGCCCCAAACATACCAAACTCCATTATATCGCCTACCAGAGCCTGCTCTCCAGTATAAATGTAGATCAAACCTCGAACACCAATAAAAGACCCCAGAGTAACTATAAATGCGTTTATCTTTGCCTTTGCAACGAAGAATCCGTTTATTGCACCAATCACCGCTCCGGCAAGCAAAGCAACCACAACTGCTACAAACAGTCCATAAGGTTGAAGCCCAATTGCCAATGCCGCGGTAAAACCCATTACTGTCCCCACAGAAAGGTCAAAATAGCCGTTGATCATCAGAAAGGTCATACCGAGTGCCAACATTCCATCTACTGCCGACTGGACTAATACATTGCTAAAGTTTCCGAAAGATAAAAAACCCGGAATAAAAACACTCGACAGAACAATCATACCTAAGAGAATTAACCAAATCGGCTGCTTTTTTAGCGATATAAATAATTTTTGTATCATCCTAGTACCTTCCCTCTTTTTGTTGCTACATCGAGCCACACAACTCCAACGACTATGACCCACTGCGCTACCCACTGAAAGTAGTAGGGAAAACCCAACAGTAGAAACCCGTTTTTCAAAATTCCGATGATGAGTATACCAATGAACGCTTTAAATACATTTCCCTCTCCTCCGGACAGACTCACGCCTCCCAGAATAACTCCTGCAATTACTTCAAACTCATAGCCCTGGCCCAAGTAGTTTTGCGCAGCCATCAGACGGGACCCCATTATTATACCGGCAATTGCCGTCAAAAAGCCTGAGATCACAAAGGCCAAGAAGATTATCTTCCTATCGGAAATACCCGAAAACTTACTGGCCGTCGGATTACCCCCCACAGAGAACACTTGTCTTCCAAAGACCGTCTTGAGCAGGATTACCGAAAAAATAAGCAGCAGGACTCCCAGGATTATTACCGGAAGAGGAACTCCAAACAAAAAACCTCTACCGATGAATCCAAACCAGGTTTCATCGGGTGCGACTATTCTCGTATACTTTCCACCTGTATAGATAAGCACTATGGCCTGTAAGCCTACCAACATGCCCAAAGTAATGATGAGTGAGTTTAGCCTCAAATAACCTACCAGATACCCGATGAAGGCACCGGAAATCAGACCAACCAGAATAGCTATTAGCATTGCCGGCACCGGACCAACTACATCGTGCATGCTGATAACCACTACAGCTGTCAGCGAGGTAAGCGACCCTACTGACAGATCAAAATGCCCAACTGTTATTACTATGGTCATTCCGATTGCGATCGTACCTAATATAGAAACCTGTCTAAGTACAAGCATCACATTTTTTGGACTTAAAAAGTTTTCCGATGCGATCGAGAAAAATGCGACCACTATAAAAAACGCCACAATCAAACCATGCTTTTCAGTAGCTTTTGCAATACGCCTAAGCAACGAATCCTTCTGTTCGGCAGGGTTCGCCATCAACTCAGCCTGCTGCATATACAGCCTCCCTGTCCATTAATGTAATCAATATCAATGCAGCACCCATAACCTCTCCCTTTCTTCTTTTTCCACTGCTTTCCACAAGATAACAGAAAGGAGGATAGGCTGAGCCCATCCCCCCTTATTTTTAGGTAAAGTCGAGACCACCGTTCACATTTATCAGTTGTCCAGTTATATACTCCCCGGAAGGGGTAGCCAGCCACATGATGGCCCCGGCCAAATCTTTACCGTATCCATACCGATGAAGCGGAATATCTTCTAATTCCTTCTCCTTCATCTCATCAAATGTAATGCCCAAAGCCTTTGCATCGGCTTCCACAAAACCCCAGTGCATTTCAGATGCTGCCAAACCGGGACATAGGGCGTTCACGTTTACCTTGTACTCGGCGATTTCTTGAGACAGGGATTGGGTCATTGTGTGCACAGCAGCTTTAGATGCTCCATAAGTTGCGGAACCGGGATGTCCAACTTTGCCAAAGAAAGATCCGGTATTCACAATGGTACCGCTTTTCTGTTTGATCATCTGCTGGGCGGCATACTTACAGCCAAAGAAGATTCCCTTAAAATTCACGGCCAGTACCCGGTCGATGGTTTTCTCTTCGGTTTCCCATACATTTCCGGAATGAGCATGCATACCGGCGTTGTTCGCCATAATATCGAGCTTTCCGAACTTTTCTACCGCACCTGCTACCAATTCCTTGACTGCATTTTCATCGGACACATCAAGAACTACTGCATAAGCTTTACTCTCGGGGTATTTTTCATTAATCTCTTTGCAGGATTCATGGACCAGCTCTAGAAGATCTGCCATAACCACATGAACTCCCTCGCTGGCTAAAGTCTCAGCGATTCCTTTACCTATGCCGCGGGCGGCACCGGTAACGATGGCTACTTTGCCCTTTACATCACGAAAATCACTCATAGTTAACTCCTATCGGTTTTTTGTCTTTTGGTATTACCTTTATATTTATTAAACCATCGTCTTGCTGAGCTGTCAAGAAAAACTTTCAAAAACTTATATAGCGTTTTACTTTTTTTAGTTCAACTCAGGTTTCTATTGGCTCTATCCGCTCTGTCGTGAAGACCTTCACAGCCCCCTCCACCCGAAGGGTCATGTCATTGAGACTTTTGGATAATTCGGTAACCGACTGCATAGATGCATTGATTTTGCCAACATCATTACCGATATGAGAAACACTTTCCAATACCATCGAAGAGGTAGTTCTGGTATAATCCATTATTCTGGTAAGATCTTCAGCCGCAGTACCCATCTGCTGTCCCCGCTCCCGGAGATTAATAGAAAACTCCTGCAGTTTTGTAGTCGCCTCCAGAATTTGTTCTCCTCCAATGTTAAGTTCGCGCATACTTTCGGTAATCTCTGTAAGAGAGCTGGACACCTCCTGCACTACCGAAGCTACCTCTTCGAACACCTGTTTTGTCTCTTCGCCAACCTGAGAGGTAAGCTGGATCTTATTTATTACCTCGTTTAAGAAATTTCCTATCCGCTTTGAGCTCTCGGTAGTGGTATCAGATAATTTGCGAATTTCCTCTGCCACTACTGCAAAGCCGGCCCCCTTCTCTCCCGCATGGGCTGCCTCAATTGCCGCATTCATCGCCAGCAGACTTGTCTGAGCGGCTACATTGCGGATTACACTGGTAGCCGCTCTGATATCATCCACCTTTTCTGTGACTTCTTCAATCAAGCTAGTGGTGGCGATCAGTTTTTCACTTCCCCGTCTGCTGGTCTCGGTAAGTATAGCAGTGGCCGCATACTTCTTGTGAGAAGTCTCGGCCACATTGCGTATGGATGAGATCATCTCATTTATTGAGGCATTCGACTCCTCTACCATTGCCGTCTGATCCTGCAGCATCTCAAGTACCCCAGCGGAATGGGAGGCCATTGTGTCCACCGAAGCCATTGATTCTCCAATCCGACCGTCGAGCTGTCCCACCTGCTCACCGATAGACTCAGTACTTGTTGCAATACTGCCGGAGGACTCCTGTGCATAGTCTATTGTCAGAAGCAGCTTGTCCTTTACCTGAACGGTGTCCTCAGCGGCAATTTTGATTTCTTTCACCGACTTGTTGAGCCCTTCAATAAACTCATTTATATGTGCACCAAGCTTCTGAAGATCGTCTTTTCCCTTTATTTTAACTACTACTGTCAAATCTCCTTGCCCAAGTATTTTGATTTTACTGTAAAGGTGAGAAATATTACGGCTGACGCTCCAGGCAAGAAATAGAGCAAAAAGTATGCTTGTCACTAAAATAGTCAGAAATAAAATACCCGCGGTCAAAATAATTCTTCGCCTCACACGCAGCAACTGTTCATCAATGCTGTCAAACTCTCCTCGCATGACATCCACCACCGTTCCAAGACTTGTATTGAGAAGCTGAATTTGGTTAAGGAGAGTATTGAGATCTGCATTAAGCACTCGATAATTTCGATTTTCTCCCATTTGAGCACTCTTTACATAGAGTTCAAAAATGGTGCTCCCAGGATTCTCCCCTAGTAAATTCAAATCATTCACTACCTCCCGGTATTTCCCTTCGAAACTCTCCAGCTCTGCTTCAAAACTGGCACGTAGGCCTTCTACGGTCGAAAGGGAAAGGGCAATTTCTTCACCGGCGGCAGGCAAGGCTTCAAGCTCCTGTAATTGTGAAAACCGAAAGGCTATTTCTGCATATCCCTCATCCATAACAGTTTTTTGTCTTTCCAGTGGTTCAACGGTGAAAGCGGTAATTTCACTTTGTAACCCACTTAATCTATTCTCTAAAACAAATAGAACCCGCTGCTCTCGCTGCATTTTCTCTAAGGGCGCATACAGAAAAAGTGTTGACAGCACAGCTGCAACCATACCACCACATGAAATTGCGATCAGTACCAAAAGCTTTCTTTTAATGGACATACTTGTAGCTCTCCTCATAAAATGGAAGTATAGTTGAAAAAATAGGATTGAATAGCTCAACTTAGGCATTTTGTCTATTTGTCTGACCATTATAACAAAGGTTCGTGGATTGAGAAAGAGAAAATTTAAATAATTGAGCTTCTTACATTAAAGACCACTACTTTTCTCTTGACAGCACTTATCCAGCAGCATTAACATACGGACCTATGAGTTGGTCTTACCAAATACCAAGTTTCTCATCTACCACATTTCGACGCTGGGCTATTCTTGCGTCCCTTTTTGCCTTGAGTGCGGCATCTCTGGCCTTCGAAGTAGCCCTTACCCGGCTCTTTTCTTTCCTCTTTGTAAAAAGCTATGTGTACATTCTTATATCCCTTAGCGTAGCAGGAATCGGCTTTGGAGCGGTACTCACCTACTATATACCTTTCAAAAAGCGAAGTGTGCTGATGGGAAGCGCCCTTCCACTGCCTCCCTTAATGCTGCTGCTCCTATTGTCTATCAATAGTTTTCATACGGTACTTATCCCATCACTTATATTTACCTTCCTCGTGTTTCTTTCGGTAGGAATTTTTCAGGTTCTTATCTTTCAAGAATCCGGGGTGAAGGTTTCCCTGTTGTACGCCGCGGACCTTATTGGAGCATCCCTCGGCTCGCTGCTCTCTTTCCTGTTGTTGAACGCTGCCGGTGCCGTTAACACCCTCTCGTTTGTGGTGTTGTTTATTGCTATATCAGGTCTTCTCATTTATATAATTTACTATCACAAACGAGTCAGCAGCATTGCATTCCTGTTGTCCATCCTCGTCATTACCAGCTGCAGCCTATTCCTCTCCTTCGAAGGAAGGCTCTTGCCCACCCGCACTTGGCAGAAAGAGATGACGGTAATGCTACACAGCGGCTCCTCGGCTGCCGAAATCGTGGAGACCCGCTGGTCGGCTTTTGGGCGAGTGGACCTTGTCGAAACCGAGAATCCGCTATTCAAAACAATGTTCATCGATGGTGCGGCGGGTACTAAGATGGTAGAGATGAAGGACGGAAAAGTGCGCTCTGCGCTGGCCCAGAACCTCCTGCTACAGTACATGGGAGGTATTCCCTTACTGGTAATTGAGGAAGAGCAAAAACAACGGGCAGCAGTTATCGGCAGCGGGGGCGGTATCGATGTAGTGACCCTATTGCTGGCAGGCTACGAACAGATAGATGCAGTGGAGATAAACCCCGATTTTATCGATATGGTTCGCTCTTATGATGACTTCAGCGGAGGAATCTATTCAAACCTTCCAAAGGTATCTGTCTTCGAGGACGAGGGACGCTCTTTTTTACGCTCTACCGAAACTACTTACAATGTAATTCTGATGGGACTACCAATCATCAAAAGTGCACGAAACTTCAGCAACCACTCGCTTACTGAAAATTACCTCTTTACTCACAACGCTTTTAGTGATTACCGAAGGTCTCTCGCCGACGGCGGACACCTGATTATTATAACCCACTATCCAAATGAGCTGCTGCGGCTTATCTCCAACGCTGTTACCTCTTTCCAGGCACAGGGGCTCTCCAGCCGTGAGGCAATGCAGAGGATTGTGGTTATTGGAAGCGACCGCACCCCCACTCTGGTTATAAAAAATGAGGCCTTCACTGAGCCTGAGATAGCCGGTTTCAAGGCTATTCTTGAAAATTTTCCTGTGGCCGGATCTACTAACTTTATACCCACTGTCCCGCAGAGCCTCACAGAGATCGGTACTGAAAACGGAATTACCGGCCAACAGAGGACGTTGTTGCACCCGGATCTGTACGCTCTTTCACGAGGAGAAATTTCGCTTAAGCAGTATGTAGGGCGAAACAAGGAAGACATATCTGCTGTGAATGATAACTCTCCCTTCTTCTATCGCATGGAGAGGGGATTACCATCGGAACTACTTATAGTTGGTCTTGCGGTGGCACTTATTCTTATTATCACCGGTGTAGTGTTCTCGTACTGGAATCGACGGCTTAACAACAGCACGGAAAGAGGGCCAGCTCTACGCTTACTCATCTCCTTTGGAATGATCGGCTTCGGCTACATGTTGGTAGAAATAGGGGTACTGCAAAAGTTTATCGTCTTCTGGCATCACCAAACCCTCGCACTTACGGTAGTGCTGGCGGTAATTCTCGTCTCGAGCGGTGTTGGGAGCCTCATTTCCGCTCACATAAAATCCGACAAAGTGCTTGCCCTGGTCGCAGGAGTGATTTCGCTGCTCGCCATTACCTCTTCCCTAATTCTGGGACCGATACTCACCCAACTTGAAGGAAGTTCCATCACACTCAAGCTGGTTCTCACTATACTCCTCACCGCGCCCCTCTTTCTTCCAATGGGAATGCCCTTCCCTTATCTACTCAGGTCAACTACAAGACTCAGTTCGGGAAAAACACTCTACCCTTGGATGATCGGCTTCAACAGCATTACCACCCTGGGGGGAGGAGTACTGTCGATGATCATTGCCATGAGTTTCGGCTATATTTCCGTACCCCTAGCTGGGGCGGCATGCTATATTTTCCTGTTACTCATTTCCCTGTACACCACCACTTCGCACACCCACCAAAGCTAACCCATCAGCAGATCAGTATTCTTGAAATAAAACCTGATAAATGGTATCACCAAATAACCTTTAAGATTGCAAATAGTATGCATTTTGACTATAATATCCAAACAAAAAAAGGAATAAGTGAAAAATTATGGATTCAGAAAATCATGAAAAATCGGGCCTTGAGCCGGTCAAAAAAATCCGTCTCTACGAGAGTATAGTTAAGCAGATCCAGCACCTTATTAACGAGGGTGACTTAATACCCGGACAAAAACTTCCTCCGGAACGTGAATTAGCAGAGGAGCTGAACGTAAGTCGAACTTCCATCCGCGAAGCCCTGCGGGCTCTGGAGATGATGGGGTATCTCGAATCAAAAGTCGGCGTGGGCGGTGGAACCTTTATCAAAGAAATTACAATTGATAATATCATCTCCCCCTTCTCTAAGGTGCTCCTGAAAAACGATGATTTTATCGTTGAACTGCTGGAGGTGCGTCTGTTTCTTGAGATAGAGTCCGCTCGCTTAGCAGCCCTACGCAGAAACGAAGAGGAACTGCAGAGTATGCAGGCAGCTATCAATCAAATGGAGCAGGATATACAAGTTGGCGGCTCCGGTCTGGACGGGGATAACAACTTTCACCGAGCTATCTCTTTGGCAGCAAATAACCGGGTTCTTCAGCAGTTTGTGAATATGTGCGGCGACTTGCTCGAAGTAGAGAGGGAGGCACACCTCACCAATAACCAAGGAGAGTCTGAAAGAGCTCTTGGGCAGCATAAAAAACTTATACAGGCAATCCGTGAAAAGGATGATGAGAGTGCTCAGAAGATTATGCGCAGCCATATTCTCAATATATCAAAGCTGATAAAATCGAATCGCTTCAACCCGGATTCCCAGTAGTCAGGCCCAGGATCAATGAAAGCCAATATAGCTCTTCGCCCCTTACTGTTCACAGTACTCGCTCCCGTCTTCTGGAGCACCGGAGGAGTAGGCCTTAGACTGGCAGATGTTACCCCATGGGAGGTGCTCTTCTGGAGGTCCCTGTTCATGACCCTTTTCCTCTTCAGCTGGAGTCTCTTAAGCGGTGGGAAGGAAGTTCTGAGCAGTTACTACAGAACCGTCATTCGTGGAAGATGGGTTACCCTGTTCTTCTCCCTCTCACTTATCTTTTACGTTTTCTCCATGTCAAATACTACAGTTGCCGATTCACTTCTTATCCAAGGTACAGCCCCTATTCTCATAGTAGTACTCGGCTGGATCATCTTGGGGGAGCCCCTAAAAAAGATGACCCTCGCCGCTCTGATGGTGGTCTGCGTGGGACTGCTGGTTATTATGGTCCCTTCCATAGAAAAAGGAGGACTTACGGGAAACTTTTTCGGTTTAGCCAAAGCCTTTGCCTTTGCCGCCGGAACGATTGCGATACGACAGCGTAAGAGTGTCGCCCTGCTCCCGGCTATTACCACCGCAGCGGCCTTCGTGACCCTTACCGCAGCCTTCTTCATCCCAAGTTTCTCAATAGCTCCCAAAAATCTGCTTATTCTGGCCTATCTGGGATTCTTTCAAACCGGAATAGCCTTTGTTTTATTCACCACCTGGTCTGGCAAAATTTCCTCTTCAATCACGGGACTTGTTGTTATTTTGGAAGCGGTTCTGGGCCCAATCTGGGTCTGGCTTCTACTTGATGAGCGCCCACCCTTCACAACACTGCTGGGAGGCGCGATTATAATTACCGCACTGGTATCACATACCCTGCTCTTCTACGGTGGTAAAGAAATAAAAATCGAAGCTTAACCCATCTGCTTCAGCTCTTCAATTTCGTCGCGAACCAGGGCGGCTTTTTCAAACTCGAGTTTTTTCGCGTGTTCCAGCATCATATCTTCAAGGCGTTTAATGAGCTTTTTGCGTTCCTTCGGTACAACCAGGTTATACCCCTTTTTCACCAACTCAATCGACTCAGACTCATCCTGTCGGTCTTCTGCCTTCTTGCGTATGAGAATGTCCTGAATCGCCTTCTTGATGCTTCGCGGAGTAATGTCGTGAAGCCGGTTGTACTCCAACTGAATGCTGCGGCGACGGTTGGTCTCCTCTATTGCCTCGTCCATCGCTTTGGAGTGACGGTCGGCGTACATAATCACCTTTCCATGCTCGTTGCGGGCTGCCCGGCCGATAATCTGAATTAGACTGGTGGCGGATCGTAAAAAGCCAATTTTATCGGCATCTAAGATGGCAATCAGCGAGACCTCCGGCAGATCCAGTCCCTCCCGCAGCAGATTGATTCCCACCAGCACGTCAAAGGTTCCGCTACGCAGGTCCCGCAGCAGCTCTACCCGCTCAATAGTTTCAATTTCTGAGTGCAGGTACCGCACCTGCAGGCCCAAACCGCTAAGGTAATCGGTAAGGTCTTCGGCCATTTTCTTGGTCAGGGTGGTTATCAGCACGCGCTCTTTCGAGGCAATCCGCTGTTTAATTTCGCCGTACAGATCCTCGATTTGTCCCTCGGTGGGCCGTACTTCCAGCTCTGGGTCAAGCAGACCGGTGGGACGGATAATCTGCTCTACCAGCTGTTCACTTTTATTCATTTCCTTCGGTCCGGGGGTTGCCGACACAAACACAACCCGGCTGAGCATCTCTTCAAACTCAGCCAGGATCAATGGACGGTTATCCAGGGCCGAGGGAAGACGGAAGCCGAACTCCACTAGGTTCATTTTACGTGAGCGGTCACCCTCGTACATTGCCCCCACCTGGGGCAGTGTCACATGGGACTCATCGATAAACGCCAGAAAATCATCGGGAAAGTAGTCCAGAAGCACCGCCGGACGCTCCCCGGGTTTTCGACCGCTGAGGGGGCGCGAATAGTTCTCGATACCCGAACAATAGCCCATCTCCTCCATCATCTCAAGATCGTACTCGGTGCGGGTTTTCAGGCGCTGGGCCTCTACTATTTTTCCCTTGGCCAGCAGTTCTTCGTGGCGCTCTTCAAGCTCGGTTTTAATTTCAGACAGGGCCTGCTGCACCTGCTCCTCGGGAAGTACAAAGTGTTTGGCCGGATACACGGTCACGGAACTGAGCTCTTCAAGGGTCTCGCCGGTCACCGTGTGGATGCGTCTAATCCGTTCGATCTCATCCCAGTCAAACTCTATCCGGTAGGCTTCCTGCAGATAGGCCGGCTGTACCTCCAATACATCTCCCCGGATGCGCAGGGAACCGCGCTGCAGTACCGCATCGTTACGCTCGTACTGCAGAGCCACCAACTCGCGGGCTACCTTAGATATATCAATCTGCTGCCCAAGCTCCAAACGTACCCGCATTTCATGGAAGGCCTTCGGGCTTCCCAAACCGTAAATGCAGGATACCGTGGCAACCACAATTACATCTTTACGGTCCATCAGGGCA
>Ga0102934_1003698_pt1 | contig 10371 bp, 7 predicted proteins | sample SalPonR2_A_D1_MG_FD_78175 | JGI IMG/M metagenome (GOLD analysis project Ga0102934, IMG submission 78175) | Salt pond soil microbial communities from South San Francisco under conditions of wetland restoration - Salt Pond MetaG R2_A_D1_MG | ecosystem: Environmental > Aquatic > Marine > Intertidal...
CGATATCGACCGGCAAGGCCGTCAGCGTGGTGGTCTGGACATCGTTGGCCACCGGAGTGGTATTCGTGCCCTCGGCCTTGACCGTGATCAGCTGATCACCAAAGCTCGCGTTGCCCGAGGCGTCCGTCGCCGTCCAGGTGATCGGCGAGCGCGAATCGATCGGATAGAACGCGGGACCGTCGTTGTCGACGGCGGGGGCAGCGTCGGCCAGATCGACGACCCGGGGAGCGCCGAGAACGACGTCACTCGAATTCAGGCCCGATTGTGACGATGGAATCTCGATAACCCGCCCCGGCGGCGGCACCATGATCGGCGCCTGGGTGTCTTCGATGATGACCTGCTGAAGCAGGGACTCGCTGTTGAAGCCACCCCCGGGCAAGGGACCGCTGTCGGCGACGGTCCAGGTGATGGCATTGCTGCCGATGCCGAGCAGCGCACTGGCGTCGTTGCTCAGGTTGAACGGCATACCGCAGGGATCGGAGGCGTTGATCGTCGAGCGCAGCTGATCTTCGATTCGAGAGTACAGGACTCCGCCAAAGTCGGTGGCCTCAAGGGTGATCGTTGGCGCCGTTGTCGAGACCTCGGGGCCCAGCGGCTTCCATATCGTGATGTCCTGATCGCGCGCATGGGTGACGGTGGTACGCGTATCCAACGGACCGTACTCGTCTGCAGCGAATAAACCCACATCCAAGGCGATGTTGAATGCGGTCCTTAGAGCCACCCTGTTGAGCTCTTTCTGACGCGCCGCCGACGCGCCTAGATTGCCTATGCTGCGGCCGTACCTGAAGGCGTTGAAGGACATCAGCGCCGACGGAATGATGATGTCGAATACATCCGAAATCTGGGTCTCGGCGCGCCAGCTGATGTCATGGACGCCCGGTGGCAGGCTCACGATCTGGGACGCCTCCAGATCCGGCGTAATGTGGGGGTTGAGCACCCGAACGTTAACGCTGGTGTTGCCGTGAAAAACATCGACCTCGCCTGATCGGGTCAACTCGCCCCAGCCCGATGGGACGTCCTGCAGGTTCAAGAGTCCTAGCAGGTCGGAGTATTCTGCGCTCGACTGGGGCAGATCGAACTGGAAATGGCACTCGTCAGAGGTGTTCGGCCAGTCGGACCAGCCGTTCGGCGTGTAGAAGGCCGCCCGCACGTCCTTCAGCGTGAGATTGGTGCTGAAGGTCACCACGCTGGCGGGGATTCCCACTAAGGGGTCCGGAAACCAGGACAGCGGCAGCGCAAAATTGTGCAGGCCGAGCAGAATATTGATGTCGCTTTCGAGCTCTTCGTTGAGATCGGCCACAGCGCTGGGCGACACCAGGCTCAAGCTCAAGAGCCCGATGCCGAACGTGGCTTGGCGCAGCGTGCGCCAACGCCAGTCGATGTTGGACGTCCGACGATCGATCTCAGGAACTGCAGCCATGATCTGATCACTCGTGATTTAAGTCAGACTGCAGTATGAAATTCGGTCCCTCGGATGAGAATGTGTGGGTGTTGCAGAATTCTCTGCGCTGGTTGCAACCGCTGCCACCAGCGAATAATTGGCTTCTATTTCAGGCAGTTAAATCATCGAAAGGTTGATCTAAAAGCTCAGGCGGGGCCGAGTGTTCGAGGGTCGGGCCGCCTGGCAAAGGCCGCCGGCGTGGCCTCGAACCGCTCCTTGAAGCGCTTGGAAAAGTGCGACACGCTGGCAAAACCGACCGCCTCGGCCACTTCGGCCACGTTGCCCGAACGGCTGGCAAGCAGTTGGGCGGCGCTGCGCAGGCGGCGCTCGCGCAGGTGCTCCTCCGGCGACTGACCCAGCTCCGCCTTGCACTTGCGGAACAGGGTCGTGCGGTCCATGTGCATCAATCGCGCCCAGTCGGCCACGGAAAAGCCGGGGTCGGACAGGTGCTCGTCGAGCACCGCCGCAGCCCGCTCGACGAAGGGCGAGCTGGGTTCGACGGTCGCAACGGGCGGTTCTGCCTGCAGCCGCACCCGAAGGCGGCGACGGGAGGCAATCAACCCGGCCACGCGCGCGGCCAGCTCGGCGCTGTCGAAGGGCTTGGACAGATAATCATCCGCGCCAGCCTCCAGGCCCTTGACCGTATCGTCGCTGGAGGCGCGCGAGGTCAGCATCAGCACCGGGATGAAGTCGGTCTCCGGGTCGGCTTTCAGCGCCCGGGTCATCGCCAGGCCGTCGAGCTTGGGCATCAGACCGTCGGCGATGATCACATCCGGGATCAGCTCGCGTGCGCGCGCCAGCCCCTGCTCTCCGTCTTCGGCCTCTTCGATCCGGTAGCTTCTTCCCAGACGCAGCCGCAGGAAGGCGCGCAGCTCCGGGTTGTCGTCGACGAGCAGGACGCAGGGCACGTCCTCGCTGCGAGCGAGTTCATCGGTCAGGTCGGCGGTCCGGGCAACCGGGCTGGCGCTCGATTCCGGTGGAGATGTCGGCGAGCCGCTCTGCACTTCAGCCTCGATATGATCGGGAATCAGCAGGGTGAAACGCGCGCCGTCACCGGGCCGACTCTCCAGCGTCGCCAGCCCTCCGTGCAGTTCGGCCAGCTCCCGGACCAGGGCCAGGCCGATGCCCGTACCCGGCGCCGTGGCCGAGGTCTGCTCGCCCTGCCGATAGCGCTGGAAGACCGCGTCGTGATCGGCCGGGTCGATCCCGGGGCCCGTGTCGCTGACCGTGATCCGGGCCTGGCCCGCTTCGACGCGCAGCTCGAGGATCACGCGACCGCCGGTCGGCGTGAATTTGATCGCGTTGCTGAGCAGGTTCGAAACCATCGTGTCGATGTGGGCCGGATCACAGGTCCACATGAAGGGCTTCAACGCGCCCTCCAGAGTCAGCACCAGCTCTCGCAGCTCGGCCTGGACCCGAAACCGGCCGACGATGCCCTCGATGAGCATGGCCAGGTCCACGCGCTCGGGCTTGAAGGGCATGCGCCCGGCTTCGAGGCGCTGGAGGTCGAGCACCTGGCCGATCAGCGACTGCATCGACTCGCTGTTTCTCAGCGCCACCTTCAGGTACTGGCGATCTTCCTCGTTCAGGGACTCGGCCGCGCGTCGGTCGAGCTCTTCCAGGGGCCCGCGAATCAGCGTCAGCGGCGTTCGCAGCTCGTGCGAAACGTTGGCGAAGAACTGGGCCCGCGCGTCGCTGATCGCCCGAATCTCCCGGGCCTGGGCGCGCACGGTCGAGGTCTGGGCCGCGACCTCGCGAGCGAGCGTTTCTTTCTGTTCGAGCAATCGGCGCTCGCGGGTTCGCTGGCCGAAGCGCGCGGCCAGATAGAGCAGCGCCAGGCCCAGCGCGACATAGAGGGCCCAGGCCCAGGGACCGAAATAGACGGGGTGGCGTACCCGGAAGCCCAGTGGATCGGCCTCGAACACCTGCCCGCTCAGATCCCGCGCCTGCACCTGGAATCGATAGCTGCCGCCCGGCAGGCTGCTGTAGTAGCGCTGGGACTCGCTGCTCCAGGGCGACCAGTCCGCCTCCAGGCCCTCCAGACGAACCCGGTACTGGGTCTGGGCCGGATTAGCGTAGCGAGGCAGACCGAATTCAAAGCGCAGCGAGTCGGCTCGGGCCGGCAGGACGCCGAGGGCCAGGTCCGCGTCCCGATCCACCTCGAGCCATTCGTTCTGATCGGCGTAGCCAACGCGAAAGACCTGCAGGTGACTTGGCGCTTCATCGCTCTTTTCTGGCGGCCATTGCACCCTGATGATGCCGGGATGGCGGCCGATCCAGAGCTGATCGTCGTGCTGCTGCAGGAACCAGTTGACGCCAGGCTCGAGCATCTCCAGCCAGCGCCCGTCCCATTCGAAGCGACCCTGCTCGCTGAGACGGCCTCGCCACAGCGCGCCCTCGGGCCCGATGCCTCCCACCAATTCGCGACTTGAAGAGGCCCAGATGCGATACACCCCGCGCGGCTCCCCGAGAGCCGCGTTGCCAAATTCGGGATCAGGCTCGACACGGAGCGAGTCACCTTCAACCGGGCGATAACCACCCAGACTGGTCCCCAGCACCAAGCGCCCGTCGACATCGAAGGCCCAGGCATAGCCCGACGGCACACCGGCATCGGCGTCGAGAACCCGGTCAACAACCAGCGACTGACCCTGCCAGCGGAATAAATAATAAACACCGGCGACGGTGCCGCCCCAGATCCGCCCCTGGCGGTCTTCCACCACCGTCAGAATACGATGGTTGACGCCAGCCACCCGGGACTGTACCCGCCACCCCGCCTCCGTTTTGAACAGAACACCCAGGCCATCGACGAGCTCGGCGTACACGGCGGGCTGGAGGCGCGAGGGCACGAGACCGAAGGCGAAGTTGGCTTCGATCAGCAGCTCGTGGAAATCCAGCGTGCCTTCTTCGGGGTTGATCTGAACACGATGAACGCCGTCCGATCCTGCAACGAGCAGATGATCACCGTCCCCCTCGAGCGCATAAGCCTCGCGAATGGGCGTATCGAGGAGATCGAATCGACTCGAGACCGCATCCTCGGCGCGCAGCAGCCCGAGTCCGTTGACGTCAGCGATCACCCATTCGTTCTTGTGGACCAACAGATCGTTGGCGGCCGAAAGGCCCGTATCGGCATCGTAGATCCGCAGGCCGTTGAACAGATCGACCCGGGCAATGGCGCCATGCTGGGCAAGCCATAGCCCCTGTTCGTGATCCAGCGTCAAGCCCAGTACATCGCTCACCGCCAGTCCGCTGCTGCGATTGACCTGTTCGATCAATTCGCCGTCGCGAGTCAGCTGAAACAACCCGGCCAGCACGCTGCCCACCAGCAGGCTCCCGTCCGGGCCGGGAATCGCCCGATAGGGCCAGGATTCATCCAATTGCTCGCTCGTATCGAGCCGCTCTCGGTTCTCTCCGCCCCACCAAAACAGACCATCACTGACCGTTCCGAGCAGAAGCCGCCCGTCGGGCCAGGAGGTGATGAAGCTGGCCCGGGCACCCGACGGCCAGATCCCATCGGCGATCGGCGTCGGCGTGACCCCCGCCTCAGGAAACGCCGTGAGGTCGTAGAGCTGATCGCCGACATTGACCAGGTAGCGATCCTGATGCACTTCGGCCACTCGGAACGGGCCATCCCAGGATTCAAACTCCGTCAGCTGGCCGTTTTTCCAGAGAAACAGTCGCTCCAGGGTCTGAAAGTAGACTCGGTCCCCGAGCAGGTGCAGGCCCCGCGTTTCGGCAAAGTTACGCCGTGACTCGGGCAGCTCGTCACTGATCGAGCGATACACCAGGTTGCCGTCCGCGGCGACGTCGAAATAGCCGAACTCATTCGGCGACCCGATCCAGATCCGCCCGTCGGAATCGATTTCCATGACGCGAACGCGGTCCCGATTGCGCGACTGAATCGCCTGCCAGCTGGCACCGTCGAAGACCACCAGCCCGTCGCCGCCGCCGACATAGATGCGTTGATCAGGGCCCTGTCGAACAACCCATTGGTTGAGGTGCCCGCCGTGCTCGGCCATCGTGTAGCTGTTGATGATCGGCTTGCCGGGTGGCGCCGGCGGCGTGGCGAGCACAATCGGAGACAGGACGAGCATCAGACTCACCCTGAGCGCGGCGATCCGGATTCGGCCTGTCATGTCGACTCGGGTAACTCGATCGAACCCCGTAGATAATCGACTGTACGCCCGGTCAGATAAACGCGCTTGTCTTTGAGTGCGCAGTTGAGCGTGCCGCCTCGGGCCGACACCTGGCGCGCGATCATCTGCGTCTTGCCAAGACGCTGGGCCCAGTAGGGCACCAGCTTGCAGTGCGCCGAACCCGTCACCGGGTCCTCGTCGACCTGGAGCTTGGGAAAGAAGCAGCGACTGACGAAGTCCACCTTGTCGCCGGGCGCCGTGGCGAGCACGCCGCGACGATCCAGCCGCTTGAGGGCATTGAAGTCAGGCTGAAGGTCTCGGACCTGTGCCTCGGTTTCGAAGACGGCGACATAGTCAGGCGCCCCCAGCAGCAGACTCGGTTCGGCACCGAGCCCGTCAACGATATCGGGCAGCATGCCCATGGGCTTGGGGATGATCGCCGGAAAATCGAGCGTCAGGCCCTCGGCAGATCGAAGCACCCGCAGCTCGCCGCTGTTGGACTGGAAACGAATCTCATCGCCCGAGTAGTCAAGATGCTCGAACAGGACATGGGCGCTGGCCAGCGTGGCATGACCGCAGAGATCGACTTCCGCTTCCGGCGTGAACCAGCGAAGGCGATAGCCCTCCCCTTCCGGCACGAAGAAGGCCGTCTCCGACAGATTGTTCTCAAGGGCGATCGCCTGGAGCAGTGCGTCTGGCAACCAGGCGGCCAGGGGCATGACTGCCGCCGGATTGCCTTCGAAGAGGCGGTCGGCAAAGGCATCGACCTGAAACAGCTCCAGCCGCATTTTAGCTACTCTCTTGGCTCAAGACCGAACAATAGCAAAGAGCGGAGGAGCGCGCGTGAGAAGGATCTGGGTCGATGCCGATGCCTGTCCAGGGCCGATCAAGGACAGCTTGTTCCGGGCTGCCGAGCGTACAAAGACACCGCTGACCATGGTCACCAACCATCCGCTGCCGCACTACAACCCCTCCCTCATCAGCAACACTCGGGTCGCATCAGGGCTTGATGACGCTGACGATTTCGAAGACTGGGTATGCAGAAACGATTACTTGAAAGCGTTTTACTGGATGCCGGATCAGTAGGAATTTCAAGATAATTTCACGTTAATTTCAAGTTCGAAACCATCTCGTGCCGCACGCTTCACCCTTCAGCCAATAGACGCAGGCACAGCCAATATGACCATGGAACTTCTCCACCGGCACATTCAATCACGGCATTCTATTATCGCGGCAACACTGGCCATCTTGCTCGCGGCAACCCATGGCTTTGCCTTTGCGAGCCAGGTGAACTTGATCGACCCTGCAATCTATCTAAAGGCCTCGAACACCGATCCAGAAGACGAGTTCGGTGGTCAAATTGCAATCTCTGGAAACACTGTCGTGGTCTCAGCGATCACTGAGGACGGCAGTGTTGGAGGCGACGGATCTGACAATGACCTGGCCTTTTCCGGCACTGCCTATGTCTTTGAGCTGGACGACGGCGAGTGGATTCAGACCGCCTATCTAAAAGGATCAAATACAGACGGCGCTGATCAATTCGGAGCGCGAGTTGCCATCTCCGGGGACACAATCGCCGTCTCAGCCATCTTCGAAGACAGTGCATCCGCGGACACCCCGAACGACAACTCCGCCAGTGCTGCCGGAGCTGTGTATATATTCAGACGAGCTGTCTCCGGCGAGTGGATTGAAGAAGCCCTGCTGAAAGCGTCGACCATTGACGCAGGTGATCGGTTTGGACGAGCACTCGCGCTGTCAGACAATTTGCTTGTCGTCGGCGCGCAATTTGAAGACAGCAGTGCGACCGGCATAAACGGAAATGAAACTGACAATTCAGCACCCAGTGCTGGGGCCGCCTATGTGTTTGAGCGAAGCGCCGAAGGTGACTGGACCCAGCAAGCTTATCTCAAAGCCTCCAATACTGAGGAAAATGATCAATTCGGAGTGAGCGTGGCGATATCGGGTGAAACGATTATCGTTGGCGCTCAATTCGAAGACAGCAACGGCGACGAGGCCGACAATTCGATGCCAAACGCCGGCGCAGCATATGTCTTCAGCCGAGACGGCGGCGGAAGCTGGGTACAACAAGCCTTTCTGAAAGCATCGAACGTCGGGCCTCAGGACTGGTTTGGATCTGCTACCGCCATTGACGGCGATACCGCGCTGATTGGCGCCTATTTTGAAAGCAGCGACAATAGCGGTGGCGCTGCCTATGTCTTCGTCCGCGACGAGAGCGATCTGTGGCTGGAACAAACAGTTCTAAAAGCATCCAACACCCAGCTTGGCGATCAATTCGGAGGATCGATTGCACTGGCGGGAGACCGGGCCTTGGTAGGGGCGAGATTTGAAGACAGTGGCACAGGCGACCCTTCGGATAATTCAGTGCAGGATTCAGGCGCTGGTTATCTATTTGAGCGGGACTCGAAGGGCATCTGGACAGAAATCGCCTATCTCAAATCTCCCAGCCCAGACCCCGAAGATCAATTCGGACGCAGCGTCGCAATGACAGATAGCCTCTTTGTTCTCGGTGTGCCCGAGGAAGACAGCGCTGCGACCGGCCTGAATGGCGACACAAGCAACAACGAGGCTGAAGGTGCCGGCGCGGCCTTTATGTTTATCGAAGTGCAAGACGCTGTTTTTTCAAGTCGCTTTGAGATGTAGATGACGTTGTTGCGGCGGGTCGAAACAGCTGCCAGATGTTTGCCTTAAGCATCGTGTGGGTAGTTCAGACAACGCTAAAAAAAGTTCTCGATATTGCCTGGCGACGAGCGGATTGCCCTCGAACAGTCGGTCGGCGAAGGCAACAACCTGAAACAGCTCCAGCCGCATTTCAGCTACTCTCTTGGCTCAAGACCGAACAATAGCAAAGAGCGGAGGAGCGCGCGTGAGAAGGATCTGGGTCGATGCCGATGCCTGTCCGGGCCCGATCAAGGACATCCTGTTCCGGGCAGCGGAACGAACGCAGACGCCGTTGACGCTCGTCGCCAACCACCCCCTGCCGCAGCGCAATTCCAGTCTGATCAGCAACGTCCAGGTCAGTTCCGGCTTTGATGTCGCCGACAACGAGATCGTGCGGCGAATGAATCCGGGCGACCTGGTCATTACAGCCGACATTCCGCTCGCCGCCGAAGTCATCGAAAACGACGGCGATGCGATCAATCCCCGTGGCGAACGCTACACCAAAGAGACGATCAAGGCACGGTTGAGCATGCGTAACTTCATGGACGAACTGCGCGGCAGCGGCGTTCAGACCGGCGGGCCGTCGGCACTGTCAAAAAGCGACCGCAAGCGCTTTGCCGACCAGCTGGATCGCTGGCTCAGCGGGCAATCCGGTTCCTGACGATCAGGCTCGCTTCAGCGAGAAGATGTCTTCCACCGGCACACCGAAATAGCGCGCGATCTTCAGGGCGATGACGGTGGAGGGGACGAAGCGCCCGACTTCGATCGTGCTGATCGTCTTGCGCGACACGCCGATCTCTCGCGCCAGCTCGGCCTGACTCAGCCGATGCTCTGCCCGGTAAACCCGAATGCGATTGTCCAGGGTCTCGTTCATTGGCGACCCTCGGCCTCGTGGGATCGGTCATCGGCTTCATCACCGTCTTCACCACGGACCAGGAATCCGAATATGACGCTGAAGATCAGGAGCATCAGTGCCAGGACCGCCTGCAGCACGACGTCGGTTGGCATCTCCGGCAGGCGGGCAAGCACCATATTGTCCAGCGCCTGGAGCAGCGCCAGCGCCACGAAGGTGACCATCCAGGAACGCGCCAGGGCCAACCTGAAACTAGTCTGCAGAAATCCGTCTTCGGCGAGGCAGCTGCTGCGCTCGACGGGCTTCATGCGTCGGTAGGGCCCAAAGTAGCTCGACGCGATCAAGACCACCGTGACGATCCCCAAGCCCATGCCGACCCAGTCCAGCGCCGTTGCCGTAGGCGGGGAGACAAAGAATTCGACCACTGCCAGGGCAAATATGATCGAGACCACGAACAGGGCCATCGCGGTGGACCGAACCAGTCGATCGGACAGTTCGGCGGGAGTGGTTTCGCTTGGATGAGGCATAGCTAGTTCCTGGTGGAAGAAGGTTTGTTTGAGTATCTAAACGATACCTATAGGTTACACTTTGTCACCATAAGCTACCCGAGTCAAGCGCTTGACTCGTTAAGGCAATCAGTCAGGGTATTTTTCGGGCGCATTGCCGAATTGCTCGGCAAAGCCCCCACCCCCGGGTGAGCATGCTTTGTCTGCTCTCAGCCGGGATTCATTCGCTCAACTGAAAAACCAGGAAATTTCCAACCCGCGTGACTAACCAGAGCCAACGTTTCGACGCTGTTTCAGAACCGCTTCAAGCAGCTCCACCATAGCCTGATCCTTGGGACGCCCCATACGGCGCTTTTCGGCAATCAAGTCTTCCAGATCAACCGTTCGCTAGCGCGAATCAAAGCGTCCAGATCGAAGGCCGCCGTCGGCGCACCGTGGATGACAGCAGCAACGCCGCCGACAACGATGAACTCAACCTCATGCTGGCTTGGAACCCGAAGAATTTCTCGGAAGCTGTGCGTCATATGTCGATTTCATCTCATTAATAAAGGCGACGCGAGACTCCAGCTCGGCGAGTCGCTGATCAGGCGATAGATTCAAAAACCACCGAATCAGAGATGAGTCAATCCCCGGTTTGCCGTTTTCAGCACGCTGTTCCATCATCCGATGGTAAACCTGCCAGCGACTGGACAAAGAGCGTCCGAGCGTGATTCGGGATTTTTTTGGGGCCGAGCGCTATTAGATCGAAATTGCCCAGTC
>Ga0102934_1003700_pt1 | contig 10368 bp, 6 predicted proteins | sample SalPonR2_A_D1_MG_FD_78175 | JGI IMG/M metagenome (GOLD analysis project Ga0102934, IMG submission 78175) | Salt pond soil microbial communities from South San Francisco under conditions of wetland restoration - Salt Pond MetaG R2_A_D1_MG | ecosystem: Environmental > Aquatic > Marine > Intertidal...
ACGAGACCGGATTGCAGCGCCTCCTCGGCACCCATCAGGCGGGACTTGAAGATGAGGTCGACGACCTTGGCTTCGCCCAAGAGGCCAACGAGTCGGGCGAGCGTCCGGGCCGACAGCGTGTTGCCGAGCGTGCGCGCGATGGGGAAACCGAAGCGCATATCGGCGCTCGCGATGCGGATGTCGCAGCAGGATGCGATCGCCGCGCCCCCGCCCGTCACCGCCCCGGTGATCACGGCGATAGTCGGCACGCGGCAGGTCTCCAGCGTGGAAAAGACCCGGTCCATATGTTCTTCATAGGCGAGCGCGTCGTCGCGCCCGGACATGTTCCGGAACTGGGATATATCGGTGCCGGCTGCGAAGGCCTGGCCGCCCGCGCCCGAGAGCAGCATCACCCGGATGGCGGGATCGGCATTCACAGCCTCGCAGATCTCCACCAGCCGGTCATACATGGCATAGGTGAAGGCGTTCATCGCCCGGGGCCGGTTGAATACCACCCGGGCGATGCCGTCTGCGACGGTGAAGAGCATTTCGGGATCGGTGGCGCCGGGCGAAAGCATGCTCATCGCTTTCTCAGCCGATCTTCGCGCGCCCGCCGGCTTCCAGGTCATCCGCGTCCCTGCCAGCCGCGTCCCTGCCATCCGCATCCCGACCGAGCGCGGCGAAGACCTTCGCCACGATCGCATCGGCATCGAGCCCGGCCTGCGCATACATGGCGTCGGGCTTGTCCTGGTCGATGAAGCTATCCGGCAGCACCATCGGGCGGACCTTGAGGCCGGCATCGAGGGCACCGTTCTCGGCCAGGCAATGCAGCACGAAGGAGCCGAACCCGCCGATCGAGCCTTCCTCCACGGTGATCAGCACCTCGTGTTCGCGGGCGAGCCGCAGCACGAGTTCCTCGTCGAGCGGTTTGGCGAAACGGGCATCGGCGACGGTGGTGGACAGCCCGCGTGCATCGAGGTCTTCTGCCGCGCTCAGGGCTTCCTTCAGGCGCGTGCCGAGCGACAGGATCGCGATGCGGCTGCCCTGCTTGACGATCCGCCCCTTGCCGATTTCGAGCGGCACGCCCTTCTCCGGCATGTCGACACCGACCCCCTCTCCGCGGGGATAACGCAAGGCGATCGGGCCCGTATCATGCGCCACGGCGGTAGCGACCATATGTACGAGCTCGGCCTCGTCGGCGGCGGCCATGATGGTGAAATTGGGCAGGCAGCCGAGATAGGCGATGTCGAAGGAACCGGCATGGGTCGGCCCGTCTGCGCCCACGAGACCGGCCCGGTCAAGGGCGAAGCGCACCGGCAGGTTCTGGATCGCGACATCATGCACGATCTGGTCATAGGCGCGTTGCAGGAAGGTGGAATAGATCGCGCAGAACGGCCTGTAGCCCTCCGTCGCCAGCCCGGCGGCGAACGTCACGGCATGCTGCTCGGCAATGCCGACATCGTAGGTGCGCCCAGGGAAGGCCTTGGCGAACATGTCGACGCCCGTACCCGACGGCATGGCGGCGGTGATCGCCACGATCTTGTCATCGGCCTCGGCCTCCCGGATCAGGCTCTCGCCGAACACCTTTGTGTAGGCTGGGGCATTCGCCTTGGGCTTGGACTGCGTGCCCGTTACCACGTCGAACTTGACCACGCCGTGATACTTGTCGGCGGAGGCTTCCGCCGGCGCGTATCCCTTGCCTTTCTGCGTCACCACATGCACCAGGATCGGGCCGGTCTCCATATCGCGGACATTCTTGAGCACGGGCAGGAGATGATCGAGATTGTGCCCGTCGATCGGCCCCACATAATAGAAGCCCATCTCCTCGAACATGGTGCCGCCGGTCCAGAACCCGCGCGCATATTCCTCGGCCTTGGCCGCCTTCTCGCTGAAGAATTTGGGCAGGCGGCGGGTGAGCTGCTTGGCGGTCTCGCGGATCGAGCGATAGGTGCGCCCGGAGACGAGCCGCGCGAGATAGGCCGACATGGCGCCCACGGGGGGCGCGATCGACATGTCATTGTCGTTGAGGATGACGATCAGGCGCGAATGCATGGCGCCGGCATTGTTCATCGCCTCATAGGCCATGCCTGCCGACATCGCGCCGTCGCCGATCACCGCCACGACATTGTTCTTGCGCCCGTCCAGATCGCGCCCCACCGCCATGCCGAGGCCGGCGGAAATCGAAGTGGAGGAATGCGCCGCGCCGAACGGGTCGTATGCGCTCTCCGCCCGCTTGGTGAAGCCGGAGAGGCCGCCACCCGTGCGCAGGGTGCGGATGCGATCGCGGCGTCCGGTCAGGATCTTGTGCGGATAGGCCTGATGGCCGACATCCCAGATCAGCCGGTCGTCGGGGGTGTCGAAGACGTGATGCAGGGCCACCGTCAGTTCGATCACGCCGAGCCCGGCGCCGAGATGCCCGCCGGTGACGGAGACGGCATCGATCGTCTCCGAACGCAGTTCGTCGGCGACCTGCCGCAGCTTGTCTTCGGACAGGCCGCGCAGGTCGCGCGGGTCGCGGATCGTATCGAGGAGCGGAGTTTCGACAGGCATGAGACCACCATTCTTCACAAGCCGACCGGCAGGCCATAAGGGCCGATCGTCCCCGCAATGCCCGGCGCCGCAGAGCGACCCGCGCCTTCGAGGGTGACGCAAGACTTAGCCGCGCAAGGTGATGACGTCAAAGTCTGTATGACATACGGTTGTCGATCCGGATCGGACGTGTCCGCCTGTTTGCCTGCGCCGGTTTTTGCCGGCGAAGGTTCACGATTCCCGGCCCGCCTCCTCGATGAAGGCCGCCAGCGCTTCGGGATTCATGGGGCGGGCGAAATAATATCCCTGCACTGCGAAAAGCTCTTCGTCCGCCAGGGCATCGCATTCTTCGCGCGTCTCGATCCCCTCTGCGATACAGGCGATTCCGAGGCTTGCGACGAGGTTGCGCACGGCGGAGAAGATCGCCGTCACGCGCGGCTGTGTGCCGATGCCGGTGACCAGCTTGCGGTCGATCTTGACGATGTCCGCCGGCAGACGCGCGAGTTCGCCGAGCGAGGAATAGCCGGCGCCGAAATCATCCAGCGCGATCTTCATCCCCTCCGCCTGTAGTCGCCGGAGCGCCTCGACCGCTTCCTGCGAACACATCGAGGTCTCGGTGACCTCCAGAACGAGATGGTGATAGGGCAGGCCATGCGCATCCAGCGCAGAGCGGGCCACGGCGGATATGCTGCGCCGGGCGAGCGCCGCCGCATCGAGATTGACGCTGACGAAATCGATCTTGCCCTCTCGGATGAGCGGCGCCGCGACGCGCAGGGCGAGATCGATCATGGTCGTGGTCAGCAGGAAGATCTGCCCGGCTTCCACGGCGGCGGGAATGAAGCGGGCCGGGCTGACGGGGCCGTGGGTCGGGCTTTCGAACCGTGCAAGCGCCTCGAGACCGCGCACGCGCCCCGTCCGGATGTCAACGAGGGGCTGGAACACGGCCTTGATCTCGCCGCGCGCGAGTGCCGGGCCGATTTCCAGCATCAGTTCCGCGTGTGACGGGCCGGAATCCGGGCCGGTCGGCGCGCCGAAGACGATCCGCCTGCGGCTGTCGCCTCTGGCCTCCCGCAGCGCCCGCATGGCGATTGCCGGTGCCTCGGCGGGAGGCGCTTCGGGGCAAAATGCCGTCCCGATACGGATGAGCGGCGTATGCTGGTAACCATTGATCTCCACCGACTTGCGCCCCATTTCGATGATGCCGTGCGCGAGCAGGCGCAGGGCTTCCGGTGAATCACGGCGTGCCACCAGCATCAGCGTGTCGTCGTCATAGCGCCCGAGATGATCCGTACGGGTGAGCGCCGGGCCGATATTCTCGCGCATCAGCCGATCGAGGGCGACCGCAGCCCCCGCCCCGTGGCGCGCGGCTACGGCTTCGCGTTGTTTCACGGCGATCAGCATCACGGCCACGTGTGCCTGTGGCGCCGCCGCCGTGATGCGCCGCAGGCGCGCCTCCAGGGCACTGCGCGTCATCAGCCCGGTTTCGCTCTCGTGCTGGCCGAGAAAGGCGACATGCTCCTCGGTGATGCGTAAAAGCGCGCTCACCAGGCTGCGGCGCAAAAGCTCCGCCATGCGCGCATCGACATCGTTCCAGCGCTTGCTTTGTCCGCGCACCACCTCGATCCAGGCCGCGAAGGAGCGGCGCGGGCCGAGCTTTCCGGAGGCCTCGTCGATATGGACGGGATGGTTGGGGTCGCCGCCCCAGGCGACTTCCTGCGTGCGCTCCGGCCGGAAGAAGACGAGACCGTCGAGCGGGGTGTTCGGGGTCGGTATGACGTAAGCCCCCGATGCGACCAGTTGCGCGGATTCGAAGCGCGGATCGGCCTGCGGCAGGCAATGCGTGCCGCCGTGATGCTGGCCCTGCCCGATCTGTTTCTGCGCCATGGCCTGAAGGATTGCCTTGCAGTCGCGCTCGGGCGGCGTCTCGCCGAGCCGCAGGGCCGAGCCGCCGAAGCTGCAATAGGCCCCGCCGGCCTGCATGACGGCGAGCAGTTCCGGCGCGACCGCCTTCAACGCGTCGCTCAGACGCACGGCTTCATCCAGGGCCGTCTCGACCTTGCGCATCGCATCGGCGCGCTGCCCCATGGCCCGTTGATGGTCGACCGCATCGCGCGTGGCGATCATCTCGGACAGGCTCTGGCCGAGCATGTCGCACAATCCCCGCAAGGTGCTGTCGACCATGCGCGGCACGTCGTGATGGCACACGACCATGCCCCAGAGCGCGCCGTCGAGGATCAGCGAGACGACGAGCGTGGCGCGCACGCCCATATTGTCGAGATAGGCCAGATGATAGGGCGAGACCGCGCGCAGAACGGCATAGGTCATGTCCAGCCCCTTGCCGGACGCGCGTTTCGCATCGCCCACTGATGAACCCGCGATGAAATCGGTTCCGTGCAGGGTCAGCGTCGGGGCGTGTATATCGGGGATCATCCGCACCCGCTGCAGCAGATACATCCGGCGCGCCTGGCTGGGGATATCGCTCGCCGGGTAATGCAGCCCGAGAAAGGATTCGCGCTGCGGGTCGCAGGCTTCGGCCACGACGGCGCCGTGGTTGTCTTCATCGAAGCGATAGACCATCACCCGGTCATAGCCGGTGAGCGCGCGCCACTCCCGTGCCGTCGCGGCGAGCAGCTCGTCGAGCCCCCCGGTCGCGCGCAGGCGCGCCAGTGCGGCCTGCGCGGCGGAGACGCTCTGTGCGGCCACGAGCGCCGCCCCCGCAGGCAGCAATTCGACCACGGCCAGGTCGTCGATCTGATGCACCACGGCATCGTTCACGTGATTGTCGAACCGCGCCACAGAGGTGAAATTCGTTGGTGCATAATGCTCGCAGGAGAGCATCTCCATGATCCGGGCGATTGCCGGGGCGGGCAGGAGATCCGCGAGCATGCATCCGGGTACCGGATCGCGCCCCAGCCAGGCGCCGGCATTCTCCGACCAGTAATGCAGCCGTCCGTCCGTCGGATCGAAGGCCAGCAGGGCGCCGAAGGACTGGACGCGTCCGGGAAAGGTGATCGGCTCGGCTTCGCAGATGGCGATATGGCGCTCCAGCGCCTCCCGATCTCCGAGCGGCGGGACCATGGCGGCGCGATTGTCGCGTTCAGGCATGGTACGAAGCCTCCGGTATGTTCTGTTCGACCATTGCATCAAGGATCGTCAGGGCCACGCAGAAGGTCGTACAGGCGCCTGCAAGCACATCGACCTGCATTTGCGCATGCTCGAGACCCCACAGATCGATCGCCCTGCGCATGCCGCGCCAGCGCTGTTGCATCGCCGCACCCGCCAAAGCCAGGCCTTCCATGCGCTGCTGTTCCTCCGGCCAGGACGGGGCGGCACTGCGCAGGGCGGGGCGCAACCCCAATGCGGCACCGCAGATCGTGTAGGCACTGCCAATCGCCTCGGCGCGATTGATGAGGGTGAAACGTGCCAGCGGCAAAGGGATGGGAGGCGTGGATGCGTCGTCGGCGGCGCTGATCGCAACTTCGTGTTCGGCCATGGCGCGGGCGAGAACACGCGGTACGTTGTCCGCTTCGCGGTTGCCTGTCGCTGCTGCGTGCCAGGTGAGCAGCATCCGCGTCATCATGGTGAGATGCGTGGCGATCCTTTCGGGTGCCAGCCGGCTCAGCGTGTCGAAGCGTTCCTCGGAAACGTCATGCAGGCTTCGCGTGACACGCCGCAGAGAAAGACTGAGCTGTTCGGACTTTCCGCGAACTGATAAGTTCGGCATTTACCATTCTTATATTTATGATTGCACTTATGGTTTCACTGTCCTTCAAATTACATGTTCGCCTGCGGATGGCGCAATCGGTTTTTATGGCACACGTGCGCAAATTAACGTCAACGCAGCCCAGCGCAGCGAGGATGATGCATGATTGCCGCTCACGTGTCCCCGCGCCGGCTCATGAAGGCGTCGATCACGTCCTTGAAGCGATGCGCGTCCGAATCGAGTGAGGCCGAGACATCCTTGATCGCAACGGCCGCCTGTCCGGTCTGATGCGCCGCGTCGGAAACGCCGGTCATGTTGCTCGTCACCTCGCGAATCGCCGCCGATTGCTCTTCCACTGCGGCCGCGATCTGGCTCGAGGCGCCACGCAGGGTATCGACGTCGCTGACTATGGCGCCGATCGCCTCTGCGGTTGATCCTGAAACCGACTGGATCGTCTCGATCTGCGCCTTGATCTGGCTGGTCGCCTGGGCGGTCTGATCGGCGAGCGCCTTGACCTCTGCCGCGACGACGGCGAAGCCCTTGCCGGCCTCGCCCGCTCGGGCGGCTTCAATCGTGGCGTTCAGTGCCAGCAGGTTGGTCTGGGCGGCGATGGTCGCGATGACCTCGGTGATGGAGCCGATCTGCTGCGAAACCCGGGCCAGCTCGCGCACCATGTCGTCGGCGGCACCGGCGCGCTGGCTGGCCGAGCCTGAGAGATCCGCGGCAGAGGCCGCCTGGCTGGCGATTTCACTGATCGAGGCCGAGAGCTCCTCCGTCGCCGCCGAGACGGTGCCGGCCATGGCCTGGGCATGGCGGGCGATCTCGGTCATTTCGGCGGCGGAGCTGGCGAGCTCCGAGGCGGTTCCTGTCATGGTGGTGCAGGTCTCGGTGACGCTCTCGGCCACCCGCACCTCCTCCGTCACGACGTTCCAGGTCAGCATCGGGCCGAGATAGCGCCCCTCTCCGGACATGATGGCCGAGACGCGCAGGTTGAGGACTTCCGGGCCGACGCGGATATTGCTGTTGATCGGCAGGTTGGCCGGATCGGCGAGGATGGAGCGCTGATGCGTCGGGCGCTTGTGGAAGATGTCGATATTCTGCCCCAGCAGATCCTTCGCCCTGATCGGCAGGTGCTCCTCGATTCTCGACAGGGTCTCGATGCTGGTGGTGTTGACGTAATTGATGGTGAAATTCTCGGGATCACAGGTCATCACGTTGATCGGCATCCGGTCGATCATCTGCATGAGCCGCGCGACATCATCCTGCTGGCGACGCTTTTCCGTCGCGATCGACCAGGTCAGCACGGCATGTGTATAGGCGCCGCGCGCATCGATCAGAGGCGAGATGGCGAGATCGAGATATTCGTCACCCAGCCTGATCTGGGCATTATGCGGCAGGTTCTTCGGATCAGACAGGATGCGCCGCTGATGGGCGGGATTTTTATGGAAGACGTCGATCGACGTGCCGATGATCTTCTCGGGGTCGATATTCAGAAGATGACCGATCCGCCCCAGCAGTGTGCGCGATTCCGGGTTGGCGTAGACGACCTCGAATCCGCGCGTCTCACAGATCATCACTGCAACAGGCAGGCTCTCGAAGGCCGCGCGGAGATCCGGTTGCGCGGCGCGGTGCGGTCCGGCGATTCGTGCGAGCATTCCCATGTGATGTCCCTCCAGCTGTGCCGGCATGCGAACCAGCTGCGCCAGCATGCGAAAACCACATGAAATCGCCGTATATGGATATTCCGGGAACCGGCAGGGCAGGGCATGCAGGTGTTAAGCTCCGTTAACGATTACTGCCTGTTTCTGCGCCATGATCGTTTATGAGCGGCGGGGAGGCCATACAGGCCGCCCGCAACGCTCACGGAAGCGGCAGAATACCTGCTGCTCCGTCATCACAGCCGAAGGCCATGAGCTTGCCTGCGCCATCCCAGGCGAGGGCGGTGACGCGGCTGCCCTTCACCACCGGACGCACCAGCAGTTCCGAACCGTCGCTGACGCGAATCAGCAAGACGCAGCCGTCTTCGTAGCCGGCGGCGCAGATCGGCAGATGCGGGTGGCAGGCGACACGGGTGACGCGGGCCTCGCGAACGCCGAATTCACGCGGCGCCTTGCCGGTGGGCCCCTCCTTGCTGTCGAAGGGCCAGGCGATCACCGCATCGGCGCCGCTCGTGGCGAGCATGTCGCCGTCGGCGCTCCAGGAGAGCGCGCGCGGCTTGGCCGCATAGCCCGACATGCGCATATGGCCGCGATCCGGCGCGAGGCGCCAGCCATGCAGCGCGTTCTCCTGCATGGAGGTGACGACGAAGCGTCCGTCCGGTGACCAGGTCACGTCGAGATGCGACCCCTTCCATTCGAGCGGATCCGGCTCCTTCTCCAGATTGGGATACCACAGGCTCACCCCGTTATAATGGGCGATGGCGAGGCGATAACCCTTCGGCGCGAAGGCGAGGCCCCGGGCGGAGGAGGGGGCCGTGAAGCGCTTTTCCTTCCCCTTGCGATCACGCGCCGTCACTTTGCGCCCAGCGCTCCAGGCGATACCGCCTTCGTGATGCAGGGCGAGCGCGTCGATCCATGTGCCCCCGCTATCGGCGAAATCACGGGTCGAGCCGTCGGCGCCGGTGACCGCGACGCGCCCGTCATCGCCGCCTGTGACGAGGCGCTCGCCGTCGCTCGTCGCACACAGGATGCTGCCGTCCGGATGTACCTCTACACGATGATCGGCGCCATCACGCACCAGCAGCACGCCGCCATCGCCGAGACAGAAGGCGGCGGTGGTTTGCAGGAAGCAGATCACGCCGACATGCGCGCGGGCATCTACGCGCTGAACGGCCTGGGTGAGATCGGGAATCGGATTGTTAGGGTTCGTGTTCATGCGGTGGTTCTAGAGGAAACTTCGGCATTTGTGCAGGCCCGATGCGGTCCCTGTCACACGGGACAATCTTCGCAAGGACGCAAAATCACAGATTCGCCGCTTTCACGACAAACGGACGCCCCGAACCCATCAGAAAAATATGTATCTCGATGGTTTCCACGTGGGTTCTTCCGGTAACGTCAGCCCCCCAGCCCCCCGGAACGATCCACTGCGGAGCAGCCGGAATCGAGGTCGGGCCGTCCCTTGTGGACGGCCCTTCTTCGTTGAGGCTCCGGTGCAGCAGCACGGCGCGCCGCCCCTGCTGTCTCAAATCGCCCCTTGACATGTATATAAGTAAATTCTAAATTACTGACAGCTTCAGAGAGGCGCCGTTCGCAGATCATTGCAGGCGAGACGCCTTGCCAAGTTTTGCAGCCGGATTACCCAGACGAGGATGACAGACCATGACCCTTCCGACCATCTCCCCCGCCGAAGCCAAGCGCCTGATCGATGAAGGTGCCGTGCTCGTGGATGTCCGAGACCGGGCTGAACATGCGCGTGAGCGCATTCCGCAGGCGCGCAATTTCGCGCTGAGCGAGTTTGAAAAGGGCGAATTGCCGCGTGACGGTGCCAATGTGGTCCTCTTCCACTGCAAGTCGGGCATGCGCACCCTGTCCAACGCGCAGGCGCTCTCCGACAAGGCCGGTGACGCCTGTGACGCCTTTATTGTCGAAGGCGGCATCGATGCCTGGCGCAAGGCCGGCCTGCCGGTGGTCGAGGATAAGTCGCAGCCGCTCGACCTGATGCGTCAGGTGCAGATCGGCGCCGGCTCGCTCGGCTTCTTCGGCACGCTTGCGGGCATCTTCATCGCACCCGGCTTCCTTATCATCCCCGCCTTTGTCGGTGCCGGGCTGATGGTCGCCGGCATGACGGGTTTCTGCGGGCTTGCCCGCGTGTTGATCCACATGCCCTGGAACAAGGCGCTGAAGAACCCGCCGGTCGCAAAAACGGCTTAACAATCGAACACGGTCGGTTTCGCGCATACCGCGCGGCGCGCCCTTCCGTGCCGTGCGAACCCCTTTTTCTTGATCAGGCTGACAGATCATGCTCGCCCTCTCCCTTACCCAGAGCCTCGCCGGACTGGCATCCGGATCGCTCGTCGGATTCTCGCTCGGTCTCGTCGGCGGTGGCGGGTCGATCTTGGCCGTGCCGGCCATGGTCTATCTCGTCGGCGTGGCGAGCCCGCATGTCGCGATTGGCACCAGTGCCGTCGCCGTGGCGGTCAATGCGATGATGAGCCTCGG
>Ga0102934_1003701_pt1 | contig 10362 bp, 7 predicted proteins | sample SalPonR2_A_D1_MG_FD_78175 | JGI IMG/M metagenome (GOLD analysis project Ga0102934, IMG submission 78175) | Salt pond soil microbial communities from South San Francisco under conditions of wetland restoration - Salt Pond MetaG R2_A_D1_MG | ecosystem: Environmental > Aquatic > Marine > Intertidal...
AGTTACAACAAGCCGACAAACAAATTATTATAACTTCAGATAAACCGCCAAAATCCATTCCCGCTCTGGAAAAAAGACTTCTTTCACGTTTTGAATCGGGGATGGTGGCTGATGTTTCCAAGCCTGATATGGAAACCAAAATAGCTATTTTAGAGGAAAAAGCTAAAGAAAAAAGTTATTCCTTGGATCGAGAAATTTTGGAGTATATTGCCAACAACATAGACAACAATATTAGAGAGTTAGAAGGTGCTTTAAACAAAATTATTGTCTTTCATGAATTTAACAACTCCACCCCCTCTTTAAAAACCACTAAAAACATTTTAAACGACCTTTTGTGCAACCTTCAAGCTAAAAGTGTTTCTGTTAAAGATATTATTGAAGCGGTTTGCAGTTTTTATAGTTTAAATAACAAAGATTTAACCGGAAAAGGAAGAAGAAAAGAGTTGGTTTGGCCCAGACAGGTCGCTATATTTTTAATGCGAGAAGAGGTTGATGCTTCTTATCCCACTATTGGACAAGAGTTGGGAGGAAGGGATCATACCACCGCCATGCACGCTTATAACAAAATCTTGGAAGAAGTAAAAGAAAAAGAAAATAAAAAAATCAAACAAGAAATAGAATCTATAAAACAAATCTTAAGTTCTTAAAAAGGTGTGTATAAACACCCCGGTTGTTGTTTAAAATTTTGTGTAAAAAATTGGGGAGAAAATTTAATAAAATGTTAACAAAACAAACTTTAAAAAAAGGTGTGTATAAAACAACAAAATATCAATCTTTTTTCCCAAAATTATCAACAACTTTTAAAACACAATATTTGGCTAAAATACGAACAAAAATATAATTAAAAAGTTTTTTCAACAACCCTTATTAATATTATTTTTTAATAAATATCTAATAAATTAATAAAATAAAAATATGGAATTCTTGAGTATAAAAAACAACTTACGAAAAGGTTTGTTTATAGTTAGTCACATTGCGGGAAAAAATGTCAATCTTCCCATTTTAAATAACGTAATGATTGAAGCGGAAGAAGGGAATATAAAACTAACAACCACAGACCTGGAAACCGGTATAACTCATTATTTAAGAGGAAAAACGGAAAAAGAAGGAGTTTTTACGGTTAATTCTAAAATGATCTCGGATTATATTAATTTACTTCCGGATAAAAAAATAAAAATAAAACAACAAAAAGAAGAATTGGAGATAGAGTGTGAGAATTATCATACTAAAATTAAAGGCCAATCAAGCGAAGATTTTCCCTTAATTCCTCAAGTTGAAAAAAAAGAGGGGTATAAAACAGGAATAAAAGAGTTTAAAAAAGCGCTTTCCCGGGTGGTTTTTGCCGCTTCCACAGCCGAGTCCAGGGCGGAACTAAACGGTATTTTGTTTTCAATAAATCAAAACGAGTTAACCTTGGTTTCCACGGATAGTTATAGGTTAGCAGAAAAAAAGGTAAAGATAGAAAACAAAAACAAAAACGAAAAAGAAGTTATTGTTCCCGCCAAAACCATTCAGGAGTTGTTAAGAATCCTTTCCGGTTTGGGTGAAGATGGGGAGATAAAAGAGGAAGAAGAGGTTGATTTTTTTATAACAGAAAACCAAATTCTTTTTAGCACCAACAGTACGGAGTTGGTTTCTCGTTTAATAGAGGGGCAATATCCTGATTATAAACAAATTATTCCCAATAAAAGCCAAACCAAAGCCAAGGTTGATAAAAACGAGCTGATCCGAGCGGTTAAAACCTCTTCCCTTTTTTCTAAAACCGGCGTAAATGATATTAATCTGGATTTTCCCAAGGAAAAAAACCAAATAATAGTCTCTTCCACCTCCGGACAAACCGGAGAAAACATAGTAAAAATTGATTCTCAAACCCAAGGTGAGGACAACCGGATAATAATAAATTATCAATATTTATTGGATAATTTAAAAACAATAGAAGAAGAAGAGATAGAAATAAAAATAACAGACAGTAATACTCCTTGTGTAATCACCCCAATTAAAGAAAAAGACTATCTTTATATTATAATGCCTATTAAACAATAGGGGGTTGGGTTTAAAAATGTTTTAAAAGCCATTTTTGAGTTAAATTAATCACCTTATCTAAGTTTTTATAAAAACCGTGGTTAGCTTCTTTGATAAGTTTTAATTCAGATTCCGAAGGTAACATTTTTGTGGCTTTTTGAGAGTCGGTATAGGGAATGCTTTTGTCTTTTTGTCCATAAATTATTAAAATCGGGCATTTTATTTTTTTAAAAAGTTTTTTTGTTCCAAAGACTTTAAACTGTTAAACATTTTTTGTTCAACAGTTATTTGTTTTCGAGGACCTTTTTTATTGTTTTAGTAAAAAAAGATTTTTTCTAAGATCTTTTAATTGTTGTTTGGTATAATTTTTTTCCAATTATATTTCAATTTATCAGTTAGGGGCGCCCACAAAACCATAGTTTTTATTTCCGGCCCATAGTTTTTTAAAGAAACCAAACCTCCTAAACTATAACCCAACAAAGCAATTTTTTTATACCCTTTTCTTTTTACAAATTTAATAGCTGACCCCAGATCATTAATTTGTTTTTCCAGGGTTAAAGAGTCGTTTGGACTTTCTCCACAACCACTAAAATCAAAACTTAAGACATTGTATCCCGGGTTGTTAAGCCTTTGACCGGCCTTTAGAAATTTACCTCCCTCTGTTTTGTCTTTGGTAAAACCGTGAGACATTATAATAATAGAGCCGGACTTGGCCGGGTAAAAATTGCCTACCAATTTTTGTTTTCGGGAGTTTTCAAAGACAACTTTTTTCATAAATTCTTAAAACTCGCCTTTTTGGGCGAGTTTTTGGTTTTATTTAAAACTAATTACTTATGTTTAAATAAATTTCCGAGGCGTTTATTGTTTCTCCGTCCCAGGTGTAGATGCGCGGATGAACTTTATAAGAACCGTTTTTTAAAGGTTTTTCCAAGCTAAATTCCATAAAAGAGCTGTTAAAAGGAGAAACGGTTTTTAAGCTTTGGGTTTGAGGAGAAGAGGTTCCGGTTTGCTCTGCCAATATAGTTATTTTGGCCGCCTTAAAACTGTTTGTGACTTTTAACTTTAAAACAAAAGGAAAATTGCTAGGGTTTAAAGAGAGATTACTTTTTGGTTTTATCCAAGAAGCATCAGGCTTGGCGTTTTGTTTATTTGAGCTGTTTTTATAATTAAAAAGAATTTTTTCTCCGGCACAATTTCCCACTTCATCACAAGAGTAGGCCCGTAATTCGTGATACCCGCTTTTTAGAAAGTCAATGTCAGCCCCTAAGTTAAAAGGATAAGAATCAAGAGTTTGAAAAAGATGATTATTTAAGTAGTATTTTACCTTATCAACTCCTTTGGGAGCAGAAGTTTTTACTTTTACTTCTATTGCACCCCCGGTTATGGTTTCTTTGTTTCCGGGTTCGGTTATTTGTATTTTTGGCTTAAATTCCGGTTTGTGGACATTATCATGTTCTGTGGGTATTTCTTGTGAAGAGGTGGGGGTAAAATTATTTTCCTTTGACCATTTTTGAACCGCTTTTTCCCATAAATTAAATTGAGGGTCTTTTGAGGGGTTTTCCGGTTTTTCTCCCAAAGGATCCTTTTTGTCTACATAATAAAGAATGCAATGGGGATCGATTGGATACTCCACCTCTTTAATGTATTTTTCCGGAGTGTGTTCAGTGGCTAAAAGGCCGGAAACCTTATCTATTTTTACGGTTTTGGTATATTCCAACTCCCCGTCAATGGCCGGTTTACCAGTTTTTATTTCTCCCAAGGAGTTAAATGTTTCCGCCGGCGTGTCTCCCAAAACTTTGTCCATAAATTTATTCCATATCGGGGCGGCCGCGTTCCCCCCTGAAGCTCCTCTTGCCATTTTATTATTATTATTGTTGCCCACCCACACTCCGGTTATAAGAGACGGAGTATAACCCACAGTCCAGGCGTCTCGATAATCATTGGTGGTTCCGGTTTTAGCTGCCACCGGCCTAGAGTCAAGGGTAAGCCAATTATCTGATCCATAAGCAAAAGTTCGGGCTTTGTTGTCTGATAAAACACTGTTGATCATTCGGGCCACCTTAGGCTCCAGAACCTTTTTTTCTTGTTTTTCATATTCTTCCATAGTTTTTCCTTGAGAGTTTTCTATTTTAGTAATAACAGAAGGGGGGTGGATAACTCCTTCCCGGGCAAAAACGGAATAAGCATTAACGTGTTCAAATAACTTTACTTCTCCTCCGCCCAGAACCAAAGATAGGCCGAAACGGCTTTGGTCTGAAAAAGTGGAATATCCTAATTCTTTCAAAAGATTAAAAACATTACTTGGCTCGGCTAAATATAAAGCTTTGACCGCGGGAATATTTAAGGATCCGGCCAGAGCTTTTCTGATACTTGTGGGCCCGTGTTCTTCTAAGTCATAATTTTTAGGTTTGTAGGGTTGACGAGGATTGTTGGAAAAATTGGTAATCACATCAAAAAGTTTTGTTTGGGGGGTAAAGCCTTTAGAAAACAAAGAAGCATATACCAAGGGTTTCATAGAAGAGCCCGGCTGCCTTTTAGCTGTGGTGACATTAAATTTTCCGTCTATTTCCTCGTCAAAATAATCGCGGGAGCCCACCATGGCCAAAATTTGTCCGGTCTTTGGGTCTAAAGAGATTAGTCCGGCGTTTCGGGCTTTATATTTTTTTGTGTTTTTTTCCACTCCTTCTTTTACAACTTCTTCCGCTATTTTTTGTTTATAGGTGTCTAAGGTGGTATAGATTTTTAATCCGCCCTGCTCCAACATTTTTTGTCCGTATTTTTGAGAGAGCAGACTTTTAACATACATCACAAAATGAGGAGCTTCAATATTAGAAGAAGGTTGTCTAAACTTTAACTCTTCTTCTTGGGCTTTTTTCATTTTTTCTTCGGAAATATATCCTTGTTCCTTCATTAGTTTTAAAATATAATCTTTTCGTTGTAGTAAAATTTCTTTGTTAGGTCCAAAAGGAGAATAGTAGCTGGGAGATTGGGGTAAGGCGGCTAAGGTGGCGGCTTCAGCCAAACTAATATTTTCCACATTTTTGCCAAAATAATAGCGACTGGCCGCCTCTACTCCATAAGTGGTGCCCCCGTAAGGTATTTCGTTTAAATACAATTGTAAAATTTCTTTTTTGGAGAATTTTTGTTCAATTCTATAAGCTAAAATTAATTCTTTGATTTTTCTGATAATTGTTTTTTCTGGGGTTAAAACGGCGTTTTTTACCAGTTGTTGAGTAATAGTGGACCCCCCGGCTTTTTCTTGGTGGATTATATCAGTGATAGCGGTTCTAAAAATAGCCCATAAACTAAAACCCTGATGTTTGTAAAAACTTTTGTCTTCCATGGCGATAGTGGCATTTTCCATATGATCGGGAATATCCTCCAGGGTTACCAAGGTTCTTTGTTGTTCTCCATGAATTTCATATAAAAGAGTTTCTCCGGTGCGATCATAGATTTTTGTGCTTTGAGCCACCTCTCTTTCTATAAGCTGATCAGGATCGGGAAGATTCTGTGAAGCCCAAACAAAAGTGGTTAATACGGCCAAGAAACCCAATATAAATAAAATAATAAGAAACCCCAAAAATTTTTTATTAAAAAAAAGAATTTTTAAAGAAAACTTATTATTTTTTCTTTTTTTGGCTGAATAATAAGATCGCCCCGTTTTCTTAATCGGAGTTTTTTTTCTTATTCCTTGTGTTTTTGGTTTTCCGCCCTGGTTTTTCCAGGACTTGCTGTGTCTGTGTTGGTTTGACCTGGGAGTGACCATAGTTTAATTATTTTTTATAAAAATCAGCCGCTTTTTCCGGAGGAATTGAATTTATAACCAAGCCCGAACCCAACTCAACTCCGGCCCAAACGCTGTCTCTGGGTTGAATTTTTAAATATAAATGTTGGTTTTCATCCGAGATCACGTTGTGCAGAAAATAATTAAAAGAGAGATTGATTGAATATAGTTTACTCAATATCTTTTTTAAAGATTTGGCCATTGATTTTATCTCCTCCTTCTTTAAAAGAGTAATATTATCTACATGTCTCTTGGGGAAAATCCAGGCCTCGTAATGATATTGGCTGGCATAAGGAGTAAAAGCGAGAGTGTTTTTATCTTCATAAATATTCCTTTTGGTTTTGGCTTCTTTCTTTATAATATCACAATAAGGACAAGAATTGTGTTTTAGACGGTAGCTTTGTTTTAATTTTGATTCTTCTCTTAGGTCATCGGGAATTATTTTGGTGGCAAACATCTGGGAATGAGCGTGAGTAATAGAGGCGCCGGCCTTGTATCCCTGGTTTTTAAAACATAAAACATAGTTAATGTCTTTTGTTTTGCTTAGTTCTTTGGTTCTTTGGGCATACATTTTTAGCAGTTTTTCTATTTTTTTCAAAGAAAGGTGTGCCGTTTCTTTGGTGTGATCAGGGGTGTCTATGATAACCTCTTGAGTTCCGTAAGCTTTTTGGTTGTCCAGGGTTACGGCCGGATAGATATTTTTTAAACTTAAAACATCCCAACCGTAAGAATTTGAACTTTTTATTTTATCTACCACATTCGTCTCATCAATGTTTTCCGGGCAAAAAGGGCAGTTGGGGTCTTTTTTTATGCTCGTGTGTTCTTTTATATCCCGGGGACGGGCCGCTCTTCCCGGGGTGATTATAACATATTTGTTCAGTAGATAAGACTTGCGAATTTCCGATTTTGATTTACCCATAAATTAAAATTATTTATAATTTATCTTTATTATATCAAAAGCGCGGATTTTCTTCCAATTTTTATTTTTAAAAACAAAGACCCCTTTTAAAAGGGGTCTTTGTAAAAAACAGCTGTTTTTATTGTTTTCGGGAGTTAAAAGGCGGTTTGTTGTTAAATTTGGGTCCGGAGTTGTTTTTTTCTTTTTGCCAAAATTTTTTATTTTCTTCCAGGTCTTTCATGGTTAGAGCGATTTTTCCCTGTTCGTCAATGTTTTTGATTTTAACTTTTACCTCGTCCCCTTCTTTTACTATATCTTTAGGGTGGTTTACCCTAAAGGGGGCCATTTCACTGACATGAACCAAGCCCTCATGATCCAAAAACAGAGAAACAAAGATGCCAAAATCGGTAATCCTTACCACTTTTCCGGTAAAAATTTCCCCAACTTCAAACTCATAGGTTATTTTTTTGATCCAGTTTATAGCTTCTTCGCAGTTTTGTTTTTCCGAGCCGGATACTATTACCGTGCCATCTTCTTCAATGTCTATAGAAACATCTTTTTCTTCAATGATTTTGTTTATCATTTTTCCGCCGGCGCCGATCACGTCCCTGATTTTTTCCGGCTTGATTTTTATTTTAAGTAAAAGTGGAGCGTAAGGAGATAGCTCGGCGCGAGGTTCTTTTATAGCTTTGTTCATGTTTTCTAAAATCCGTAGTCGAGCTTTTTTTCCTTTTTTCAGGGTTTCTTTGATAATTTCCTCGGTGAGCCCGTTGGTTTTAGTGTCTAATTGAACAGCAGTGATTCCGTCTTCGGTCCCGGTTATTTTAAAGTCCATACCCCCTTTTCCGTCTTCCAGATCTTGGATATCGGTTAATACTTTCCATTCGCTCATATCTTGGTTAGAGGCCAATCCCATGGCAATTCCTCCTACGGCTTTTTTAATGGGTACGCCGGCATCCATTAAAGCCAGGCTGGCAGCGCAAGTTGAGCCCATAGAGGAAGAGCCGTTAGAGCTTAAAGTTTCACTAACTACTCTAACTATATAAGGAAATTCCTCTTTGTCCGGAATTACCGGAAACAAGGCTTTTTCCGCCAAAGCTCCGTGTCCAATCTCTCTTCTTCCCGGTCCGAAAATCGGTTTAGCCTCACCCACTGAATAAGGAGGAAAGTTGTAGTGATGCATAAATCTTTTAGTCCCCATTCCTTCCAGGGTTTCGGTATATTGCTCCAATCCGGGAGAACCCAAGGTAACAATAGACATAATTTGGGTCTCTCCCCGAGAAAAAAGACCGGCTCCGTGGTTGCGGGGAAGAATTCCCACTTCAGAACTTAACTTTCTGATGTCATCCAAAGTTCGCCCGTCAACCCTTTTTTCTTTTTGTAAAATTTGTTTGCTTACTTCCGCTTCTACCATGGGCTCCACGGTTTTTTTAAGGGCGTATTTTCTGTCGTTTTCCTCCAGGTTTTGTTCTATTAAGTGTTGATTTAACTGATTTTTTATAGCTTCAACCGCCGCTTTTCTCTCTCCTTTGCTGTAATATTCCTTATTAAACAAAATCGGATTTATATTCTCTTCTAACCATTTTTCCGCAATTTGAGCTATCTCTTTCAGTCTTTCTTTTTCTTTTTCTTCTTCTTCTGACAAAGTTTTTTCTTTTGCCGGTTTTGTTTTTGTTTCTGTTTTATTTTTCAACTCTTCAATTAGTTTTACAGCCGGTTGCATTTCGGTTTGTCCTTGGGTTATGGCTTGATATACTTCTTCCTCTTTTAGTTCATTGGCGCCGGCTTCGATCATTATAGTTTTTTCTTTGGTCCCGGCTACAATTAAATTTAAGTTGTTTTCCTCCATTTCTTGGTAAGTGGGATTAAAAATAAGTTTATCATCTTTTTTGCCCACTCTTATTCCTCCTATTGGCCCTTTCCAGTCCACCCCGGAAATGGATAAAGCTGCGGAGGCCGCTATTAAAGAAACAATGTCATGATGATTCTCTTTATCCACCGATAAAACAGTGATCATTACCTGGGTTTCTCGACGAGAATCTTCATTAAATAAGGGCCTGATACTGCGATCAATCATTCGGCCGGTTAAAACGGCATCGTCGGTGGGACGCCCCTCTCTCTTTATCCATCTGGAACCTTTAATGATTCCGGCGGCATAAAGTTTTTCTTCCAGGGCCACTGACAAAGGAAAAAAATCCACATTTTTTTCTTCTTTAGACTCTACTACCGTAGCCATAACCACGGTTTCTCCGTATTGAACGGTCACGCAAGCATCGGCTTGTCGGGCCAGTTTTCCGGTTCTGATACTTAGGTTTCTGCCCAACCATTGAGTAGAAACTTTTTTTTCTTCAGACATAAAAACTCTTGAACTCTGGCCAATAAACTTAAGAACTATGAGCAGATCATAGCGCTCTTTGTTTATCGGCCAAAAAACTTTTATTATTTTATTAAATATTTTTTGTTATCACTTAAGTTGATAAAATCATCCGTCTCTTCTGTTAGTTTGGCTGAGGCGGTTTTTTGAAAAGCAATTACTTCCACCAAACACCCGGTAGTGTTTTGAAGATATCTTACCAGGGGAACATAATCCCCGTCTCCCGTCACTAAAACTATTACATCCATTTTTTCTCCCATTTTAATGGCATCTACGGTTATTCCCACATCCCAATCCGCCTTTTTGCTTCCTCCGGCAAAAATTTGTAAATCCTTTTCTTTTACTTCAAACCCTTGCTGGGAAAGGGCCTCTAAAAAATTAGACTCCTCTCCTCCTTCTGTTTTTACCACATAAGCAATAGCCCTGATCAGTTTGCGTCCGGCCGTGCCGGTTTTTAAAATTTCTTTAAAATTTACTTTTCGGTTATAAAGGTTTTTGGCTGAATGATACATATTGGCAACATCCACCAATATACATACCCTTTGATCTCTGTGTTTGATCATATTTGTTTTGATATAAAAATTGCATCACCCTTAAAAACCGGCAATGCAATTTAATAAATCATATAAATTATTCTTTTTTATTTTTATCTGTTTCCGGGGTTGCTTTTTCAGGACCAGGGGAAGAAGCCTCTTCTTCGTTTTCATTGTCTTTTACGATTTTATCTTTGTTTTCCAACATTTGCTCAATTTCCTTTTTCGCCTCTTCTTCTTCCTCTATTTTTTTAGCTATCTTTAAGTTCAGTTTTTTAACCAGGTCTTTAAAGCTTTCTTCGTCTTCTTTTTTAAGGTAACGAAGCAGCTTTTTTCTTTCCCCTATTTTTTTCAAAAGCCCTCTGCGAGAGGAATGATCCTTTTTATGCTCTTTTAAGTGATTGGTCAAATCTTTAATTTCTTCAGTTAAGATGGCTATCTGGACTTGCGGGGAGCCGGTATCTTTTTCGTGGGTTCCGTATTTTTTAATAAGTTTTTCTTTGCTTTTTTTGTCTAACATAGTTTTCCTGAACCGAGATGACGCCTTAACCAAAGCCGACATCCAAGAAAAGGTTAATTTATTATTTTTTATTTAGGAGGAGCATAACATAATCAGCCCAATAAATCAAGAGCAATCAATCTTATGTAAAGGGGAAATAGAAATGTCCTACTTTGGGTGATTTAGAAATGTCCTACTTGGACGATCTATTTATTTTTTTAAGTATTCCAATTGAATTGATTTTTTCCAAGG
>Ga0102934_1003702_pt1 | contig 10359 bp, 6 predicted proteins | sample SalPonR2_A_D1_MG_FD_78175 | JGI IMG/M metagenome (GOLD analysis project Ga0102934, IMG submission 78175) | Salt pond soil microbial communities from South San Francisco under conditions of wetland restoration - Salt Pond MetaG R2_A_D1_MG | ecosystem: Environmental > Aquatic > Marine > Intertidal...
GTACTTTGGATTTACTGTCATGCCTCTTTTTGCACCAAGTTCAGCAGCGTCCTCTTTTAGTAGCCACCAGTAGTCTACGTTTTGCAAGTTTTCGTTTGTATATACGCCGTAGTACACCTTGTAAAGGATGTCTGCGTAAATGACACCCCAGTTTGAAATCTGTCCACTTACTGCGGCGTCCTCCGCAAATCTGTACATGGGATTATAGTGACTGAAAGCAAACGCTCCGTTGTCCTGAGCTGTTTGCAGTACGGTTGGTGTATCTTCAGTAAATGCGAATCCGTCCACTCCTTCTTCAATGAGTGCCTCGGTAGCTTCTTTTGCACCGCTTGGGTCAACCCAGGCGTTCAGCCAGCGAACGTGTACAATGGCGTCTGGATTCACCTCTTTGATGCCTATAGCGAAAGCGTTGATGTGGCGTTTTACTTCGGGAGTTGGATAAGCTCCAACGTAACCCAGTTTATCCGTTTCAGTTAGTGCCCCCGCTATTAAACCGCTCAAGTAATAAGTCTGGTATAATCCGGAGAAGTATGTTCCCACGTTCTTAGCCCGTTTAAAGCCCGAGCAGTGGAAAAAGATCGTGTCAGGATATTTCTTTGCGGCGGCGATCGTGGGATCCATATGTCCATAACTTGTGGTAAATACTAAGTCTGCATCTTTGTTTCGAACAAACTTGTCAATTGTGGACTCCACGTCCGGGGGTAATACATTTTCAACGTAGAAGGTTTCAAGCCACGGGAAAAGGTCATCAGCGTATTTTCTGCCTACGTCGTGGCCCTGCGAATAGCCGTAATCACCGATTGGGCCTACGTAAATAAAACCTGCTTTTAACTTGTCCGCATCCGCGGCCTGTCCAACGCTAAACATAAAGCTCAATGCGACGACCAACACAAGTAGAAGAGAAAACAATCTTTTCATATCTAAGACCTCCATTTAGTAAGATTGCCGGGTCACAAGATCTATGGAAGTAGTCTTCGCATTTATTGCACGAAGGTAAAAACTCCCAGATCCTATTACTGGCATTATACACAATTTCATAAATCAATGACAGCAACAATTATGTATGTTTAGGAACGATGTTAGATCTCTTGGTTTAAGGTTGGAATTTTTTCGCGTTGATAGCACGTATAATTACACTTTGTCATTTCTCCCCCCTCACGTAAGGTTCCATTAATGCGTTGGGTTCCTGGGTGAAAGTCCTTCTGGAACCGATTGCCAGCGCGACTAATGCCAAAATGGCGAAGGCGTAAGGCATCATTTTCAGTAATTGAGGAGGAACCCAGGGCTGAAGTCGGTAAGATAGATGAATCAATGCACCAAATAGGTATGCTCCAACCAAACCTCTTCCCGGTTTCCAGGCTGCGAAAATCGTTAATGCTATAACCAGCCACCCCATACCCCCGGTCATTTCCTGAGTCCAGGCCGGCCTGTAGGCGATGGAGAGATAACCACCACCTAAACCGGCAAGAACACCACCAAATAACACGCATAGGTATCTTACTTTCCAGACGTTTATTCCCGCTGAATCTGCTGCCGCCGGGTTTTCGCCCACTGACCTGATTGTTATACCAATAGAGGTCTTGAAAAGCACGTAAGAGAGTATTGGGGTCAGAACAATCCCGATATACACGATCGGGCTCTGATTGATAAAAAGTATTTTACCCAGATATGGAATATCTTTGAGTAAAGGAACGGTAACGTTGGGGATTGTGGCGCCTAAAGGTTTACCTTCAAATCCCTTCCCGAACAGGCCGGAAAGCCCAAGCCCGAACATGGTCAAGGCCAGCCCGGAGACTACTTGGTTTGCGCGCAGGCTGATACTTAAAAAGGCGTGGATAAAGGCTGCGAGCCCTCCCGCGATTGCTGCTATAAGCATACCTAACCATGGATTACCAGTTATGAAAGCTGTGGCGAATGCGCTAATTGCTCCCATGATCATCATTCCTTCGACTCCCAGATTCACTACGCCCGATCTTTCGGTGTATATTTCTCCCAGAGTACCCAACAGTAACGGGGTGCCGTAGGCAAGAGCTCTGCTTAAAATACCTATTATCCAGCTAGTGACCATTAAGCTTTCCTCCACTCGATTTTGTAATTCATTAATATCTCACTGCCAATTAAAAAGAATAATATTAATCCGTTGAAGACGTCAGTTATTTGAAAGGGTAAGCCGATAGAAACCTTCAACGCGTCCCCGCCCGAGAAGATGGCTCCAAAGAAGAACGCAGTTAGAATGACAGCTAATGGGTTCTTCCGGGCGAGCCAGGCCACGATAATTGCGGTATATCCGTATCCTAAGGATAACTCCGATGGGTTTCTGAGCATATGGTGAATTCCAGCGATTTCGCCGACACCAGCCATTCCCGCCAGACCGCCGGAGAAAAACATAACCAGGATAGTTGTTTTAACATAGCTCATCCCTGCAAACCGGCCGGCTGAAGGATTACTTCCCAGGACTTTTATCTCATAACCCGGAGTGGTTTGATTGATGAGTATGTAAATAAGTATGGCCGCGAGAACGCCTATGACCAGGGTTAACCAGTGAACGTGGGTAGTTCCAATTGTTGAAAGTCTGGCAGCCTGTGGAAATTTATCCGTGTAGGGGAACCCCCATTGATGCTCACCTTTCCAGGGCCCCTGGACCAAGAATAGCACGAAGTTAATTGCTATATAGTTCATCATCAAGGTGGTAATTACGTCGTTAATCCCAAGCTTGCTTTTCAGTATAGCAGGAATTAACCCCCATGCCGCGCCGGCGAGAAAGCCGAAAAAGAACATGGCCGGGATCATTAAAGGTTTTGGAACCGGACTGAACAAAGCAACCCAGGTGGCAGCGATGGTTCCCAGCAGTAGTTGGCCCTCGGCTCCAATGTTCCAGAATTGTGCTTTGAATGCGATGGCAAGCCCTACACCCGCTAGTAAGAGTGGAATTGCCCTGCGTATTGTCTCTGATAATTCGTATGTTCCTCCAAATGCTCCGGAGAACAAAGCTCTGTAAGCTACGATGGGATTTGTCCCGTAGGCCCAAAATACGAAGCTTGCTACTAAGAATGCTGATAATAGAGCAAGAAAGGATACGCCGATAATCACTAATCCTGAGGGATTGGGTCGTTCTGTAATTTTTATTGGTAGACTTTTTCCCATTTCTTATACCTGATCGTGAGTGATTTGTTCTATTCTAGTACCTGCCATCATCATACCCAATTCGCTTCTGGTTGCCTCTTCTCTATTCACTAAACCCATAAGCTGACCTTCGTAGATGACGGCAATTCTGTCGCTGAGGGAGGTAATTTCGGTGAGGTTTTCTGAGATCAATAGAACTGCTACTCCGTTCTCTCGTTGTGTTAGGAGAAGGTTTCGTATTTGTTCAGCTGCACCCACGTCTAGCCCATAAGTAGGGTGAGAAGCAATGATCAATTTTGGTTCTAATGATACTTCTCTTGCCAGGATTAGCTTCTGTATGTTTCCCCCTGAAAGTAAGTTTGCCGGAGTGTCGGGCCCGGGGGCTTTCACGTCGAATTGCTCGATGAGTTTTTGTGCGTGTTCTTTGACGGCTCTGTAGTTGATAAAAATACCCTTGGAAAAAGGAGGTTTCCGATAGCTTTTTAGAATAACGTTGTCGTTTAAAGTAAGATTGCCCACTATTCCTTGATTAATGCGGTCCTCGGGTATGAATGTTACCTGTGAATCGATTATCGAGCGCGGGGACGCGTTGGTTAAATTCTTGCCATCTATGAAGACTTTGCCTGAAGTGGCTTTCCGCAGTCCGGATAAAACTTCGGCCAGTTCGCGCTGGCCGTTACCTGCAACGCCCGCTATGCCAAGAATTTCTCCTTCGTGAAGATCGAAGGATAAGTTGTTTATTGCTTTGATACCTTTGTCATTGAAAGCGGAAAGATTACCGACCTCAAGCACTTTGTCTCCCCTATCGACCGGTTTTCTCTCCAGGTCAAAGAGGACTTCGCGTCCTACCATCTTTTTAGATAGTTCACGTTTGTTAGTGGACTCCTTCTTCAGCGTGTCCACGACCCTGCCGTCTCGTAAAACAGTTATGTATTTGCTAATGGCCATTACTTCATCCAATTTGTGACTGATAAATATTATTGTTCTCCCCGAGGACGCCATATCCTGAAGGACCTGGAATAGACGCTCGGTTTCTCCTGGGGTTAGAACTGAGGTTGGTTCGTCCAGAATTAAAATCTCGGCCCCTCGGTACAGAGCTCTCAGAATTTCAACACGCTGTTTTTCGCCTGCTGATAGTTGCCATATCTTCGCTCGAGGGTCCACGTCCAGACCGTATTGAGCCGCCAGTTCCACTAGTTTTCGCTCGATCTCCTTTGTTGGCCTCATTGTGCTTGCGGTTTTAAGACCAAGAGCTATGTTTTCTATAACTGTGTGGCTGGAAACTAGTTTGAAATGTTGATGTACCATTCCAATTCCAAGCTCAATTGCTTTTGTAGGAGAGTCGATGATTTTCTCCTGGCCCCGGAGATATATTGTTCCTTCTTCCTGTTCGTACAGGCCGTAGAGTACGTTCATTAACGTTGTTTTTCCCGCTCCGTTTTCACCGAGGAGGGAATGGATTGTACCTTCTTCTATATCGAAGGATACGTGATCGTTAGCAAGAACGTCGGGAAATTTCTTTACTATGGAGTCAAAGCGAATTAGCGAGGTATTATTTTCTGACATTGTGATGTTATCGAAACTAAGTGCTGATGGACTGAGCCTCCTGGATCAGTAATTCGATTTTGATGCCTTTAAACTGAGCCGCTGGACCTAGGTTGAAATCAGTCTATTATAGATGCGGCTATTTTTCAAATAAATGGAGCTCACTCGATGGTCTCTTCTGCTGGTCGTCTTTTTGACAAAGCACTTTGGTAGAAGTTAAACTATGAGATAATTCTATCTTTTAAATTAACGGATGGTAACTTGAAATATTTATACTTTCTCTACAATAATGAACTTTTCTGGGTATTTATTATAACTGTATATGCGCTGGCAGTAACTGTATTTACCAAATACCCTTACAGGTGGATGCGAGAAGTCGGGCTGGAAAAGAACGTATCCGTTTACTATAACCGGAAGATTGTTCACATGTTTGCAGGAGGCGTCGCTCTTTTCGCCGTACCCTTTGTATTTACAGATGGCAAGTTTCCTTTTCCTTACATCTATCCTTTGATCGTTGGTTCGTCTCTTGCTATTCTTACTCTTATTCCTCATCTGACGGGCAACCTAATTGAGTCTGTTCAGGTGGACAAGAACGAAAACGAGGTTCACTTTTGTTTGATGTGGGGACTCTCTGTTTTTGTCTTATGGATTGTATTTGACAACCCATGGATCGCAATTATACCACCCCTGTTTATGGCATTTGGTGACGGTATAACGGGTGTAGCGCGAAATTTGATGTACAAGCGAAGAACTAAGAGCCCCATCGGCAACGTCTTTATGCTTGCTTTGTGTGCTCCCCTTGGTTTTTTTCTGGCCGCCAGAGGGGATATTGCCCTATGGGGATTGATAGCTGCGGTGGTCGCTTCCTTTTTGGAAAGATATGAGTTTGGGCCAATCGACGATAATATCCTGATTACTGTGAGTGCATCTTTGGTATTATATATTGGCCACTTGGTCGGCCCGATAATTTGATAGAAAAATTTCCTTTCTTGAGCAAGCACACATGCTTTGCTTGAATGAGGGGAGTCTGTTGCAAAAACCTTTAAGCGTGGTTACCATCGCTATCGGGTAAATCTATGGGCGCGTTAAAATTGATTGAGAATATCCATACGCTATTTACGGCAAATTCTTATGGGACTGAATTAAACCACGCTTACGTCCTGATAGATGATAACGTAATCGAGGAGCTTGGTGAAGGCACATACGATGGAGAAGTTCCGGATAAGGTCTACGATGGTAGCCATAAAGTCATGATTCCCGGCTTGGTAAATACCCATCATCATCTCTATCAAACTCTGTTTAGAAACTTCAAACCGGCAAACAACTCTAAATTATTTGATTGGCTTACTACTCTTTACGACCGATGGGAACTCCTGAATCACGACGCTATATATTCCAGTACTATGATAGGATTGGCGGAACTGTTATCAAGTGGCGTAACTACTACAAGTGACCATCTGTATGTCTTTCCTGGTGGTAACAACGATTTTTTTGACACCGAGGTCGAAGTAGCTGAGCGGGTGGGAATTAGATTTCATCCCACCAGGGGAAGTATGTCGCTTTCCAGGGAAGAGGGTGGACTACCTCCGAAAGAAGTGGTGCAAACGGAGGAGGAAATCCTCTCGGAGTACGAACGGGTGATAGATGAGTTTCACGATCCAGACAGGTTTTCCATGATTCGGGTTGCCCTGGCACCATGTTCTCCGTTCTCGGTTTCGGAAAAGTTAATGCAGGAAACGGCGGAGATGGCCAGAAAGCACAGGGTCTTGCTTCATACTCATCTGGCCGAGACGGAGGATGAAAACGACTTTTGTTTGGAAAAAGTTGGATTACGACCTGTCGATTATATGGAGAAGCTGGGATGGCTGGGTAACGATGTCTGGTTTGCCCACCTGGTTCACCTAACCGATGATGAGATCGTCAAGTTGTCCAAAGCTCGGGTGGGGATGTCTTACTGTCCGTCTTCAAATATGAGACTTGGCTCGGGTATCGCTCCGGTGACAAAGATGAAAGGGACAAACCTCAATATAAGTGTTGCCGTTGATGGCAGTGCAAGTAACGATAGCTCTAACATGATAAAAGAACTGCGCCAGGGACTTTTGCTGCAACGAGTGGAATACGGAGCAGATGCAATATCCCCCAGAGATATGTTACGGTTTGGCAGTATTGGAGGCGCCAGGGTGCTTGGCCGCCAGGATGAAATCGGATCGATAGAGCCCGGCAAGGCAGCTGACCTGGTTATGGTGGATTTGAACCGCCTTGAGTTCGCCGGTGGCCTGTCTGACCCCGTCTCTTTATTGTTGTTATGTGATACCAAAGGAGTAGATTTTACCATGGTCAATGGAGAGGTATTGGTTCACGGAGGCAATCTAATGGATGAAAGTATTCTCGAATTTGTACCCAAACAGAACGAAATAGCGGCAAGATTCTATTAACAGATTGGAAAAAATCATGGAGAACGTATGAGGGCAGATAAAGGTCGCTTTTCAAATCAACTGTCTAATGGCGGTCCAGTGGGACAAGGCATGAATAGAGTTGACGCAAGGGATAAAGTAACCGGTGACGCCAGGTTCGTCGACGATCTATCTCCCCGTGGTGTTCTGACAGCTACGGTGATTCGGAGTACAGTGCCAAGCGCTAAGATCATGTCTACAAACTTTGACCAGTTGCCCTCCATTGATGGTGTTGAAGCGATTGTGACAGCTAAAGATATACCTGGTGAAAACCTGATTCCTGTGATAGAAGATGATCAACCTGCGCTGGCCAAGGAAGAAGTAAGATACGATGGTGAGCCCATAGCTCTTGTAGCGGCTGAGGGTAAACGCATTGCGGGGAAAGTTCAAACTGCTGTTGAAATAGAATATGATCTGCGGGAGCCAGTTCTAGATCCTTTGGATGCGTTGAAATCAACCAGCCCAGTTGTTGCTCAACCTAAGTTTAGCGAAGCTGGAAACTTGTTTGACGAGTTGACCATCGATAAAGGTGACGTTGAAAAAGCTTTTAATTCTACTCCCATTATCATTGAACGAGAGTACCGAACTGGTTACCAGGAACACGCTTACATGGAACCTCAGGGGGTTATAGCTATACCGGCCTCCAATGGAAGTATCGAAATCCAGGGGAGCATGCAATGTCCCTATTACGTGAGAAACGCAGTATCAACTGTGCTGGATATGCCCCTGAACAAGGTGAATGTAGTTCTTACCACGACGGGCGGTGCTTTTGGCGGAAAGGAGGACGTACCCTCCCAGTTGGGGGCATATGCTGCCTTGTTAGCGGACGCATCCGGTGAACCCGTGAAATTAGTTTACGATAGACGCGAGGACATTAAGGCTACCAGTAAACGTCATCCATCAATCGTAAAATATGAAACCGCCGCGGATCGACATGGAAAACTAGTTGGTGTCAAGGTCGATATTTACCTTGATTCAGGAGCTTATCAAACTCTTTCGCCGGCGGTTCTATGGAGATCGCTTGTCCATGCGACCGGTCCATACACGGTTCCAAACGTTGAGATTGTTGCTAGGAGCGTGGCAACCAACAAAGTGCCAAACGGTGCATTTCGGGGTTTTGGTAGCCCTCAGGTCATCTTTCCTTACGAATCTCAGATTGAGTTATTGGCGGAAAAGTTAGAGTTAGACCCCATGGACGTAAGGAAAAAGAACGTTGTGCGGAGGGGGGATCGTACAGCGACGGATCAGAAACTTGAGAAAAGCGTTGGGGCCGTCGAGACGTTGACAAGAGCACGGCAAGTTGCCAATTGGAGTACTGTTAAAAGCGAGTATTCTTCGTGGAACGAGAATCATCATAAGATAAAAAAAGGAATTGGTGCTTGTGCCGTTATGTATGGCGTGGGGATGGGAGGATCTGCTCCTTTTCTGGACAAGGCAGGAGCGTATCTAAAGCTTGAATCAGACGGGTCTCTAACAGTTGCCGTAGGTAACACAGAGATGGGGCAGGGAGCTGAAACAGTGCTTACTCAAATTGCTGCTCAGTCGTTGGGAATAAAAATCCAAAATGTTAACTTCACAGAAGTCGATACCTCCCGAGTGCCGGACAGTGGCCCAACAGTTGCTTCCAGAGCCACCACCATGTCCGGGAACGCAATTATCGATGCTGCTAATAAGCTAAAGCCTCGAATCAAGCAGGTTGGACGTAACATTTTGGACTGTAAATCAGTCTCAATTGCAAATGGTTACGTTATTGACGAGGACGACACCGAGCATAGAGTCGAATTGCAGGAAGTAGCTTTACAAATGTGGTCCAAAAACGTCGACATGGCCGTTGAAGGATGGACGGAGAAGGGAGTATGGAACTGGAATCCAAAGACCTCTGAAGGAGATGCGTACTTCGTATTTGCTTACGCCACTCATATTACGAAGGTCGAGGTGGATACCTTTACTGGAGAGACAAATTTGATTCAGCACGTTGCTGTCCACGATTCGGGTAAAATAATCAATCCAGTTACCGCTGCTGGTCAGATTGAGGGAGGAGCAGCTCAGGGGATCGGGTTTGCCTTGACTGAAGATCTCAAGAGCGATAAGGGGAAGTTTTTAGATCCGGATTTTACCAATTATCTTGTTCCAACCGCAGAAGACGTTCCAGACGATCTCATCGTCGAATTTGTGGAGGACGAGTACCCGGGTGGACCTTACGGTGCAAAAGGCCTGGGCGAGGTTCCGTTAATGGCAGCCCATGCTGCCGCGGTTAACGCGGTTAGCGATGCTATTGGTACCAGGTTATACAGTTATCCGGCTACCCCGGAGAAGGTGTTATTTGCTTATCTAGGTACAGATTAGCAGAACCGTTCAAAGTGTTAGAACCCCCTTCGCCTAACCATTATTTGACAAACTTTACCTCGTTTAGTATTTTTTAACTTGTAATGCTGCCAAACAGATATTTCTTTTAGAGGATATTATTGACAGAATAAGGGTTTTGGCTTTTTGAATTGAGATTGCAACCAGACGAGATATAATTCCTTACTTAGAATTTTGTTCAAGAATAGCTATCAAGTGGAGGTTTGCAAATGGCGGAAGTAAACAACAAAGTGCTAGGAAACACAATTCAACGCTGCAGAGAGCGAGACATAATCATCCCTACCTACGAGGAGATGGCTCATCCAGAGAAAATCCCCCAGAATATCAAGGACGAACTAAAGGATATAGGTCTCTGGGATCTAAATTCCAGGAATCTGTTTCGCATTACCTGGAAGAACGAACCTGTGAAGTCAGGTGGCGGTTTCGGAAAAGTAAATTATATGGAGTTTCCCAAAGAATTGACCGGAATAGATACGAGAATTATTACCCTCATAGGCAAATATTTTCCAACCGGTTCTCACAAAGTCGGAGCTACGTTTGGTCCATTAGTAGAAAAGTTGGTGCGAGGAGCATTTGATCCCACCACTCAAAAAGCCCTGTGGCCCTCAACTGGCAATTACTGTCGTGGGGGAGCTTACGACGCTGATCTCCTTGCCTGTCCGACTATAGCTGTACTTCCCGAGGGTATGTCCAACGAGCGGTTTGAATGGTTGGAAAAGGTTGGTTCCGAAATCCATGCTACGCCCGGTGTAGAAAGTAACGTATGGGAAGTGTTTGAAAAAAGTGAGGAGTTGAAAGAAAAAAGACCGGACGAAGTGGTGGTTCTCAATCAATTTGACGAAATAGGGAATGCCATATGGCATTATATAGTCAC
>Ga0102934_1003703_pt1 | contig 10358 bp, 13 predicted proteins | sample SalPonR2_A_D1_MG_FD_78175 | JGI IMG/M metagenome (GOLD analysis project Ga0102934, IMG submission 78175) | Salt pond soil microbial communities from South San Francisco under conditions of wetland restoration - Salt Pond MetaG R2_A_D1_MG | ecosystem: Environmental > Aquatic > Marine > Intertidal...
CGCGCCCTTTTTTGTCGCCACAGCGACGGAGAAGGTCTTCTGTAGTTTGGATATCAACGTCTCGTAATTTGGCACCGTACTCGGGGCCGATTCCTTCAATTTCTTCAATTGAATATGACATACTTTGTTTCGTTACTTGCAAGACATCAGTTAGTATATCAGAAACGGCCTCGGCGAACGCCTAGGCCGTTTGTGTACCCCATTAGTTTCCAGCGGGGAGCGCCTGACACGCGACACCGTCGTTATTGCCGTCGAGTCGGTTTACGTCGTTTTCGACCCCGCCTGCATTCTCGAAGAAGCGTTGCGCTTCGGGTTGCGTTGCAAAGTCATCACAGTTGTATTCATCTTCGTACTTGGCCCCAGCCGTCCCGGCGGTCACGACGTTACCTTCGCGGTCGCGGAGTACACGAGTAACTAAGTCACCGTCTGCCGTCGCCTCTAAGTTACCGGCTTCGTCGCGTTCGACCACTGCGTCAGACACCGAGCGGTTTTCTATCATGGTACCTAAGTCTAAATCGGTATTTGACACCTCAAGACCAAGGGCGATGAGGAGTACCGCGCCCACACCAAGCATCCACATACGGGTTTTTTCAAAGAAAAATGCTATCACTGCAACGACCACCAGCAGACCGATGATAATAATGAGGCGCCCTTTTTTACTTCGACGTAATTCAGCTATCGATTTCATATTTTTTTGTATTATTACCAGTACTATACCGTGGAAAACACCCCACGTCAGCCTTAGGCTGGTGGTATGATACGTACATACGTATGGAGCGAACAGTTCCTTTTTTGAACATCTGCATTTCTTTTGTGACGTTTATCACGGCCGTGTCTTTGGTCGTGTATATGCTCGTCGCATTTGTAACGGGCACGTACGACGTAGCTTTGCAGATTTTCGATACTATCTTTCTCGAGCCAGCTGAGCGACAAAGCATTTTTAATGCGCTCAACGTGGAGTTCTTGCACACCATCGCACTACTCATTGTCTTAATGAAGGCCTACCGCATTTTGGTAGAGTACATGCGGTGGTACCACGTGGATATCAAGTACATGATGGAGATTGGTATTATCGCCTCGGTACTTGAGCTCTTATTTAACTACCAGAGCTACTCGCCAGACATGCGCTACATTTTCCTGGGTATTGCTGTTTCTTTTGCCGCCATTTACGCCTTCCGCCACGATACACTCGTGAAAGCGATGCGTGAGTCGCGCCGCGAGAATCACGAATGGTTGTGCGACGATCACGAGACTGTTCTCGAAACGAATGCGCTTGGTAAAAGCGAACCAACTGCGGTACTCGAAGATGAACAGCCTGCACCGCGTACCCGCACAGCGAAAAAAGTGACCAAAAAAGCAGTTAAAAAGACGACCCGAAAAGTGGCTCGCAAACGCACAACCCGAAGTTAATCCTCGCGCTCTTCATCGTCTTCGTCTTCAATTTCTTCCTGGATGATTTCCTCGATAATATCTTCCAAGCTAATCACGCCTATAAACTGGGCGTTTTTATTTTGCACAAAGGCGAGGTGGCGGCGGCGTTTAAGCATTTTAGTGAGTACCGTGTCTAGTTTTTCTGACGGGCGAACAGTGAGCACGTCTGCTTCAAAGGCCTCGGTGTCGCGCAATGTTGATGAGTCTGTTTCAGTGATGAGGTCTTTAGTATAGAGGAGGCCTACGAGGTGCTCGCGACTCCCTTGGTAGAGGGGGTAGCGTGAGTAGCCGTGCTCGTCCATGTCGGCTCGTAGCGAACCGTCGAGCCGTTGCCCGGCGTCGTACATAATCACCTGCTCAGCGGGCGTCATCACCTCCCGCACGGCCGTGTGCGAGAACATCAACGCGCCATGAACAATGCGGCGCTCGTCAGCGTCAATTGGGCTATGTTCAGAGGCTTCATGCTCAGCTACGAGCTCCATCAACTCACTGTGTGAGTACATACTAGGAAGCTCTTGTCCGAGAACGCGATCGAGTGTCGCGGCGATGGGCCAGGTGAGTGGGGCGCTCAACCACATCAGGGTACGTACGAGCGGGGCCGCTTTTGACCCGAAGTACAGCGCGTGCCGCGAGAGTACCGATTGCGGAATAATTTCACCACATAGAAAAATGACGGCTGTCGCGATAACGCTGGCCAGTACGCCATTGGCCAGCGTACCCAAAAAGATAGCGAGGACGCTGTTGACTGCCACGTTGCCAAGGAGGAGTGTTGTGAGTAGATGGTTACCACGTTCACGAACCGGGAGTACTATCGCTGCCGCCCGGTCGCCAGCCTTGGCCCGTCGTCGTAGTGATTGCGGTTCAAGGGTAAAGTACCCCAAGGTTAATCCTGAAAACAGGGCCGAACAACCGACGAGACAGGTGATAATGAGTAGGGATATGAGATAGTCCATTTGGTTATCCGGTGCTCAGCCAGGTGTTCACAATAAGGAGTGCAACAAAGGCGAGGATGGCGAGTATAGCGGCTTTCATACGAAATGCAAATTACTCCTGCGGAGCAGGGAGGTCAGCAAAAAAGGTTATAAGATTGGCAATATGGTCATCAATTGTAACGCCAAAATCCTCGCACCCTTCATATATGTGTGCGCGGTCGATACCAGGCGCAAAACGGGACTCAGCCAGACGTTTCTTAATTGACTTCACTTTCATTTCACCAAACGGGATGGGATTAAGTTTGTGGTAGGCATAGAAAATGCCGCAGATTTCATCGCACGCTATTAGCGCCCGGGCGAGGTCGGTCTCGGGTGGGGTGGTAAACCCATTAAACCCGTTGGCGTGTGCTTCAATGGCATGAATGAGTGTCTCTGGATAGTGCCAGTCTCTAAACCACTGCAGTGAGGGACCGGGGTGCTCGGTCGGGCGCTGGTCGTAGTCGAGGTCGTGAAGGTAGCCAGTATTCCACCAAAGCGATTCATCTTCGCCACGGAGACGGGCGTAGCCGGCCATAGCCGTCGCGACCATGAGCGCGTGGTAGCGTTGGTACGGGTCAGTTACGTATTGGTGCAGTAGCGCTTCGGCTTCAGTTTTACTGGGGAGCGTCATTACAGTGAGTATAGCGCACTCCGGGCCAGTATAGAATAAAAAAAGTGCCCACCCCTCGGGAGATAGAGGGGTGGGCAGTTGTGAGGCTAGACGTCACGTACAGCGGTCGTGATTGGTTTGGGATCTGTGTCATCTGGCGACACCGAGACGCTGAGTACGGTGATTATTGCAACAGTCGCAAACAATATGACGCCGCCCAAAGTTCGTAGGTCTTTATTCATTTGAGTACTCCCTGAAGCTTGCATTCAACGAGGTACCCCTTCCAAGGTCTGTGGCTCTTATGGCCCAGTCTACCCACTACGACGCACAGCGAGTCAGTTTCTTACACGTCCCGGGCTTGCTATACTTGAGACATATGGATAGATTTCGCCAACTCGAGAAAACCGTTGTTAAAGAAGTCGATGGGGTAGCCCAGTCGGTCGAAAAGACGACGGTTAAGTTTCGTAAGTCGGTTTTAGAGCGATTTCCGTTTCTCATTATCAGTCTCTCAACGTTTGGGGTCGTCGCTGTGCTGTATTCGTTCGAGCTCATCATTGAACGGATTCCGGTTTTGGGCGAAAACCCATTTTACGTCTTTGTCTTGGGAGTGCTAGCCTTGGGAGTTACCGGCCAACTCTACAAAAAATTGCAGTAGCGAGCGCTAGGTTAGTTCGCGTGGATCCCATAGAATATCGTCAAAGTTTTCGATACTGCCGGTGGCATTCACAACAATCGCTTCTTGCTGGTACAGTTTTTGTCGACCTCTATACGATTTGTCAGTCGACCAAACCCGTCCGCCAGCGTACACGATACGATGAAACGGTACTACGTTACGATTGGGGTGTTTACCTAAGATGCTGGTCACACTACGAGCTGCCTGCGCACCGCCACCGGCTGCCGTAGCCAAGTGGCCGTACGTGGTGACCCGTCCTGCAGGAATCGCAATCGCGAGCTCGAATACGCGCTGACTAAATAGACGGGCGGACATAGTGCTAGACCTGGGCGTTCTGTCGAATGAGTGCCATGGCAGCGAGCCCAAGGGCGCCCGCCATAGTTGCGATGATAATACTGCCATCGGGTGTACCGGTGTTGGCTGCAATCACGGCAATGGATGCCCAGATAATGACACCGCCGTACCAGATTGAGTAGCCACTTCGACGTAAAAAGTATAGTGTGTACGCGGCGAGACAGAGGAGGATACCCACATTGGTGGCGGTGTTTAAAGCGCCGCTCGTGATGAAACCTTGGTCACTGAGCAAGACTTGAATATTGAGCCATTGGGCAATACCCGTCCAGGCAGCGTAGGGAAGTAGCAGTGAGCGCGAGAAGAGCTCTGGCCATGAGGCTGACAGTTTTGGCTGCATCACGACGACGGTAAGGGCGCCTGCCATTACGAATAATGTAGGAATGGTTACCCACACAGTCCAGTCATTGGCGCCAGCAAAGTAGAGCCAGACGATTGAGCCGAGAAAGGCAATCAGCGCTGGCACGCGAACCGCGCGCAAGGTTTGATTATCGTTTTTAGGAATGACCTGGTAGATGGCAAACGCGAGTGCAGCGACATAGATAAAACCCCAAATACTAAATGCCCAACCAGCCGGTTGAATAAATACTGGCCACTCGCGAACACCTGTTTCAAAGGTGCCCGCGCCGAGGATACCGGCTGCTGGTATTTGTAGAACCGCAGCGATAAGTACAAGAATACGTAATGTCATATTGCCCAGTATACCGCATTCACCAATGTATGGGAGTCTGGCCATGTTCCTTGAGGTACGCATTGGCTTGACTGAAATGGCGACAACCAAAGAACCCTCGATACGCGGAGAGTGGTGAGGGGTGTGGCGCGGTTAAGACGCAATGACGACTCGCGTCGATACCGTGCGCGTGGCGCTGCGCATGGGCTCCCCAGAGCATAAATACGACGTGCTGTTTCGTATCGGCAATTACGTGTACGACTGCTTCAGTAAAGCGCTCCCAACCGAACGACTGATGAGAACCTGGTTTACCAGCCGCAACCGTGAGTGAGGTGTTAAGGAGTAGGACGCCCTGTGTAGCCCATCGCTCAAGATTACCACTCGTAGCTGGTGGCGTACCGATGTCAGCAGCGATTTCTTTATAAATATTCTGGAGCGACGGTGGAATGGGTACGGTATCAGGGACCGAAAAAGCTAGGCCATGCGCTTGACCTGGTCCGTGGTAGGGGTCTTGTCCGAGGATGACTACCGCAACCCGATCAAACGGGCAGAGGGTAAAAGCTTTAAATACATCGGCCTGTGCGGGGTACACAGTTTCGTCACTGCCGTAGATCTGGGCAACGTGCGCTATGAGGCTCGCTACGTACGTATGCCCAAGCTTGGCTTCGAGCACGTGTTGCCAGGTTGTCTCAAGGGGTGTCTGCATGGTCAGTGAGGCGTTCACGTTGGGCGAGACGGAGTTCGCGCCAACCGACGATGAGCATGATACTGGCTATCGCGAGTATCGACGTAAACCCCTCTTCATTATCAATTTCAGTAAGGTCGATGAGGGCTGCCACGAGTGCCGCCACGGCAGCCGCCGCCAGCGAGGCAAAAAAACGCACCCGCAGGGCCGAGATAATCACTTGCCACACGTTACCACCCGCAGCCACTTGAGAAACCTCGTAATTGGCTCGAAAGGCCGGAAACCAACTGAGCCAGACATTGTCACGAACGATAAAGACGTGTTGTGGTTGTGTCTTTCCAGCCTGAAACGAGCGGTAGGCAAAGGCGATATTAAGCATTCCGGCAACACACCAGCCGAGAAAGATGGCCAGTATCGTACCTGCAAATTGCCACCAACTCCCAACGCTCGAGAGGACAGCGAGTAACAATACCGTTGTGGTGCCGGGGAAGAAGTTGCCGATGACGTACAAGCCTTCAAGCAAAATAGCGAGGAAGCCTGCGGCCATAAACTCCCACCCTTCAGCCTGGTTAAGGAGCGCAAGGAGTTCCTCAACCCCGGGTACCTGCAGGCCTGATAGCCCTATAGCCGCGTACAGTCCGAGTGCTGCAGCGGAGGCTAACCAAACGAATCCTGACCGGCGGTGATGCATAGAGTGGTTTGAGTATAGCACTCAAACGCAAACCTGCACGACGTACGAAACGAGAGTCTGCGATATGTGCAGACTCGTTTTGTATTCGTGGACCGTACTGGACTTGTCCTGACGGTCACTAAGTCGCATACTCCTAAGTGCCGCGGGACACACCTCGCTCGTTTCTGTCGTAGTTAATGACTCCAGAAACATCACTCCGGTGTTCAAATCCAGACAAAAGCCATATTGATGGCTCTTGTACGGTACACGAATAAAAATGGTCCGCATTTTGCGGACTCATTTGTATACTCGTGGACCGTACTGGACTTGAACCAGCGACCTCTTCAATGCCATTGAAGCGCTCTACCAGCTGAGCTAACGGCCCAATAATTGTCTTGGAGTCAGTGATTGTTCTGTGACTGATTAGTGCCGGTCAGTTACAGAAGAAAACTTCCAAACCCAAGTAATGGTGCGCAGTAGCATAGCATATTTTTTATTCATCGCCACTCCGTGTTTTTACGCCTTTGTCTACTTGACGTCAGTTCGTACTCCTATAGTGTGAGCTTAGATGTGTACCGTGTTACCAGAGGAGAACAGTCATGCGTACCGATACACAGCAGAGTGTCTACGTACTCGTTGACGACGAGCGAGGAGACATAAAAATTGGTCGCAGTGTCAACCCTTGCGTACGAAGTGGGTTCGTTGCCAATCGGATAGACCCAGCGCGAAGTAAATTGATTCGCTGCCATAGACTGTCGGCTAAACATGTCGAGCGGGTCTTGCACGAAACGTTCGCTGACTATCGCCAACCACGGCGGTACGGTGACGGTAAGACCGAGTGGTTTGCCGCTACCGCCTACATAAAAGTCTTGCGTTTCATCGACCAGAACTACGAGTACCTCGGTGGCGTTATCGAACCGCTACCTATTTTGCTGCCAGCGCGGAAGCGTCGAGCAGCCGACTGGCGGCAGCAAGCGGCGATTGGTTGTCATCAGACCAACTGGGACGCCTACACTGCTCTGAGACGTTGGTCGACAAAAGTTCATACCGCGCCAAGTGTAGCGGGGTGTACCTGGCAGGACCGCTGGACCGAGCACTCCACGGTTACTGTGTGGCTCTACTCGAGCACGCTGAGTGCTGCGTGTAGTTGGCACGACCTGACGGTCGATTTGGTGTCAGCGCAGTACGCTGCCAGTGACGGTGGCGGATGCCTTGTCGGTACGACTCGCTTCTGTACTGACTGTACCTTTAGCACCATTACGCTAGTAATTGGTTTCATAAGGTCCCATACTGGTCCGTTTCAGGCGGAGATTATCGGTCTGTTAGAAGACCTTCCGCCAGCCGAAGAAGGGCAGCACTATCACGTCGGCGACTGTGTACAGTGTCAACGTCGACGCACCCACAGACAAACTATCTTCTCTGTCACCGACTAGCTAACTAGCCATCACGATGGCTAGTTTTTTTGCTAAGAAAGAATTGTAAACTGTATGCGTCATCTACTACATATGCGCACATTGCTATTGCTACTTTGTATACTCTGGGGACTGTCGTTATCGACCCACGCTTTTGCCTATAGTGGCGAGGCGGCTGGTTGGGTGCCCTGGTTCCAGCTAGAGGAGGGGATGGCGAGCGCGCTTAACAATATCGACGAGCTCGATACGGTGTATCTATTTGTGTACGAGGTCGATAGTACTGGCGCACTTGTCGAAAAAGCCGACCTTGGCACGCGGGAGTGGCGACGGTTTATCCGTAAGCTTGAGCGTGAACGAGTCGATATAATCCCAACGGTTGCCTGGTTTGACGGGGCGGCTATTCACGAGGTGTTGAGCGACCGCCGCTCTCGTGAGACACTCATCGATGATTTAACCGAACTGGTCGACGAGAACGATTACGATGGTATCGACATCGACTTCGAGCAAAAGAAAGCCGAGACTATCGATGATTTTTCTCGTTTCCTCAAAGATCTGGAAGATGAGTTAGGTCGTCACGACCTGGTGTGTACGATTGAGCCCCGCATGCGCCCGGAGCACCGGTGGCGCCCCGACCAGATGCCTCGCACGATAGAGTACGCTAACGATTACGAGGCCATTAACGAGTACTGCGATCGCATTCAAATTATGGCCTACGACCAGCAACGCGCTGATGTTGTATTGAATACCGCCCGGCGTGGAGTGCCGTATGCGCCAGTGGCCGACACCGACTGGGTCGAGCACGTCGTCGAGTTTGCGCTGGAGGACTTTGATGCCGATAAGACGATGCTTGGGCTTGCGACCTACGGTCGGGCCTGGGATGTGACAGTAGCGCCCGAATGGTACCGCGACTACACGCGAGTCGCGTCGCTCAACCAACCACGGATTCTCGAATTAGCCGAGAAGTACCAATCACCGATTGGTCGGACCGCGGCGGGTGAGGGAGTCATTACGTACTTCCCGGACACCTCACCGTTTCAAATTCTTGATGTGCTGCCCGTACCAGATGATACGCCGGCTGGGTTTGAAGCAGCAGCCAAGGCACTACTCTTTGCGAATCTCACCGGTATGGAAGTAGCGGTTCGCTTTGTGACCTGGAATGACGCCCGTTCCATCGAGGAGAAACTTGAGGTAGCCGAAGCGTACGACCTCGAGGGAGTGTCGCTGTTTAAAATCGACGCTGAAGAGGACCCGGCCATCTGGGAGCTGCTATAATACCAGTATGACTATTTTTGAAATAATCAGTATTGTCATTGTACTCGACAGTGCCATCGCACTCGTGATCGCGTTTACCCGGGTCGGCGACACCACCATTGAAGCGTGGCCACCCGTGAAGCGATACCTGCCACTCACCAAAGGCTGGGCACTTCTGTACACCTTGTTAGCGCTCTATATCGCTTACCTAACGTTCTTCGTGTTGGCGTAGCGTTGGGGCTGTGTAGGAGTCTGCGTACGCCAGCGCCGTGCGGTGTATACTCAAGGGAATGGATCAACTACTACCGTTCTTTCTGATAGTATTTTGTGGCGTCTTCTTTTCGATGCTCTCCATCCGTACTCACATCCCGTGGGCAGTAATGCTCATTATCGGTGGGTTTTTGCTTGGGCCGAGCGCGTTTGATGTCGTCGCAGTCGATGAGACCATTTCGTTTATTGGCCAAATTGGTCTCATCTTCTTGATGTTTATGGCCGGACTCGAAACCCGGCTGACGCACTTTCGTGATTTTAAAGCCGACCTTTTCTGGCTCGCCTTTGTTAATGGGGCGGTACCATTCGTGGCGGGGTTCTCGTTGGTATTGGCGTTAGGGTATGAATTCACTACGGCACTGATTGTTGGGATTATCTTCATCTCGTCGTCCATTGCGGTGGTGATACCCACCCTCGAGGTGCGCGGAATTCTCCACACTAAGCTCGGCCAATCTGTCGTCGTTACCACAGTACTGCAAGATATTGCTAGTTTGGTACTGCTCTCACTGCTTTTGCAAACCGTGCGACCGGTGACCGATGTGCCACTCTACGTATTTTATCCGGTGCTCCTTGGGGTACTGGTCGCGTTGCGGTTGGTGATACCAAAGCTACGGGCGTGGCTGATGGAGGTAACGGCCGACGCGCCAGCCCTCTTCCAGCTCGAATTTCGCTCAACCTTTTTAATCCTCATCGGGACGGTGCTCGCGTTTGAGCTCCTAGGCCTGCACCCGATTGTGGCCGGCTTCTTCTCGGGTCTGGTATTGGCCGACTCCATTACGAGCAAGGTGCTTAAAGACAAAATTAAGACCATTAGCTACGGGGTGTTTATTCCGACATTTTTTGTCGTCATCGGGCTACAAACCGATGTGCGCGAACTGGTCGGGGTGCAAACGGCCATCCCGATTATTCTCCTAATGATTGTCACGCTCGTCGGCGCCAAGTACGTCAGCGGGTACCTGGCCGCGCGGGCAGTTCAGTACAAACCCTTGGCAGCCAAGCTGTTTGCAGCCACCTCGTTACCGCAGCTCTCAACCACGCTCGCCACGGCGTTTGTAGCATTCAACCTGGGTATAATTGACCAGATTCTTTTAACCGGGCTTGTGCTCCTTAGTGTGACAACGGTGCTTCTGAGTCCATTCTTGATTAACCGCCTAGCCGATCGATTAGAGCAGGAGAAGTAGCTATTATGGTATTGTTGCGCGCATGGACGAAGAAACTTTAAAATTGCTTGTCGATTTACACATCGCAAACCACCGCCAAGGACCAGGTAGTAAAGCAGCAACGCTGCAGGCACTGGCGCTGAGTGGTATCGAAACGACGGCCGAGATTGCTATTGCCGACATTGGTAGCGGCACTGGCGCGGC
>Ga0102934_1003704_pt1 | contig 10357 bp, 6 predicted proteins | sample SalPonR2_A_D1_MG_FD_78175 | JGI IMG/M metagenome (GOLD analysis project Ga0102934, IMG submission 78175) | Salt pond soil microbial communities from South San Francisco under conditions of wetland restoration - Salt Pond MetaG R2_A_D1_MG | ecosystem: Environmental > Aquatic > Marine > Intertidal...
GCCGAACAAAAAGCGGCGAGATCAAGGAGGTCATCTTCAGTGTGGTCATGATCCCCGGAACCAGCCAGAGCCTGGTATCCCTTCTGGATATAACCGAGCAGCGCAGGCTGGAAGAGCGGCTTATCCAGGCCCAGAAGATGGAGTCCGTCGGAACCCTGGCCGGAGGAGTGGCCCATGATTTCAACAATCTGCTGATGGCCATCCTCGGAAACGTAAGCATCCTGAAGGAGCAGCCCGATACCGATGCCCTGCAGAAGCGGCTCCGCCATATTGAGCAGTACGTCAACGCCGGGATTGACCTGACCAGGCAGCTCCTGGGGTTCGCACGGGGCGGCAAATACGACCCCCGGCCCGTAAGCCTCAATGAACTTGTGGAAAAAAGCGCCAGCCTGTTTGGCCGAACCCGCAAGGAAGTGTGCATGCATTTCTCCCTGGAGGAGAACGTCTGGACGGTGCAGGCGGATCCCAGCCAGATGGAGCAGGTCCTGTTAAACCTTTACGTCAATGCCTGGCAGGCAATGACAGGTGGCGGCGATATTTTTATCAACAGCAAAAACATGGTTCTGGAAGAAAAGGACGTAAAACCCTGGAAAGCAGTGCCGGGAAAATATGTCCGGCTGTCTGTAACGGACACCGGCTGTGGCATGGACGAGGCCACCATGCAGCAGGTATTTGATCCTTTCTTTACCACGAAGCAGAAGGAGCGGGGCACGGGACTCGGACTTGCCTCTGTATACGGGATTGTCCAGAACCATGGAGGCTTTATTACGGTATACAGCCTCCCGGACCAGGGCAGCACCTTCAACATTTATCTGCCCGTAGCGGAACAGGAAGCCGAAGCGCTTCTCAGGAGCGGAGTCTCGGAGGATGAGGGCTTTTTTTATGGCTGCGAGACCATCCTGCTGGTCGATGATGAGCAGATTGTACTGGATGTATGCAAGGATATGCTCGAGGGGCTGGGCTATAGGGTGTACCCGGCTGATAGCGGCAGCAAGGCGATACGCCTGTACCGGGAAAAAACAGAAGAAATTGATGCGGTGCTGCTGGATTTTACCATGCCGGAGGTGAGCGGAGAGGAAACTTTCAGGCAGTTGCAGGCAATTGATCCCGGTGTTCGGGTACTTGTATCCAGCGGCTTCAGCTTAAACCGGCAGGTGCAGAACCTTTTGGAACAGGGAGTAGCCGGATTCATCCAGAAACCCTTCAATCTCCGGGGGCTCTCGCGGAAGCTGCAGGAGATCCTGAAATAGATTTTCCATGCGCCGGGGCCGTTCGGTAAGAAGGGATTCGGGGGATAGCAGCAAAGAAACGGAAAGGGGGAGAGCTCCTTATGAGCGATGAATACCAGATTGACGCCCGCGCTCTGGAGGGCAGCCTGCCGGAATTCGAAGCGGAGGTCTCGCAGCGGGATACCATGAATTTTGCAGCCGCCGTGGGAGATGAGAATCCCTGGTACCTGGACGACAGCCGGGCCGGAGGCATTATCGCCCCCCCGATGTACGCTGCCGCTTTTACCTGGCCGGTGATGGAGAGGTTCCAACAGCGCCTGCAGGAGCATTTGCCCCCGGAGGTTCTGGGCAGTGTGGTTCATGCCGGCGAGTACCTCGCCTTTTCCAGGCCGGTTCGCCCGGGTGACAGGCTGCAGGCGAATTCCGCAATCCTCTCTGTAGAGCCTGCCGCCGCCGGGACCCGCGCAGCCTTGAGGATCGAAGTCGAGGATGAGCAGAAAAAACCGGTGTTTGTGGAGGAGGCCGGATTCCTGTTTCGCGGCGTGCCCTGCAGTTCCAGCGGGGCAGGCGGCAGTCGGCAGACTTCCTGGCCACAGCCGAAAGCAGGCGGGAAGCTGCTGTGGGAGCAGCGGATTCCCGTCAGCAGGTCCGCCCCCTGGGTTTATGACGGATGCACCAACATTGTTTTTCCTATCCATACCTCGGTTGATTGCGCCCGCAGGACAGGGCTTCCGGATGTTATCCTGCAGGGTACGGCAACACTTGCGCTTGCTGCCCGCGAGATCGTAACCCGGGAAGCCGGCATGGAGCCGGCCAGGGTCAGGGAACTGGCCTGCCGATTCACCGGCATGGTGGTCCCGGCAACCTCGATCCGGGTGCAGGTTGTCCAGCGCCGGAGCCTGGCCTCCAGCAAGGAGGTGTATTTTCAGGTTTTGAACGCACGGGAGGAGCCCGCCTTGAGTGATGGTTATGCAAGCATCGCGCAATAAGCCCCGTTTACAAAAACCGCCCGATATGCCACAGTTTATCTATGTTTCGTTTTATTCACGCTGCTGATATTCATCTTGACAGCCCCATGCATAAACTCGAAGGCTATGACGGCGCGCCGGTCGAGGATTTTCGGCTGAGCACGCGGCGGGCTTTTGATAACCTGGTGGAGCATGCGATTTCAGAGCAGGTAGCGTTTGTTCTCATTTCCGGCGATCTCTATGACGGGGATTGGAAGGACTACAATACCGGTCTTTTTTTCGTCTCCCGGATGAACCGGTTGCGGGATGCCGGCATCCGGGTCTTTATCACTGCGGGAAACCATGATGCGGCAAGTGCGATTACGCGCTCGCTGCGCATGCCGGACAATGTGGTCCTGTTTCCCGCCGGCCGGGCGGAAACCCGCACCCTGGAGGAGCCGCCGGTTGCCGTTCACGGCCAGAGCTTTGCCGCACCTGCGGAGAAAAAGGATTTGTCACGGCACTATCCCCTGCCCCTGCAGGGCCGGTTTAACATCGGCATGCTCCATACCTGTGCAAACGGCCGCCCCGGCCATGAGCCCTATGCGCCCTGTACTGTCGAAGGGCTCCGCCAGAAAGGCTATCACTACTGGGCGCTCGGCCATGTGCATCAGTATGAAAAGCTATGTGCGGATCCCCCCATTGTCTTCCCCGGAAACACCCAGGGCCGCCATATCCGGGAATCCGGAGCCAGGGGATGCGTCCTTGTCACGGTTGGCGAGAATTTGCAGCCCTCCCTGGAGTTTGTCCCAACGGACGTGGCACGATGGGCGCAGGTGCGCGTGGATGCGGGGGATTGCAGCGGCGGCTACGAGGTCGTGGATGCTTTTGCCGGCCGGCTGGAGGCGGTTGTTTCGGAAAACAGCGGCATGCCCCTCGCTGTACGGGCCGAAATTACAGGGACTTCCTATGCCGCGGGCGATCTTTTTGCCGAACCGGAGCGCTGGACCGGAGAGATCCGGGCTGCAGCCATGGAAGTCGGCGGCAGCCGGGTCTGGGTGGAAAAAGTCCTGCTCTCCTGCGGACTTCCGGAAGAGGGGGAGCAGGCGGTTTCCGGCGGTGCCATCGATGAGCTGCTGACCCTTTTTGATGAGTTCTCCGCCGATCCCGGGGCCCGGCAGGAGCTTTCCGCCCTGTTGGAGGATTTTTCCAGGAAACTCCCCCGGGAGGTAAAGGAAGGACCGGAGGCGATTTCCTGCCAGGATCCGGGATGGATCCGCGGGGTGCTCGAGAAGGCGCGCCCCGAACTTTTGGGCCGGCTTATGAAAGAGGGCGGCGGCAAATGAGGATTGCCTCTCTGCGCTTGATTGCATTCGGCCCGTTCACGGATGCCCATCTGGCTTTCAGCAGTCCGGGCCCCGGGCTCCATCTTGTCTACGGACCGAACGAGGCAGGGAAAAGCTCCGCGCTTCGCGGTCTACGCGCCTTGTTCTACGGCATCCCCGAGCGCTCCATGGACAATTTCGTCCATCCCTACCCCAGGATGCGCATCGGCGGCAGCCTGTGCGCATCCACCGGCGAGCGCCTGGACATCATCCGGCGCAAGGGCCGGGTGCATACCCTGCGCGCTTGTGACGACCAGACGGTTGTTGCGGAATCGGTACTGTCCGGTTTCTTGAACCACGTGGATGCGGAGCTTTTTGCCACCATGTTCGGCATCGGTTATGAAGACCTGGTAGCCGGCGGCAGGGAAATCGTTGCCGGCGGGGGGGATCTGGGACAGCTGGTCTTTTCTGCAGGATCAGGCATTGTTCGCTTAAAGGAGGTGCGTGATTCCCTGGGTGCGGAAGCAGAAGGTCTTTTTAAGCCCTCGGGCCAGAAACCGGCCATAAATGCAGCCCTTTCCCGCCTGCGGGAAAACGAGAAGCGCCTGCGCGACAGCCAGCTTCCGGGCAAGGAGTGGACCCGGCTGGACGGGGAATTGCATGAGGCCATTGCCGGACGCGACGCCGTCGACCGGGAGCTATCCGAAAAGCAAAAGGCCCGCAGCCACCTGGTCCGCATTCGGGATGCGCTGCCCCTTATCGCCCGGCGCCGCGAGCTTGTCGACGCCCTGAAAGACTATGAGCAGGTGGTGCTGCTGCCGGAGGACTTCTCCGAGATACGCCGGAACCTTGAGACCGAGCTGGATATGGCCGAAAAGGAATCGGCGCGGGCCGGCAGCGCGATTGATGCCATAAATCGGGAAATGCAGGGCCTCTGCCCGGAACAGGCCGTGCTGGACAATGCGGAGCTGATCGAGAAGTTCCACCAGGATCTCGGCAGCCAGCAGAAGGCGGCGGCAGACCGCATAAAGCTGGAGACCCGCCGTTCCACTCTTCTCGGGGAGGCGGGCGATATTCTGCGCGGCCTCTCCGGGGAACTGAGCCTTGGGGATGCGGAGAAACTCCGCATCAAAAAGGAGCGGGCCGCTGCCATCCGGCGGCTGGCCTCGGAGTATGAACAGATCAGTGCCCGGATGGAAAGCGCGCGGGAGGCACTTCCCGGTTTAAACCGGGAAATCGGGCGGCTTGAAGCAGAAAAAGGCAGCCTCGAAACACCCCGCGACAGCCGGGCCGTGGAGGCCCTGCGCGCAGAGATTGCAGAGGCGGCGGAACTGGGTCCGCTGGAAAAACAGAATCAGCAGGCCATAGTCGATCTGGAGCATCAAAGGGTCTCGCTTTTCGATCGCATGCAGCGCCTCGGTCTGTCATCTTCCGACAGCCGGGAACTGGAAAAACTCACTCTTCCCGCCTCCGAAACCATCCAGGGATTCGAAGACCGGTTTTCCGCCGCAGATCGCCGCCTGGAGGAGCTCTCCAGGGAACAGGCCAAGGTTCAGGAAGAAATCCGGGAGACGCGCTCCCGCATCCAGGCCAGGCAGATGGCCCAAGCCGTGGTCTCCGAGGCGGATCTGGAAGAGGCCCGCAGCCGCCGCGACAGGGGATGGCGGTTGATCCGGAAAAAGCTGGCCGGAGAGCAGCCGGAGCCTGACGCCCTTTCCGCCTATCTTGATGAGGCTGCCGTCCCGGAAAATCCGGGGGATAAAGAGCCGTTCTCCGGCAGTTCCTCGCTGGAATCGGTTTTTGAAGGCCATATCCAGGCCGCGGATGCGGTCTCGGATCGCCTGCGCCGGGAGGCCGACCGGGTGGCGGAGCATGCGCGTCTGGTCGCGGATCAGAGTGCGGCCGAGCAGAAGAAAAAGGAAACAGAGCAGGCCCTGGAGCAGGCGGAGGCCGAGAGGCGGGAGATTTCCGTCGAGTGGGAGCGCCTGCTGGCATCTGTCGGTCTGCAGGCAAAATCGCCGCGGGAGATGGAGCGCTGGAGAAGGGAGGCGGCTGCTCTGCAGGAGGAGCTTGCAGGCTATGAAAAGAGCCGCAGCCAGGTGGAAAATACAAAGCAGGCCATCCAGGCATCCCGCAGGGCCCTTGCCGCCCGCCTGCAAACGCTCGATCAGGCCGCCGATTCCGGATCCGAGCCTCTTGGCCGGCTCATGCACCGGGCACGGGAAATCCTGGAGAAACAGGATCGCCTTGTTGGAGCCCACGAAAAAATCGATTCCGAGCTGTCTTCCCGCAGAAAGGAGCTGGAAGCCGCCAGATCCCGGTTCGAGGCAAGCGAGAAAGCCCTTGAACGCTGGAAAAAGCAGTGGGGGGAAGCAGTGGCTCCGCTGGGACTTTCCAGCGACTGCCTGCCTTCCGAGGCGGATGCGGTAATGGAGGAGTTGCGCAGCCTCTTTGACAAATTAAAGGAAGCAGATGTTCTGGAAAAACGGATTCAGGGCATCGACAGGGACGGACAGAGTTTTTCCCAGGGTGTTCGCAGTCTGGCGGAAACAGCCGCCCCGGAGTTATCGGAAAACCCCCCTGAGGACACTGTGCTCAAACTCCATCATCGCTTGACTCATGCCCGCGAGGCCCGCACCAGGCATACCGAGCTGCATAAACAACTCAAGGCGGAGCAAGCCAATCTGGAGAGTGCGGAAAAAAAAGCCTCGGAGATTCGATCCCGGCTTGCGCGCATGTGCGAGGAAGCCGGGTGTAGCGGCTTCAGCGAACTGAAAAAGGCGGAGGCGGACTCCGGAAAGCGCAGGGAACTGGAATCGGAGCGGAAATCGATTGAGGAGCAGATTCTTGCGGTTTCCGGTGGCGCAACCGTCGAGGAATTTGCGGCCCAGTCCGCGGAAATTGATCCGGACACCATCAATCCGGAGATCGAGCGTTTTGATGAACGGATTGCCGCTCTTTCGGCGGAAAGAAACGATCTGGCCGAAACCATCGGCAGGTTAAACAATGAACTCTCCAGGATGGACGGCTCCGCCGAGGCCGCCCGGCTGGCCGAAGAGAGACAGGAGATCCTGGGGCGGCTGGATCCGGATGCGCGCCGCTTTATCCGGCTCCGCCTCTCCACCCATATCCTGGATCGGGCCATCGAGCGGTTCCGGGAAAAAAATCAGGGCCCGATGCTCCGCCGGGCTTCGGAACTGTTTGCAGCAATTACCTGCGGCGCCTACAGCGGGGTGCGCGCAGAATTTGACGAGTCCGGCCGACCGGTGATCGCGGGGGTCCGGGGCAGGGAAAAAGAAGTGGTCCATGTTTCGGCCATGAGCGACGGCACCGCGGATCAGCTCTACCTGTCCCTGCGCTTGGCAGGCCTTGAGATGGCAATCGAAAAAGCCGAACCCATGCCCTTTATCGTGGACGATATCCTGATCAAGTTTGACAATGACCGCGCCGCCGCAGCCCTGCAGGTTCTGGCCGAGCTCTCCGCCCGCACCCAGGTCATCTTTTTCACCCATCACCACCACCTCCTGGAGCTTGCAGAGCAGCACCTTCCCCGGGATGCGCTTTGTTTTCACCGCCTTTAGCGGCCCGCTGCCCTTGGGCCACCGCGGGCAATCCTCTCATTTTTGAGCCAGTCATACCGCCCGAGAAACCCGCTGCCAGGCAAAAGTTGATTCGGCCGGCAAGGGCCATGCCGCGATGTCCATGGCTCGCCGGGTCCGGCCGAAGCCGGCCCCCGGCCGGGACTGAGTCCCCGGCCTGCCGGATTTTTTCTTGTTGAAAGACGGGCATAATTTGTACTATAGACCAGAAAACAACAGGCAAGGCGGCAAAACAATGATACCCAAAAATCTCCGGCAGTTTATCGGGCTTTTGGAGGCGGAAGGGGAACTGCACCGGGTTCCGGCGGAGGTCGATCCTGTTCTCGAGATTACCGAAGTGGTCGACCGGGTCAGCAAGAGAGGCGGTCCGGCCCTTTTGTTCGAAAACGTTAAGGGCTCGCAGTATCCGCTCCTGATAAACGCCTTCGGCAGCTACCGGCGGATGGAATTCGCCCTTGGCGGCTGCCGGCTGGAAGAAATTGCCGCGCGCCTGGAAAAACAGATGAAAGTAAAGCCCCCGGAGGGCATGCGGGAGAAGATCCGGATGCTTTTTTCGCTAAAGGAGATGGCCGGCTTTCTTCCCGCAAAGGTCAAAAACGCCCCCTGCCAGCAGAATGTTTATACCGGCGGTGCCCTTCTGGACATGCTTCCCGTGCTTACCTGCTGGCCGCAGGACGGCGGCCCCTTTATAACGCTTCCCCTGGTGGTAACAAAGGACCCTGAAACCGGCGTGCAGAATCTGGGCATGTACCGGATGCACAAATATGACCATGCCACAACCGGCATGCATTGGCAGTACAACAAGGACGGGGCGCGGCATTTCCGTGCGTATCAGCAGTTAAACCAGAGGATGCCGGTTGCCGTCGCCCTGGGCGGCAGCCCGGCCGTGACGTACGCGGCGACCGCCCCGCTGCCGCCTGAAATTGATGAACTCCTTTTTGCCGGCTTTATCACCTCCAGGCGGGTGGAGACCGTTAAAGCCAGGACCCTTGATCTTTACGTACCCGCGGAATCCGACATGGTCCTGGAGGGCTACGTGGATCCGAACGAGTCGCGCATTGAAGGCCCGTTCGGAGATCACACCGGTTTCTATTCGCCCGCGGATCACTATCCCGTGTTTCACGTGACCTGTATGACCTGCCGGAACGACGCAGTGTATCCGGCCACCGTCGTGGGGAAACCGCCGATGGAAGACTGCTACATGGCAAAGGCCACGGAGCGGATATTTTTGCCCATGATGCAGATGCTTTTGCCGGAAATCACGGATATGGAGCTGCCCATGGAAGGGGTGTTCCACAACTGCGCCCTGATCAGCATAGACAAAAACTATGCCGGACAGGCCAAAAAAGTGATCAATGCGCTCTGGGGGCTGGGGCAGATGGCCTCCACCAAGTTCATCGTGGTTTTTGACAGGGATGTGGACCTCCGGGATTCCAGCACGGTTGTCTGGAAGCTGTTGAACAACGTGGATCCCAAGCGCGACATACTGATCTCCGAAGGTCCGCTGGATGCGCTGGACCACTCCGCGCCGTTTCCCGATTATGGAGGCAAGATGGGGATCGATGCCACACGAAAGACCCGGCAGGAAGGCATGGGACGGGACTGGCCGGAGGAGATTACCATGGATCAGGCCGTCAAGGCCCTTGTCGACCGGCGGTGGAAAGAATATGGCTTTTAGAAAGTTTTCGGAATTGATCCTGGCCAGGCAAACCCTGTTCGCCCTGCCGTTTGCCTATATCGGTGTGCTGTTTGCCGGCGGCGCGGATCCCGCCACCTGGTTGTGGGTGAGCATTGCCCTGGCGGCGGCCAGGACCGCCGGCATGGCCTTTAACAGGGTTATTGACGCCGATATCGACGCCCGAAATCCGCGCACAAAGGAGCGGCTGCTGCCGCGGGGCGAGTTCCGGCCGGCAACGGTATGGACACTGGGCTTTGTCTGCCTGGCTGTCCTGGTGCTGGCCGCCTGGCGCTTGAACCCCCTTTGCTTTTACCTCTCTTTTCCTGCGTCCCTGATGCTTGTGCTGTATTCCTATTGCAAAAGGCTTTCCGCTGCCTCGCATTTTTTTTTGGGCTGCGTGGAGGCAGCCGCCCCGGTTGGCGGCTACCTGGCGGTTACCGGGGAGCTGAGCGGGTTCCCCTTCCTTCTTGGCGGGATCATCCTTACCTGGATCGCCGGCCTGGATATTGCCTATGCCCTCCAGGATACGGATTTTGACAGAAGGCACGGGCTTTTCTCCATCCCGGCAAAGCTGGGGCAGAAAAAGGCGCTGCAGGTATCGGCCGGCTGCTATCTCCTGTGCCTGGCCGGCATGGTCGGGGCCGGGATGATTGCCGGCAGCGGGGTGTTCTACTTCAGCGCCGTATCGGCCATTGCGCTGATTTTTCTCCGGCAGCAGATGCTCGCCCGGCAAAAGGATACCTGGCGGGCCATGCAGGTTTTTTTTCACATCAACATGTTTGTGGCGCCGCTGCTTTTTCTGGGAACGCTGGTGGATGGTTTTTGGTAGAAGGCCGGTTCCGGGGTGTTTCTTAGGCGGGCCGCCGCGCCCGTCCGGCGGCAAAGGAGTTTGATGATAGATACACAGGCAGAGCAGCCCGCAAATGCACGGATTGTCGTGGCGCTGACCGGTGCCAGCGGCTCGGTTTTGGGCATACGGCTTATCGAGGAGCTGTTAAACCTTCGCACACCAGTGACCGCGGTGGTCTCCAAGAGCGCATGGAAAGTCCTGGGCTACGAGATGGACCTGTGCGGGACCCCTCCGCTCAGCCTTTCCGCAGTATTGGAAGAGCGGCAGAGGACCGGCGCCCAGGAGTATTTGCGGGAGGCCGGCGACCGGGATATTGACGCCCCCGAGGCCAGCGGCACAACGCCTTTTGCTGCGATTGTCATCATTCCCTGTTCCATGAAAACCCTTTCCGCCGTAGCCCACGGGTATGCGGACGGACTGATCGCCCGGGCCGCGGATGTAGCGTTAAAGGAGCGGCGGCGCTGCATCCTGGTGCCGCGCGAGACACCCCTGAATCTCATTCATGTGGAGAACATGCGCCGGGCCCTGCAGGCCGGAGCGGAGATCGTTCCGCCGATCCCGGCTTTTTACACACAGGCCCGGAGCATCGATGATGCTGTTGACTTTATCACCGGCAAAATCCTGCGTCTGCTCGGAAAGCCCCACAGGCTGTTTCCGGACTGGGAGACGCAGGTTGCTGACACTTAACACTTAACACTTAACACTTAACACTTAACACTTAACACTTAA
>Ga0102934_1003707_pt1 | contig 10350 bp, 11 predicted proteins | sample SalPonR2_A_D1_MG_FD_78175 | JGI IMG/M metagenome (GOLD analysis project Ga0102934, IMG submission 78175) | Salt pond soil microbial communities from South San Francisco under conditions of wetland restoration - Salt Pond MetaG R2_A_D1_MG | ecosystem: Environmental > Aquatic > Marine > Intertidal...
CTGATCCTCGCGGCTGCGAGCCTGGCATCGATAGGCAAAGCAGGGGCAGCGCGTCCGCGACACTGACTTGCCAGGCGGACAGAGCACGTCCCGAAGAAAAAATCGCGGGGTCTTGTTTCATCCTACGGTCAGCCGAACCGATGGAACAAGACCCCGCGCATGGACTGATTCCGTCGTTATCTCTCCCGTATCCCGGGCAGGCAAAGTAACCGAGACACCCATATCGAGAAGAAAACCGCGACTTCCTGTTTCTTTCGGAGCGCCATGGAATGGACCGCGCTCGAAAACTCGGGCATGCGGTGCGGTTTGGTGGCCTTTCGACCTTCAGGAGGTTTGCGGTGAAAAGGCCGGCTAGCCTGGACCGAAAAGCGCGGCTGCTGCGGTTTGGCCCTTCAGAAATGATCTTCCGAAATCCTCTGCGAGATTTCGCATCGATTTGATGCTGCCGATAAATCCGTGAAATCGGCTTTTCTGGGTTCGGTTGACAAAACGGATGTAGTTGTCGGGATCGATCATCAGGCGTTCCAGGATCGGCGGAAGATTGTCCGGTATCTTGCCGCTACTGCCTTCGATGATTGCAGATTACAAGACTCGAGATCCAGCTATCTCTCCCACGTCCGCTTGCTCAGAGTTGGAAAACGAGGCTAGAATTTACCTCGGCGCTTGGGCTCTCAAATTATGGATTCTTAGATGAGCACGCTTCGGGGATGGTTTGGGGAAAAAAAGACTGCATTTAGTCTGTGGCTTTCCCTCGATAAGAATGTGTACCGAAGATTTCATGACGTAATCATCCCGGGCAATAACGGCTCGACGCAGATCGACCATCTTCTCGTATCGCCATATGGAATTTTCATCGTAGAAACAAAAAATAAAAAGGGCTGGATTTTCGGATCGGAGAGACAGTCGAAGTGGACGCAGTCCGTCTATGGAAAGAATTACCCATTTCAAAACCCATTACGTCAGACCTTCAGGCAAAAGAAAGTTCTTTCAGAATTTCTCGACATTCCCGAGACAACAATCCATGTCGCTATATTCTTCGTGGGGACTTGCGAATTCAAGTCCCAAGTGCCAGAAAATGTAATAAGTTCAGGCCTCGGAAAATATATTGGCCAATTCAAAGTCCGCACTTTTGCAAACGACGAAATCGACCGAATAAGCAAAAGGATTGAAGGCTACGTCTCCGTGGCCCGGGTGAATACGAGAGACCATATTGTCTCCTTGCGTCGCAGATTCAGTTCGACGACCACTTGTCCGAAATGTGGGTCGCGGCTTATAGAAAGAACGGCAAGGAAAGGACCTAATGCAGGCTCGAAATTTCTGGGATGCCAAAATTATCCTAAATGTAAGTTCACGCGGGACAAGTAGTGGTTTTCAATAAAGGATAAGGCGGACACCCATATCGAGAGGAAGAGGGGAAAAATATGGAGGTCCGTGTTCTGGCGTGCCCGACTCACTCAAAAATCGCAGTGACCACCCCGAACAGGAGCACGCAAAATCCCCCGATTTCCGCAATGATCAATGACCACATGAACCAACCGACAACAGGAGGAGCGTTGATGAATTGATTTTCTGTCGTCTTGAGGAACCCTTGCACCATGTAGCTGATAATTGCCATGGCGAAATAGATCACAAGAAAAAACGTGGCAACAAACTCGATCGTGCTCGACAGTTGACTGATTTCAACAAAGGTCGCTACCAACAGCGCGGCAAAACTGTACATCAGAGATGTGCGATGCGCGATATCCACATAAGGGTGGGCCCGAGCCTGGCCGCTGGCGCAAATCTGTTGGTACTTCCAGACGCCCGTCAGCAGAGCATTCAGAAAGAATACGCCGGCGGAAACGATCGCCAATTGATAGGCCGTCATCTGGCTTTGCCTCGGTCCATTGTCATGCCATCGTTACAGCTTGAAGCTCCGGACAGTATGACACTCTGAGCTACCCAGTGTTTGACGGACCTCACCAGATCAGGGCAAAAGCCGGATCACAAGGACGCCTATCGAATATCCCCGGGGCCCCTTCCCGAAGTTTTCGAAGGAAGGGCTTCCTGACCCGTTCTCCATCAGGGATTCTTGACGTGTTTAGTCATACAGGCTGCCGGCGAAAAGCCAATGGATCAGCTGGTTTGCAACGAAGGGTTATTTGCCGTATCTTCGCAAGAAAACCGGCAAGTCCGACAGGCATCGTGCGGACAACCTGGCGGGGGAAGAATTCATGCTTTTAAATATCAAGAGTGGGGCCTTGGTGCGCCTGTGCACATCGGGGCGCGAACCGGAGCCCTGCGTAAAGGGCGTCAGGAAACCGTAGTGAACCACGGGGGCGTCGCAGGTCACTCACTGTTCGCCAAAGGAATATGCCCCATGAAACCCCATTTCACAATCAGGAATGAAACAAGCGTCGATTTCAGCGCTATTAGCGAAGTGACTATCGCTGCCTTCGATACGCTGGAGATCAGCAACCACACGGAGCAGTTTGTAATCGAGGCGCTACGCGCCGGCAATGCCCTCACGGTATCGCTGGTCGCAGAGATGGATGACCGGGTCACTGGTCACATTGCGTTCTCGCCCGTGACCATTTCCGACGGCACACCGGACTGGTACGGACTTGGACCTGTTTCGGTCTCGCCGGCATACCAACGCCAGGGCATTGGCGGGGCCCTGGTCCGCCAAGGATTGGCACGACTGAGGGCCATGGATGCTCGCGGCTGTTGTCTCGTAGGGCATCCGGAGTACTACAGGAAGTTCGGATTCGATAACGTTCCAGAACTTGTCCATGAGGGAGTGCCACAGGAATTCTTTGTCGCACTTGCTTTCGACGGGAATATTCCCCAAGGAACCGTCACTTTCCACGAAGGATTCAAAGCGGATGGCCAACAAGAACGTGCAGGAGACGCTTGATTGCGCCCTGTGAGGCCTTTCATGCATATCCGAAATTCTGCTACCTTGTGCCTGTCCTAGCTTTCGGCTTCGCTACACCGATGCTTTTTTCTCGGCGTCTTCGAATGCCGCCAGCTGCTCGGGAGTCGCTTTCTCCTGATGGCGTGACTTGTATTCCTGATAGGGCATGCCGTAGACGATTTCACGCGCCTGATCGTAGTCGAGCTCGATGCCCTCCTCCTGCGCCGCCGATCGGTACCACTTCGACATACAGTTGCGGCAGAAGTAGGCCAGGTTCATCAAGTCGATATTCTGCACGTCTGGATAGCGTTGCAGATGCTCGACAAGCTCGCGGTATACCTGGGCCTCGATGCGGGTCCGGGTGGCGTCGTCGATTTCCTGGGGGCTGGTCATTGGCAGGGTTGCTCCTATTGGTCAGGGCGACAGTGTACGCAAGATGCCAAAGCCTGTCGGCACGTCCGGCACCAGCCTCAAACCAGGCGGAAAAGGATCAGGAGGAAAAAGATAAATTATGGAGACACCCATATCGAGAGGAAAGCCTCGACTTTCTGGCTCTTCTCAAGATTCTCCGCGTTGAGCGCGCTTCAACGATCAGGCTTGGCGCGCGGTTTGATCGCCTTTCGACCATTCCCACAAATTTCAGACACGCCGACTCTGGCTTCGACCTTCAGGGCATTCTGGGATAAGAAGAAGGCTGGCTAGCCTGGATTGAAAAGCGCGGCGGCTGCGGCTTGGCCCTTCAGAAATGACCTCCCGAAATCTGCTGGCTGACCGGCGCCGGCCGCGGCCGCATGTAACGCCGGTCGAGCCAGGAGCCCGCAACGAAGGCGAGGGCCAGCGGACCGAACCAGGCCAGGTGCTGGACCATCGTGTTTCCGAGCTCCGGAATCAGGCGCATCAAGCCGATCTGCAGGAACGCGATATGGGTGGCAACGCCGTTGCCGATCATTGCGCCGTAGTGCTCCTTCAGCCACCAGTTCGGGCTCTGGGGGCCGGAGCGGATCAGCTTGAGGAACCCGAGTGCGCCCAGCGGGCCGATCAGGCCGAATATGATCAGCAGCCAGGCCCCGTAGACGAACCCCAGCACCGAGACGGCTGTGCCCGAGATGGCCAAAACGGCTGTGCTGATTCGGTGACCTGTGCCCGTGAACTTCGCGAAGTCGCGCTTCCATTTAATCGATGTCCAGGCCAGCCGGCATGCGTGGCTGACCAGTATGACGAGATACCCCAGGAAGGCCGCGCCCATCCACTGCCCCTTCAGAGCTGCGGACAGGGCCAGTGGAACGGCGGTCACGACTATGCCGATCATCGCCAGCAGGTAGATCTTGCCGGCGCGCTTGTGCAGCAGCGAACCCTTCTTCGCCAGTCCGGCTGTCCAGAAAGTAGCGAGAGCAACGGTGCCGGCAAGCGCGTGTGGCGTGGCAAAGGCTGATAGCAGTTGGTTGACGGTCATGGCGCTTTTTCCTTGATTGAGCCTGACTACGGGATTGCCCGGCGGGGCCTTTTAATGAGGTGCCGAAAGTCAGCAATACCCGGTGCCGAAAGTCATGACTTTCACGACGGAGGTTGTAAGCGACGCTCGGGCCCGCTATACAGTGCTCATGAATGAAAAATGGAAGCAAGGCGCGCATGAGCTGCTGGCCAATCCCCTGGCCTGGGCCTCCTATGCGGCCTGGCTGGCGGTCTGGCTCTCGGTCAGCGCGGTCTACGGCCGGCCCGACGCCGGCTTTCCGGCGCTGGCCGACGCGCTGTTGTTCGCGTGGTTGCTGTGCTGGTTGAGCTGCCTGCTCGACGACTTGATACCGCGGCGGATCCACAACGTTGCCGTCGTTGCGCTGACCGGAATGACCGCGGTTGCGCTGTGGTTCCTTCCCGCGGGCACCACCCCGATCCTGCTGATCCTGCTGGCCGCACAGCTCACCGACCGGCTATCCACCCCGTGGCTGGCAGTGGCCCTGCTGGCGGTGAACCTGTATTTCGGCGGCGTCCTGGTCGGCGTCTGGGGAGCGAGCCCCCAGGGCGCTTTTCTGACGCTGCTCGGCATGGGCGGCTTCCAGCTGTTCGCGGTGATGGTCCTGGTCTATGCGCGCAAGGCCGAGCGCATGGCTGAAGATCTAAAGACTGTCAATGCACGCCTGCTGGCCACCCGGTCGCTGCTGGGCGAGACCGCGCGAGACCAGGAACGCCTCCGGCTGTCGCGCGAGCTGCACGACGTGGCCGGCCACAAGCTGACCGCACTCAAGCTCAACCTTCGCGGACTTGCGCGACGGCTGGACGAGGACGCCGCGAAGGAAGTCGACAGGGCGACCGGCCTGGCCGACGAGTTGCTGCAGGATCTGCGCTCGGTCGTCCGCCACCTGCGCGAGACCGAGGGCATCGACCTGGCCGAAAGTCTCCGCGAAGTCGCCAGGCCCTTTCCCAGGCCGCGCCTCGAACTTCACCTGGACGAGCACGCGCGCATTCCGCGCGCCGAACAGGCCGAAACAATGCTTCGCGTGGTACAGGAAAGCCTGACCAACGCAGCGCGCCACGGCCCGGCCGAGATCCTCCGGGTTCATCTCGAACGCAAGGCCGACCGCCTGATACTGAGCGTGGAAGACGACGGTCGGTTGGGCATTGAAGTCCGGCCTGGAAACGGGCTGACCGGCATGCGCGAGCGACTCGCAGAACTTGGCGGGTCGCTCGAGATCTCCAAATCGAAAATGGGCGGTCTAAAGCTTGCCGCCTGTGTGCCCCTGGAGCTGCACTGATGACGATTCGAATCGCCCTGGCCGATGACCAGGCCCTGATCCGCGAAGGCCTGAAGGCGGTGATCAACGACCTCGCCGGCTTGACCGTCGTGATCGAAGCCGCGTCCGGGCAGCCGCTGCTCGATGCACTCGAGGAACAGGTCGTGGACGTGGTGGTCTCCGATATCCGAATGCCAGGCGTCGACGGCATCGAGTTGTGCCGGAGGTTGAAGCAACGCGAAGCCGCGCCACCGGTGCTGTTGCTCACCACCTTCGACGACAGCGCGCTGATGCTCGCGGCCGTCGAAGCCGGCGCGCAGGGTTTTGCCCTCAAGGACATCTCGCCCGAGGATCTGGCCGACCTGATCGCCGCCATCGTGCGCGGCGAGGGTCGCCTGCAACCGGTCAACACGTCATCGGTAGCCGAGCGCTATCCCTATCGCGATGAATCGCCACCCGTCGAGTCCTTCTCCGCTCGCGAGGTGGAAATTCTGCGCCTGATCGCCGGCGGCTACTCGAACCGCGAAATCGGCCGCGTCATCCACCTGGCCGAAGGGACGGTCAAGAACTACATTTCAAATATCCTGGAAAAGCTCCATGCGCGCGACCGCACCCGCGCCGTGCTGAAAGCCATTACGCTGCAGATCATCTAGTATTCCCACCGCTGTTCCTGCCAAGTTCAGGGGGAATAACGGAGGAGGATACCGGAGACACCCGTCTTCAAAAATACTCGGCGGCCTCGCCTCGACGCTACCGATAAAATCCGTGAAAGCGAATTGTCTGGCTCCAGTTGATGGACGGGATGTAGTTGCCCGGATCCATATTCAGGCGTTCCAGGATCGGCGGAAGACCATTCACGTTATCTCGGACTGGCAGCGAGTGATACAGTCAGAAAAATTTTCGAGTCAACGGCGGCGATCAAATTCATGAACGACTTCATTTTCGAACATTACGTGTCAGTGGCGCCGCTCACGATTGCCATCGCGCTTCCACTTATGCTGGGCGCAGTCCTGTTCACTAGGAAGACCGGTCGGTTGAAGGCGGTTGCGGTGGCGCTGGTTGCCTATCTCGCCATTGTTTCGTTAGGGATGTCCGACAGCATCAAGCATCTGAGCCTGATCGGGGTCGCCCACGGCCTGATTGCGTTCGCGATCGCGGCGCTTGCGGCCAGACACTTGGACGTCCGGGCAGGCTGGCTGCTTTTCGTTCCGTGCTTCTTCATTGCCATCGTCGTGATCTTCAATATCGCGAACCAGGGAATGGGGCTCGAGTTGATGGGGCGCTGGATAGATTCAGGTTAGGAGAATAACGGAGACATTCATATCGAGAAGGCATTGATCGGACAGAGGGGCGGGTAAGCGCTTTCAATCGCCGCGAGCCATTGTCTCTCCGGCTTTCAGCAAGCGCTGGCACATCATGGCCGCATGCTCGATGAGGCCGTCGTTGATATCGGCGTCAGTCGCGTAAAGGCGGTCGACGAAGGGCCACAGCAAGCGACCCATGACCTCCGGCAGCGGTCGAAAATAGCAATTCGACGCGGGATCCAGGGGTTCGCCCAGGGCGTACTTAGCAAAGGCCGCGTTTCCCCATGCGACTGCAAGCGGCTCTTCCAGCAGATCGTACAAGCCTTCCTTGCTGTCGGCCGGGCAGCTCTCCAGGAACTGGTCGCCCAAAGAAACGGGCAATGCGGACATCCAGATCACAAGCGCCCCGAGCTTTTCGTCACCGTTTCCGCGGCTATGCGCGCGTGCTGTTTTTTTTGGAGTCCAGTGGCACTGTCGGGGCCGGTATTGCGTTTAACACTGGACGGGCTGCATATCCTGCACCTGGCGGGTTGCGCCCCGGGTTCCCGGTAAGTTGCTCGAGGCAGCGACTGCTCAGTCGAGACAAGATGGCATTCGCAGGAGGATATCGATGAAACGCTTGGCTACGTGTTTACTGATTGCTACGACAGGCGCCTTCGCCGGCTCTTCGACTGATTCCTTATTGCCGAACCCTGATCTTGATTCGGGCATCGACGGCTGGAGCGGGCGTTCCGGAGCCGAGGTATCGTGGGAATCCGGCGAAGACGTCGACGGCGATCCGAACTCCGGGTCTGCAAGGATCGTACAGGTCCGGGACGACGCCGATTTCGCCGGGCTGGATTCCGCCTGCTTTCCAATCGTTGGAGGCGAATATGATTTCGGCGGCTGGTTCTTCATTGACGGCGCGCAGCCCGGCGACTACGGGATCTTATTGACGCTTCAGGTGTTCAACGGACCCGACTGCAGCGGCGCGGTCGTGGCCTCGCCGGGGACCAATAATTTCGCACAGGCCGACACGTGGTTCCTGAAGATCACGGGTGGCCGGTCGCTACCTGCCGGTTCGGCATCGGCCCAGTTGAGAGTGAGCGTCTTCAATCGCTCGCCCGAGCCTTTCGAAGTCCTGGCCGATGGGTTTTTCATCATTGGCCGGATCTTCGACGACGGTTTCGAACTCTGACAAGCGGCAGGGTGACGACGACGCGGGTATTCGGGCTTCCCGCAGTTGATCGGCGGGCTGCTTGCTTATGCGCTCAAGGGCTTTGTATACTCGGGTGCCAAGGGTCGCAAGAGTCCATGGAGGCTTTATGCATCCGAGCAAGGCACTAATGCGCTCCGCCGCGGCGGTTTCGCTTTTGGGCCTGTCCGGCCTTTCTTCGGCGGCCACGCTGACCTACCCCGGCGAAGCGCCTTGCGACGCGTCGTTGCAGGGCTGCCTGGACGGCGCCGCTGAAGGCGATATCGTCGAGCTCGCTACAAATGCCGCCATCGACGAAAATCTGGAAATCACGAAAAGCCTGACGCTGCGACCGGCCGAGGGCTTCGCGCCGGTCATTGGCGGTGGTGCCGAACAGAGATCAGTCGATCTGTGTGCGTTTTCCGGATCGGGAGCGGCAGCAATGTCGACGGTGCTCCAGGGGCTGACCTTCGATCTCACAGACTTGCAGTGCCGGCTCGGAACCGGCCAGCCGCGCCATCGAATAACGATCCGGAGCAATACGTTCACACTGATAAAGGACCAGGCCGGCTTCCCGGTGATTGATTTCAGCCTCCAGAGCGCCGCGGACGTGGTCATCGAGGGAAATGCCGTTCATTTCGCGTTGGACCACAACGGCGTGCCCGCTATTTCGATTGCGGTCGTGAATGCCGGCGCAGACATCGTTGTGGCCGACAACGAAATCGCGAGCACCGGTACGGGCGTCGACATATTCGGCTTGGATGCCGTCGATTTGCAGGCAAGAGTCGCACGGAATCGCATCACAGCAAGCGACCCGAGCAACAGCGGCATAGGCGTCGGATTCGCATTCTCCAACAGCGGAAGCTATTCCGCTGCCGCGGTCGGCAATGTGATTTACGGCGTTGGGGGATGTAACTGCGGACGCAATAGCGGCATCCATCTCACGACGACCCGCTTCACCGGCGAAGCGACCTTCACGGTCACGAACAACACCGTAGCCGACTCCGATGCCTCCGCCTCCGGACTGCTTGCGGTTCTGCAGGGCACGGGCGACATGACACTCAATATCTATAACAATACGCTCAGCGGCAACGGAGGCCCGGGCTTCAGGCTCAGTGACGATGGAATCGGTCAATTGTCGCTTAACACCGGTACCAACAATTCTTTCGACAACGGCTCCCTGGATTCCTTCCTGAACATCGAACCGTTCGCGTCGACCGCTTTCGATCCACTGTTTGTCGATGAGTCAGCCGGCAATTTTCGCCTGCGCGCCAATTCGCCACTGATAGACGTCGGTACCGACGGGCCGATCGGCGGGACCGACGAACTCGACGCCGACGGCGATTTTCGCAGGTCCGGCGGCGCCATCGATATCGGCGCATACGAGTTTGCCATCGTGGCGCCCAGATTCTATACAGACCGTGCCCGCTTTTTCCGCGCGACCGGGGCGCTGCCGGCAAGCGCGCCGTTCGCACCGGTCAACGCACCGCCGGAACCATTTACGAGCGGCGATGTGACATTCGATGCCATTGCTCCTGCAACGCTTCATTTCGGCAATTGGCCGGCAGACTTTCCGGGAGACAATAACGTCGAGCTTGCCATCAATGATCAGGAAAACCTGGATGTCGCGATGACCGAGGCCTTCGTGTACGCGATGGGCATCGATTTCGACGATCTTTCGGGCGGCACCACGCCTTCGACCTTCGCGGTCGTCGTGAAGACGGGAGACGCACAGCTCGCCCGCTTTGAATTTGCAACGCAGGAAGCCCCCGAAGAAAATTACATCGGCGTCTGGTCTCGCGAGCCCTTCGATCGGCTCGAGATTCGTGAAACCACGACCGCGAACGAGAACGAGTTCTTCGGCACGGTTTCGATCAGCCGGGAGCCTCTGCCCAGGTTCGTTTTTGAAGACGACTTCGAGCCGGAGCGCTGACGCGCGAAGATCCGGTCCGAAGAGCGATTGAATACGCGATGGCCCGGAAACCAATATCGCAATCGTCCGAGGCGATCTCGTGCCGATGCGCTACGATGAGGTTCGAGAAACACGGGAAAGACAATGACCGCGAGAATGATCTTGACGCTGGGGGCGGTGACGGCGTTTCTGGGCGTGGCACTGGGGGCCTTCGGCGCGCATGCGCTTCGGTCGCGGCTGTCCGAGCAGCTCTTGGGCACCTGGGAAACCGCCGTGCAGTATCACCTTGTGCACGCGCTGGGGCTGCTGGTGGTAGGGCTGACGCTGTTGCACAG
>Ga0102934_1003708_pt1 | contig 10348 bp, 7 predicted proteins | sample SalPonR2_A_D1_MG_FD_78175 | JGI IMG/M metagenome (GOLD analysis project Ga0102934, IMG submission 78175) | Salt pond soil microbial communities from South San Francisco under conditions of wetland restoration - Salt Pond MetaG R2_A_D1_MG | ecosystem: Environmental > Aquatic > Marine > Intertidal...
ACAAACTCTGATGCAACTGAGTTTAAACGAAAAGTTGAATTGTATGGAAAACAGGCAATTGAATATATTGAAAAATATAAACTCCCTTATGAGACAGATTATCTTACCGGAAGCAATATAACTGATTTAACTTTGGAATATGCAGACAAAGTGAAAGCAGATTTAGTTTCTATTATGACAGAACAATCGGTTAATTTTTCCGGTCTTGTAATTGGAGGAAATGCACAGCAGATGTTGAATAAGTCTGAAATTCCTGTGCTCACTATTTCTCCTAAGGAACTTTATCACAAGAGTTTCTTTAAGACCCAGGGATATTAATATTCCGTGATAAAACAGTCGGGAAAATAATTCTTAAGTTTGGCTTTTTGCCTTTCTGCTGTTGCTCTGTCACGGTAAAACCCACAAATGAGACGGTATATTTCATGGGTCCCTTTTTCTGCTACCTGAACATGAAAATCTTTTTTTACAGGACCAGGTAATTGATCAATTTTATTAAGCAGATTTGATAATTTTCCGTAGCTGGCCAGCTGAATTCCAAACCCGCTGGCATCAGTTTTTGTCATATTTATTTTGTAAAAAACTTCGGATTTTTCTTTTTCTTCCGGCGTATCGAAGGGATTATCAATTATTTCTATTTTTACTTTTGTAATTCCTTTATTGATAAAACCCAGTTTTTTTGCTGCAGATTTTGAAAGATCTATAATTCTTCCTTCCACATGAGGTCCCCGGTCGTTAATCCTGACAGCAGTTGTTTTATTGTTGCCCAGATTTGTTACCTTGACAATTGTTCCGAATTTTAAAGTTTTATGGGCGGCAGTACTTTTTGCGTGGTAGTATTTTTCACCGCTCGCAGTAAGTCTGCCTTCAAATTTGTCGGCATAGAAAGAGGCATAACCTGTCTGAGTAAATTTTTCTTCCTGTCCGTGGGTTTTTATGTGTGATAAAAAAACCAGCGAGGTGAAAACTAAGAAAAATACTTTATGAATCTTTTTCATTTCTTTTTTTATTTTCAAAATGATATTTGATCATTAAATCATATTCGTCGTCTATTCCTTCCTCTTCATATTCTTCTTCAATTTCCCAGTCGTATTTTTTTCGCTGAGGTCCTTTCTTTTTATAATAGAAAGCAACGACAATGCCTGCTATCCCTCCATATAAGTGACCTTCCCATGATATTTTCATGTCAATGGGAAGTACCCCCCATATTAATCCTCCATACAAAAATGCGACCAAAAGTGAAATTGCCATTAAAGGAATATACTTTCTTATAATGCCACTAATGAAAAGGAATGATGCAAAACCGTAAATAATGCCACTGGCACCTATATGGAATGCAGGTCTGCCCCCAAACCAAAGCCAAATTCCTGATATCAGGTAAATAAGAATCACGACTTTTAGTGAAATTGATTTATAGAAATAGAAAATCCCGGTGCCCAGTATCAAAATGGGAATTGTGTTGGCCAATAGATGAGAAAGGTCTGAATGAATTAAAGGGCTGGTGATGATGCCGTAAAGTTTTTCAGGCCGAAGCGGATAGAGTCCGTATTCCACAAAGCTAACATCCAGGGTAAGTTCAATTATTTTTATGATCCACAGGAGCAACACAAACAGACCCGGGAACAAAAGGCTGTATAACAATTTCTTTTTTTCTATTTTTTCCTGGTTCATACAGATTTTTTATCTTATACTACACTGCATACTGTTAAACTGTTCGTTCAGATGCTTCGGATCAAAATTTTTCTTAATGATCCGGGTATCTTAGAAATTATAAAATACCCGGATATAAAATATTAATGCTGAATTTTGTTCTTTATTATTCAGTGGGTTCCCAGTCAGCAAAATTGTCTGACACCACATAAGTTTTCGGATCTGTAACCCAGTTTTCGTTGGAGTTGTATGTCCACTCCATTGTTTTTGATCCTCCTCCGCTTTGCGTGGTTATTAAAAACCTGTTCGACAGGTGACCAATATAATTTGCCTGATCCCTGGGTAATTTCTGATCTCCGCCGCTCGGATCCACGGGTACCCATCCATAATTTGGAAGATAAATCTCCACCCATCTGTGGAAAACATCATCCATACTTGCATAGTCGCCTCTGATGACAACCGAGCCTACATATCTTGCCGGGATACCTGCCGCACGGCACATTGCGATATAAACAAATGTGTATTCAGAACAGGAACCATTGCCTCGTGCCAGTACAGCAGGGGCAGTATTCCAGCCTCCAACCATTTCGTAATACATATTGTTAATTATGTGATTGAAAATATCCCGTGCTACCCAATACGGATTGTCCTTTTTCTTGATGGCTTTTTCCAGCGCATCCTGTATCACCGGATGATTGAGTTGATATTTTTCATTATTTGCCAGATACTTGTCTTTAATTTTCCGTGGAATTTCTTCAAAAGATCCGACTTTGTCCGGGAAAATAAAATACCTGGTATCATAAGTTGTGCAGTTAACCTTCATCTCAAAGCGCTCTGTTTCATTGGGTTCAATATTCTTCCTATGGTAATGAGCTGTTTTTTGATCCCATTGATCTGGTACGACATCTGTATACTCCGGGATATAATCAATATCGCCATGAATTTCCTGGTTAGGCCTGTTCCTGGGAATTGCAATATGAACATTGGCTTCCTGCACATTGCCGGGGCCATAATTGGTAATTTGATGCGTATAAGTTACTTTTGATTTATGAGGATTTGACCGTTTTATTTTTTGATCATCTCTCATAACCAGTTGGTATAGTTCATCATTCTGAGAATCTGCAGCCCAGAGATATTCACCGGCAACAGTAAGTCCCCGGGTGAATTTCCCAGGTGCATCCATAATGATAATTACCGAGCCGTCTTCCGGAGAAACCATATAAATTTCATCCTTGCTTCTGTCAGAAATCCAAAGATATTGCCCGTCGAATGTAATGCCGCGGGGATCATTCGCCGGAGCTTTGAATGATTTTATTGTTGTTCCGTCGTAAGGACTGAACTGAATGATCTTATCAGCCCGTTCGTCAGCACACCAAAGGTATTTTCCGTCCCATGCCAGTCCGCGCGGACTGTTCGTGGGAGCGTTCACCGTATGCAGTATTGTTCCGTCCTTAGGATCGATTTTATAAATTTTTCCGTTGTAATTTTCAGAAAGCGGAATGCCTCCTTTTACATCCACTCCCCAAAGATATTTTCCGTCCCAGGCAAGCCCCATGGGCCAGTAAGCCGGGGAATTGATTTCTTTAATTACTTTTCCTGTTTCAGGATTCATGCTGTACAATTTCTTTGCCTTGCGATCTGCAAGCCAAAGGCTGCTTCCATCATAAGTAAGACCTGTTGGAATTACCCCCGGAGTTTTATGTTTTTTAACAATTTTTCCGGGAAAAGACATACCCTGAAGAGGTATCATTACAATTAATGCGATTAATAGAGTTTTTAGTTCTTTAGTCATAACCTGCTATTTTAGTTTGTATCAAATTTATTAAATAATGAGAAAAAACCTTTAGTTTTGTAGAAATTTTGTAGAGCTGGAATTTATGCTGGAAAAGAAAACACAGGATCTTGAGAGGGCAGTTCTTGTAGGAGTTAAAGACAAACATCAGGGTGATGAAAAAGTAAAAGAATATCTTGATGAGCTTGCTTTTTTAGCTCAAACAGCAGGAGCTGAACCGGTAATGAAGTTTACTCAACAATTGAACAAGCCTGATCCCGGAACGTTTATCGGGAAGGGGAAACTGAATGAAATTAAGAGTTTTAACAAAGAATATAATATTGATACGGTTATATTTGATGAAGAGCTTACCCCTTCTCAGCTCAGAAATGTTGAGAAAGAGCTGAAATGCAAAATTATGGACCGGACCAATCTGATTCTTGATATTTTTGCTAAAAGAGCCAAAACAGCCCACGCAAAAACTCAGGTTGAGCTGGCTCAATACGAGTATTTGCTTCCCCGGCTAACGGGTATGTGGACTCACCTGGAGAGACAGCGGGGTGGAATTGGGACAAGAGGCCCCGGTGAACGGGAGATTGAAACAGACCGACGTATCGTGCGTGACAAGATTACCCGGTTGAAAAAACAACTGGCCAAAATTGACAAGCAAAAAGCAACTCAGCGCAAAAACAGGGGCAAGCTGGTGCGTGTCGCTCTCGTAGGCTACACCAACGTTGGAAAATCCACGTTGATGAATATTCTCAGCAAAGCTAAAGTCTTCCAGGAAAATAAGCTTTTTGCAACCCTTGATACTACTGTCAGGAAGGTGGCTATCGGAAATCTTCCTTTCCTGGTTTCTGATACAGTTGGTTTTATACGCAAGTTGCCACACAGCCTCGTCGAATCTTTTAAATCTACCCTTGATGAAGTCCGTGAAGCTGATCTGCTGCTTCATGTAGTAGATATAAGTCATCCGGGCTTTGAAGAACAAATTCAGATTGTAAATGAAACCCTGAAAGATATTGGGGCCGGTGATACCCCTACTTATGTGGTTTTTAATAAGATTGACCAGTATCATCATGAACCGGATCCTTTGGAAGAAGAAACCGAGGATGATGACATGATACGCAGTTTTAATTATTTAAAGAATAGCTGGATTGCGAGAAATAATGAACCCTGTATTTTTATTTCCGCAAAGAATAAAACCAATATAGAGGAACTAAGAGAATTACTCTATGAAAAAGTAAAAGAGATACACGTAAAACGGTATCCCTATGATGATTTTTATTATTAATTCTGAGAAAGAGAAACCTTTATTACATCAAATCATTCTTAATTAGATATTCAGCTATCTGGATTGCATTTGTAGCTGCTCCTTTTCTCAGGTTATCTCCCACAACCCACATATTCATGCTGTTGGGGCCGGAGAAGTCTCTTCTTAATCTTCCAACAAGCACTTCATCCCTGTCTTCTACAGATATCGGCATCGGATATTTATTTTCAACTATGTTGTCGTAAATAATTACTCCGGGAGCATGTTCCAGGATGTGTTTAACGTCCAGGATATCAAATTCTTTAGAGAATGTTATGTTCACAGATTCTGAATGACCTCTGAATACAGGAATTCTTACTGCCGTTGCAGTTACCCAAAGATTTCGGTCTATGATTTTTTGGGTTTCATATATTAGTTTTGTTTCCTCAGTTGTATATTTGTTATAAAGGAAATCTCCGCATTGAGGAATACAGTTGTTGTAAATGCGATAAGGATAAGCCTGTTTTCCTTTCTGACCGGCGATTTCGTTTTTAAGCTGATCTACAGCATCTTTCCCGGAACCCGAAACAGCCTGGTAAGTGGAAACCACCACGCGTTTTATTTTATATTCTTTATGCAAGGGATAGATTGCCATTAACAATTGAATGGTTGAACAATTAGGATTGGCAATGATCATGTCTTTTTTAGTGAGAACGTCGGCATTAATTTCGGGAATGATAAGTTTTTTCCCGTCATCCATTCGAAAAGCAGCAGAATTATCAATCACCTTTGTTCCGACCTCTGCAAATTTTGGAGCCCACTCCTGGGCTATTTTTGCCCCGGCAGAGAATAATGCCAGGTCTGGTTTTGCTTCCACTGCTTCTTCAAGACCAGTAACTTCAATTTTTTCGCCATCAAAATCAACATATTCTCCCTGTGATTTTTCTGAAGCTACTGCATAAATTTTATCAACCGGGAAGTTTCTTTCATTCAGGATTTTTAGCATTTCCTGTCCAACAATACCTGTAGAACCAACAACTGCTACTTTCATTTTTCAGCGATTTTTTATATTTTCAAGCTTTTTTAGCAATTAGCATTCAAAGATAACCATTAAATTTTTATTCATGAAAAAATTGCTGGGTCTTTTTTGTATCCTGTACAGTACCTCTGTATTGGGTCAAATAACTGTTGATTTTGAAGATAATTCTCTTGATAACTGGAACCAAACTCCGCCGGAGAGATGGAACACAATCCCTGATTATTCCATGCAGGGGGATTATTTACTGGCTCATTCATTTGACAATAGCCAGTCTGATCGCGATCGGCTCTCTTTGCCAATATCGCTGGATTTTATAGATTCAACAATTGTATGGAGGTTTCTGTTGCGTTATGAATACAATCCCTCAGGCAGCAATAACTGGGGTGTTTTTCTTTTGGCAGACACAAGCGCTGAAGAGATGTATCCTTCCGGCGAGGTAGAGGGTTTTTTACTGGGAGTTAATTACAGCGGATCAGATGATTTCCTGAAGATGTGGAAAGTACAGTCAGGTTCCGGCTTTGAACTAATGAATACCGGTTTAAACTGGGAAACTGAAATAGGTAAAGAGCAGACCTGCGGTTTCCAGGTTGAACTTGACTCTTCAGGGCATTGGAAAGTTTTTCTGGATTCTACAGGGGGGTTTGAACAGTTGCATTTACTTGGAACAGTTCAGGAACCCATTTTTTTTAATCCCGGATTCTTTGGAATTTATTATGAATATACATCTTCTGCAGACCGGAATTTGTTTTTTGATGATTTATACATTGGAAACCCTTTGAAGGATACTATAAAACCAACTGTTGATACAATAGAAGTTATTTCATCAAAGAAATTAAGACTGCAGTTTTCAGAAACAATTCAACCTGAGTTTTTAACTAATATTAATGCCTATAAGGTCACAGAAAACCAGGAAAATCCCGTTGCGATTGAAGTTCTTGATTCTTTCCCTTCCGAGATTATTCTTACTTTCGGGCACGGTATGGAAGATTCCTTATCTTATCATCTTTCTGTTTCTGTCCTTTGCGATGAAGCGAATAATTTTCTTGAGGATACTTTGTTATCTTTCAGGTTTTTCAGAACAGAGGTGGTTGGCATTAGCCCGGAATCAGGGAATGAACTGTCTGTGGCTTTTTCAAGACCTCTGGATAGTTTGTCTGCAGTTAGTAAAGATAATTATATAGTGAATCAGGGTGTTGGAAACCCAAAGCAGATTTTATTACATAACGAAAATCGAAAGGAAGTGTTGCTTTCTTTTCGGAATGACTGGATTCCCGGGCAGCAGTATTCAATTTCAGTTCTTGGTGTGAAAGATATGAACGGTGACTCTGTTGCTGATTTTACAGGAACATTCTATTATACAGAGGAAAAACAGAATGATCTGGTAATAACTGAAATTATGGCTGATCCATATCCAGTAGCAGGATTACCGGAAAGGGAGTACCTGGAAGTTTTTAATCGTTCGGATAGTACTATTAATTTGTCGGGTTGGAACCTTCTGGTTGGAGAAACAAACAGCCTGTTTCACTCCGTAAATATTGAACCCGGTGATCATTTGATTCTATGTGATGAAGAGGATTCTTTTTTGTTTGAAAATTACGGAGATGTTTGTGAATTTGATTATTTCCCGTCTTTGAGGAATTCCGGGGATTATCTGGCGCTTATAAACCCTGAAGGCGTTGTTATTAACGAAATATATTATACAGATCAGTGGTACCATGATACGGAAAAGGATAATGGTGGTTATGCCCTTGAAAAGATTGACCCGGATAATAATTGTGGAGGAATTCAAAACTGGAAAGCTTCCTGTAACGCTGCAGGAGGTACTCCCGGAGAGGTCAATTCAGTTGATACGGTTAATATCGATTTAAATCCTCCCGAAATTCAATATTTTGAAATAATTAATGCTCACCAGCTCAGGGTTAAATTCAGTGAACCCCTGAAACCTGAAGAAGCAGAGTCTGTTTATAATTATTCAGTAAATGGCGGAATAGGAAGTCCTTATTCTGTATTGCTTAATACCCCGGCTGACAATGCTGCTGTGTTGTCTTTCTCAAAGGCATTGGAGCAACATATTGCTTATGATCTTAGGATAACCAACATGATAGATTTGTGTGACAACATAGCTCAAGAACTCACTGAAAGATTTGTTTATCACGAACAAAAAATTAACGATGTAATAATAAATGAAATATTAGCTGATCCTAATCCCTCAGTAAATTTACCCCCGGTTGAATATATTGAATTATATAACCGAACCCAATACCCGGCTTATTTGCACAACTGGAGCCTGATCGTGGGTGGTTCGGAAAGAAATTTAGGAGAGTTTATGCTGCCTGGAAATGAATATGCAATTCTTTGTGATAAGGAGAATGTGCAATTATTTCCTGATGAAGCAAAAGTCTTTGGTGTGGATCAGTTCCCATCGATTAATAATTCCGGGGAGCCTCTTTTACTGAAGCATCGGAATTTTAACCCTGTTAATTACGTACTTTTTGACAATTCGTGGTATCAGTCAGATTATAAAAGGGAAGGAGGCTGGTCACTTGAATTGATTGATCCGGATAATCCCTGCGAAGGGCAAAACAACTGGGGCGAATCTGTTGCTTCAGAAGGAGGAACCCCGGGAGAAGAGAATTCTGTTTTTGATTCTAATCCCGATTTAGACCAGATCCGCCTCATCAAAGCCTATGTGGTTGATTCAATTACTCTTGGACTTAGGTTTGATGAACCTTTCCTGCCATCCTCAGTGAATGACCCGGAGAAGTTTTATGTAGAAAATTTTGGTCACCCCATAGGTCTGGAGATTAAAGAACCTGAGTTTACCTCGGTAGAATTACAATTTAACAGGCCTTTTCAGCGAGAAGTTCGCTATGTGTTGAATGTAAAGGATTCTGTAAAAGATTGTGCTGGCAATGTTATTGATGAATGGAACCAGGTAGAATTTGAAATTCCTTCCGAAATTCGCAAAAACGATTTGGTAATCAATGAGATATTGTTTAATCCTGAAAAAGGAGGCTATGATTTTGTAGAAGTATATAATCGCTCGCAAAAAACAGTTGACCTTAAGGAGATTAATCTGGCAACCTGTGAGGAATATACCGGTATGTATGATCAGATATGTTCAATCCCCTATGAAGGATACCTGCTTTTTCCTGGGGATTATGCTGTTTTTACCGTTGCACCCGGGTGGTTAAAAAAGAATTATAAGGTGAAACATCCTTACAATTTGCTGAATATGTACGATTTGCCAACCTACCCGGATGGCGAGGGAACCGTTGCAATAGTTACTGCTTCTTTACAGGTAATTGACCAGATGTCCTACAGGGAAGAGATGCATTTTCCTTTGTTGGAAGATACAGAAGGAGTTTCCCTGGAACGGATTAATTATGACGTTTCTTCAAAAGATGAAGGGAACTGGCATTCTGCCGCTGCAATTGCGGGTTATGCCACTCCAGGTTATCTCAACAGTCAATTCTCAGAGAAAGAAAAGAAAAAAGAAGGGAAAATTACTGTGGAACCTGAAGTCTTTTCTCCTGACAACGATGGGTTCAGAGATATAGTTCAAATCCATTACCAGTTTGACAAACCGGGTGTTGTAGCTCATGTAAAGATTTTTGATTCACAGGGAAGAAGAGTTCGATATCTCGTTAATAATCAAACATTATCAACAAGTGGCCATTTTACCTGGAATGGACTGAATGACAGGGGTGATCTGCTGAAAAACGGAATTTACCTTGTTTATGTAAGGACTTTTAATCTTTCCGGCAAGGTTGAAGAGTTTAAATTACCTTGTGTTTTAGGCAAAAACAATTAATTTTAAGAGGGTGTTTATTTTGTTGCATGTTTTTTTAGTTTTACATCTGTTTTTAAGATATTTTTTATGGCTGAAATTCTGGGAATATATATCAACTGGGAAGGTTTACTGATTGGCCTGGCTGCCTTCCTTACAATCGGATTGTTTCACCCGCTGGTAGCCAAAGCTGAATATCATTTTGGGAGACGTTTCTGGCCTGTATTCCTTGCTGCAGGAATAATCACCAGTGCCATTTCTCTCTTTGTGATGGGTGAATTTTTGTCTATCGTGTTGGGTGTTTTTGGATTTTCTTCTTTCTGGAGTGTTTTTGAAATGTTTAAACAACACGAACGGGTTCTGAAGGGCAGGGCCAAAAAAAATCCCAGGAGATCATATATTTTCTTCGTTCCTGCTTTAATTATTTTCAAAGGACTAAATCTTAGCGGAATCATTATTGGCGCAGCAACCTTTCTTATTATCAGCAAAGCTCGTTACCTAACCATTCTTGCCGAATATTATTTTTCTAAACGGTTCTGGATTGGTTTCCTCATTTTTGGACTCGCCATGCTTGTTATCGCTGCTGTCTTACAACCGATGGAATTATCAGCCTTTTTTGCGATTATGGGTTTTACCTACTTGTGGGGCATAGGAGAAATAATCGAACAGGAAGAGCGGGTACGCAAGGGCTGGTTCCCAAAGAACCCGAAAAGAGACTATTCGTAGTTTATTTAAATTCTCTAAAAATAAATTTTGAATGGCGCATAAATAGGTTTTATCCTTTAAAATTCTTTATTTTTGGAAAAATTAATTACAAAATATGTTTGTAACAGGTGCATTTTCATCTCT
>Ga0102934_1003709_pt1 | contig 10348 bp, 11 predicted proteins | sample SalPonR2_A_D1_MG_FD_78175 | JGI IMG/M metagenome (GOLD analysis project Ga0102934, IMG submission 78175) | Salt pond soil microbial communities from South San Francisco under conditions of wetland restoration - Salt Pond MetaG R2_A_D1_MG | ecosystem: Environmental > Aquatic > Marine > Intertidal...
AAGGGAGGAAGGGATGGAGGGAGGGAGGGAGGAAGAAGAGGGGTGTACCGGTGGCGTGGAGGTGATCATGTTGATCCACAAGATTTGTAGCGTCGAGAGAGGGTAGACACTTCGGCCGTCCATGCCGCGAAAGGACAAGCCGATCATAAGGGTGATGACTTCGCCCACATTCCCACTCATCAAATGGCAGACGAATTTGACCACGTTGGTGCCGATCCGCCGGCCTTCCTCCACTGCGTGCTCGATGGTCGCAAAGTGATCGTCCATGATGATGATGTCTGCGGCTTTTTTGGTCACGTCGCTTCCGCACTTCCCCATGGCAATGCCCACATCCGCGGCTCGCAAGGACGGCGCGTCGTTCACACCGTCACCTGAAGGGAGGGAGGGAGGGAGGGAGGGAGGGAGAGAGGAAGGAGAGAATAAGCATGTCAGAGGCAGGGACGGGGGTAGGCCAGTGCCCCCCGGGCCCATTCTTCCTCTCGCCCTCTTTCCTTTCCTTTGTTCCTCCCTCCCCACCTGTCATCGCCACGATCCTCCCACGCCGGTGTAAGGCCTTGATGAGTTTGACCTTAGTCCCCGGTGAACAACGCGCCACCACGGCGGGGAGGAACGGCATGTTGTCCAGAGCCTCGTCCGACAAGTGGTCAAAGTGCCCCGAGGTCATGACGATGTTGCCCCCCTCTTTCCCCCCCTCCGCTCGGTTTTTTAAGATGTTCACTTGTTTCGCCAAGGCCGCCGCCGTCTGCGGGTGGTCGCCCGTGACCATGCGTACGGTAATGCCTGCCTCCCGACAAGTCTGAACCGCGCCCGGAGTGTCCCTTCGCGGGGGGTCTTGCAACCCGACAAAGCCCAAAAACACCAATCCTTTCTCCAATTCCTCCCGGCCTCCGTCTCCGTCCGCCCGCGCGTAGTTGAGCACGGCGCCTTTTTCCTCGTCGGGGATGACTCGGGTGGCGAACGCCAAGACCCGTAGACCCCGCTGGGCCATCAAATCCACCCGGTATTGCATGACTTCGTCGCAGAAATCGTTGACTTTCACGTGTTCAATCAGTTGGTCCCGTCCGTCCACACGGATGTGGCTGCAGAGCGGATACACGCTTTCAAACGCCCCCTTTGTATACATGGTCATCTCCCCTTCCTCCTTACGGCCCTTGTCCCCCCCCATGCGGTTTCGAAGCGGGTTAAGTCGGTAGACTACGGACATGCGTTTGAGGATGGAATCGAAGCACATTTCCGTGATGAACTCGTGCCCGCGCTCCTTGATCAGCAGAGCCTTGTCTGTGGCAGAGGGGGAAGGCGGGAAGTGGAGGGGGAGGAAGGGAGGGAGGGAGACGTCAAAGGAGTCTGGTCTTCAATCAAAGCAAGGAGAAGAAGGCAGTAAGGGAGGGAGGGAGGGAGGGAGGAGGGGAGGGAGGGAGGGAGGAAGGGAGGGAGGGAGGGAGGACGTACCGAGGCGGGCTTTCTTGGCGAGGACAGTAAGGGCCACCTCGGTGGCATCCCCAACCCCATACCACTCGCCGTCACACTCCACCAAGGTGCTGCTGTTGCAGAGGGAGGAGACCTTGATGAGCGCAGACAGGGCCGGCATGAAGGAGACGGAGGAGAGCTTCTCCAGCGCCATCATGTTTCCTTCCCGCCCGCTCACAAACATGGCCCCCACGGGTTCGAGTCCGTGCCCGGTCACAAAAACTTTGGCGTCCCGGGGAAGCCATATGTCGGCGGCCACCATTTTGCTGAGGGTTAAGGTGCCGGTCTTGTCCGAACAGATGTCGGTGACCGTGCCTGGGGACGGTGGGAAAAATGGAGGGAAGGAGGGAAGGAGGGGGGGAAGGAGGGAGGGAGGGAGGGAGGGAGGAAGAATTATGTCATACACTGAGGGATCTCTTTAGCCTACGGAGAGAGGGAGGGAGGGAGGGAGGGAGAAAGGGAGGGAGCAGTCGTCTACCGCCCTTCGTACCTAGGGCCTCCAACGCCGTCAAGCGTCGGACGAATGTGTTCGCCGCCGCCAGCCGTTTCACGCCGATCGCCATGGTCAAGGTGACGACACTCACCAACGACTCCGGAATCATGGCCACCGCCAACGCGGTGGCGTAAAGGATCGTCTCGTAGTCAGCTTCGAACCCGTTTGCGGCCCACACGACGACGCCCAAGACCAAAGCGAACAGGAAGAGGCCCAAAGCGAGTTTTTCCAATTGTTTCTGCAGCTGGGTCCTCCCAGCCGGCCGTTCGCCGATGGAATGCGCGACTTTCCCAAGCTCGGTGTGCATGCCCGTGGCCACCACCACCCCTGTTGCGCGTCCCCGCGCCACCACACAACCGAAAAAAGCCATATTCTTCCGTTCCATCAATGTGGGTTCCAGACCACGATGGCAGTGGGAGAGGATGTGCTCGTTTTTGTTTACCACGTGCGACTCCCCAGTCAACAGGCCTTCGTCCGAGGCGAACGCCACGCAGGTGACAAGCCGACAGTCTGCGGGGATTTGATCTGGGCCACCAAGGGAGGGAAGGAGGGTGAGAGAAGGGAGGGGGCCGCAAGCACGAGAAACACCGTCGTGGAAGGAAAAATGGAAAAATGCAGGGTGCGATGGCGAATGCTCGGGGCTTGGAGGGAGAGAGAGACAGGAAAGGGGGTGGGGGGGAAGTGCAGATGAGAGGCCGGTGTTTCTCGTACCTCCCGTGTCGAGGTAGATGACGTCCCCTGGGACCAGAAGGTCGGCATTCAGGTGTTGCAGATGTCCGTCCCGCAAGACTCGTGCATTGGGCGAAGAAAGCCGGCGTAGGGCTTTGATGGTTTTTTCCGAGCTGGCAGGATAAAGGGGGAAAGGAGGGGCGGGCGGGGAAAAGGGGAAGGCACGGGGCAAGGAGGGAGGCAAGGTGAGGACAACACGGGAAAGGGAAGCTCCCTGCGCACGAAACAAGCGCCAGGATATAAAGAGAGGCGTGAAAAGTAAGGGCACGCCCCGCATGGAAGGGAAGAAAAGAGGGTAGTTTCGTGCCGGCCTGACATCACCTGTACGCTTGAGTAAACCCGATCACCGCGTTGACCAAAATGACAACTCCCAGCACGGAGGCCATCAGGTACTCGGAAACGGCCAGGGCGAGGGCAAAGGCAATGAAGAGGATCAGAGTCATGAAGTTGAAGAGGTGGTGGATGAAGAGGAAGATCTGTGGGGTGGGGAACGGGATGGAGGGAGGGAGGGAGGGAGGGCAAGGGGGAAGGAGGGGACGAGGGAGGGCAAGGTGAGTCCCCAGCGTCTTGATAAGGGCGAGAAGAAAAGCACGCACCAATCGCCTCTACAATCCTTCCAAAGAAAAAAGATGCCTCCTTGTTTGAAATTCATACATCTCCCATTACCATGCAGGCAGAGGCCAATACCCCGGGGCGAAGCAGGCTATGGACGGCCACCACCAAAAACAGTTTCAGAAACAGAGAAGACAGTACAGAGAAATCCTATGAAATATACAACGAGAGTCTCCACGATTGGCACCAAAAGGACAGGAAAGCCTTGAGGAACCAAGGGTGGTCAGGCCAGCCTCCTTCCGGACCACAGTATCGGACAACATTCGAAATCGACAATCACGCGCCGAGGGAGGCCAGAACACAAAGACCTCATAATGAAAGACAGGCATCGAAACACCCTTCTTTCAGCAACGCAACAAATGACTGGGAAAGAACGGGACCTTGCGTCCGAAAAACACCGCGGGGGGGTAGCAGCAGGCAAAGATAGTGATACAACATCCCCCCTCCTCGCCTCTTCTTAGGCGACTCACCGGGTGCAACGATCGCCGTCCTTTGAGCGTGTTCTTCCCACACAATCCTCGTCGTCTGTCTGCTTCCTGGGAAGTCAAGCCTTCCTGCAAGTTGGCTTTGTAAAAGGCCACTACGTCGTCGCCTTTAATCATGTAAGGGGCCGCCATGAGCATCCCCGTGAATTCCAACACACTTGTCGCCTTCTGCACCTTCACTTGCACCATTTCTTCATGCTCTGGTACTGGCATAGGACGAGGCGTGGTAGCTCGCCCATCCGATGAGCCTGAGGCTGTTGTATCACTCCCCCATGTCTTGACCGAAGGGCTTCGCCCGGGGGCTTTAGGGGTAGGAAGACCCAAATGCCCTCCTTTGCTCTTCGAACCAATGCGGAGTAAAGATAAAATATCTTTTCCATCCTTGGTAACCTCTAAAGGCGCTAGCCGCCTGGGCGGAGGCATGGGTGAGGAACCGAAGGATGGAGGATGTGGTGTTGCTGATGATGCTTGTTAGTGAGCTGTACTTGTGACTGCGTGATTTTGGGGTGGGAAAACGTCTTGAGCAATAAGCACACTCGACGTCAATGTATGACAACTAAGCACATAGATAGAAAGGCTAGTAAGGATACAAACCCTCTTCAAAAGATCATTTGACGGGGTTTTCTTGGAATTAGGACACGCGCCTCGAGAACAGCGGGTCTCAGATCTCTAGATCGATAACGGAGCACCCTAGGCAACAGCCCCTCCCCCTAACCCCCAAAAGAAAAAGCTGTGGTCAACATTGCCGTCTCGAACAACTCGCATACGGCTACGTCCTTGAGTACATGCGTCTTATGCGAGGTACATACTTGACTGCGGCACGGCGTGTTTTTCTCATGTATTGCCATTGGAGGAAGAGATACACACGTACGTCACATCGGAAGTACAGAAAGATACTTGCATGCAAACAGCAGAAACAACTCTCAGCGGCACTTGGGATTCTCCCATTGCAAACCATGCAAAGCTTCATGTCAATAGCCAAAAGTAAGATCAAGGGGCCTTGGAAACTTTGGGCAAGGTCGCAATTCTAGTGGGATAGGTCAAATTGAAATAGTCGTCGTAATCATCTCCTCCGGGTATGCTTGTGGAGTCCCCGAGTTGCTTTGCCAGAACTACCATTGCCTATGCTTTTACTTCCCCGTCCATTCTGGTTTGGTAGGCTTTGAGCAGGATGCTCTTCTCAATCATTTCCCGCGTGTACATTGTGCTGTGTCGATTAACGTGGAGACAGCCGACTCTTAACCTTCATACCTACCCTGCATTATTTCACCAACTTTCCGCTTTTTCTTGAACAACCCTTCTCGAGCGTTTCAGCACAGTAGGTGGATAAAGAAACAACTGTGTCCATCTTAGTCTCTACGCAAATTAAAGCTTGAGTCGGTGACAATGATGACGACGACGCACAAAGATGACAAACTTTTCGACTTACAGCATTATCTGGGACCCCACTCCTCAAACGGCACCCACCTCCCTTTCCCCTTCGACGCTCCATTTCCTCTCTCCTCTTCCCCTGTGCCCTCCCCTTCTTCCTCTACCAATCGCTTCGCCCCTGCATACACAGGCAAGTCCATCGCCACCCTGGCGTCTTCCACGTCCTGCTGGATAGCTGCTACTAAGGCAGGGAAGCTCGGAAATTTCTGCTCGGGCCGTAGGAACCCTGTGAGAATCAATGTCATTAACTCCCCGTAGAAATCTCCGGGAAAAGCGCCGTCAATCAAATGCGCCTCTACAATCTTCTCCCTGTTCTCCTCCCCCTGGAATGTAGGGGAGTACCCAATATTCACCACTGCCTTACACTCACGCCCAACTACACGAGCCCAACCGCAATAGACACCCACGGGAATATCTTCTATGAGCGATTTGACGACAAAAAGCGAGGATGGGAGGTTGGCGGTGGGGAAGCCCAGTTTTTTGCTTCCGCGTTTGTATCCTTGACTGACTGGTCCTTGGAGGAGGAGCGCCTGAGGGAGGGGTTGATCAGGCCGACGGCAAAGGAGGGCGAGGTAGAGGGAAGATGTTGACTGCAGCGAGGTAAGCTGAAAGGGTGTTGTGACCAGAATGTCCTGGAAGAAGGAGCAGGGCAAGAAGGGAAAGGAGGGAATGGTTGGGAGCAGGGAAAGGAAAGACGAGGAACGACCCCGTGACCACATGTCATCCCTGTTCCTTCTTTCCCTCCTTCCCGCCCTCCCTCCGTCCCTCCCTCTCTCTCTCCCCCCCTTCCCTACCCTCCACGCCTTTTCGTCCCTGGGAAGGTCCGCGAGCACGACGGAGGGGGAACGCCGCCGCAATTCTTCCACGAAATCGGCACCTAAAGGATGAGAAATGACCACCCGGCCGCCTTTTTTGACCAGCTTGCCCACTTCCCGGAGGGCTCGTGCCTGGTCAAAGACGTTTCCAAAGCAGGCGTTGAAAAACACGGCGGTGAACAGCCCTTCCTCCTTCCCCCCCTCCCGCTCGTATATCACGGGGAGATCAAGAACGTCCCCCTGCCAAAAGGACGCACGCGGAAACCTCTCCCTCGCCACCACCAACATGCCCGCGGAGAGATCCATCCCGACAATGCGCTTCTCTCCGGCGTTTTCGTCCAGGTAGGGAAGGAGGAAGGGGAGGAGGGCCCCGGTCCCTGTGCCCACGTCGAGGACACGATCGGTGGGACGGAGGGCAGCAGCCTCGGCGATGCGTCGGAGACGAGGGATAACGTCCTCAGGGGTCGCTTCCTCGCTGGAAAAAAATCTGCGAGGAGGGAAATAAGCCGGTCAAAGTACCAGGATAGGCGCACTTGTCAGTTTCTTACACTACAGTGCAGTCCTATTCATAGATGCTTCGTACTTCTTCCTTCCCACATGGCTGCTCCACTTTCCTCTCCTTTCCTCTCCTTTCTGTCCCTTACGCACTTTTTTCAACACGTCTTCCGCAAGTTTACCCAAGCATTTTCAAATCATTCTTCTCTCCGATCACTTACTGCGCTGCTTCGTCAAATACACTTGCTTGCTTCTCATTGTGGGATGCCCGTCGCTTTTCCTCCTCCGCCGAGTCCTTTTCCCATACCGTCGACGAAGCAGCACGCCCTTCAAATGAGTCATGCATGCCGTACACTTTCTCCTTGTGGAAATCCAAAGATTCCGACGATTGCCACACCAGCATCCTCCGCGAATGGTAGTCATGTACGAGGCTGCTAGTGGTATGAAACGGTGGTGCAATGTAATTTTTGACAATAAAGTCAGCTGCTTTTTTATGGTCAGCATGGATCGTTTGAATATATGGTCAAGATGACCTAAAGTGTTATACCCTGACTTTGCACCGATTTATGTGAGGCAAGCGCTGAAAGCTGAGCTAGGAGGTTAGGAGTCTCACCTGCTAATTTGACTTCCCAAAAGAGAGTGCGACGACGACATTGGGGGGCCCCATGCAAATGCAAGAGCTGATTGGCAGGTAAATGAGGCCAGAAGGACAGCGCATACAGCCGCGTAGGTCCTGAAGCAGCAAGAGGCAGATCGTGACGCGAAACTTGATGCACTAGACAGAAACAGAAGGGGAATGACGGTCTTCAAGGAGCCCTGTTTGTCTGCACAGAGACGCGGTAGACGACGCATATCCCTAAAATGTGACATAGTCTCCTCGTTATCAGTACATTTATCTTTATTCTGCGTGTTTGACGTACGTATTGAAACAAATCAGGTCAATGTGAGTTTGTTCGGTGGCAACAGCAACCAAAGAAAGGAGACGCCGACTTCAATTTGAAATCGCACAAAAAACCTCCTCTATGTTTTTTGGGGGGCATATTTCGCATGTTTAAAGCATTCTGATAAAGATTCATTGCCCCATTTTGGTAGGGGAAAAAAGAATCATTCGGATCGCTAATGAGCTTTTCGCATGGAGACTGGGCTCGGAGACGTTTATTGACATTCGAGGGTATGGGGATGATACTCCGACACTCGTCTCCTTCTAAGGTTCCACCATTGCCTTCCCTTGATCTATGAGCCTTCAACCCCGCAAGAAATTCTACAGAAAAAGACACGTCCGTGTGGGTGCCGGTATGTTTATTTTCCAATTTTTCTCCCTCCCGATCAACTTACAAGTCTTTGTCACAATTTGATACATACTTCATAACTCGCGATGGACTGGCTGAAGACATGTCCGAATTCGGGTTACACATGATCTAAAGTGCGACCAAATATCACTCCCTGATATATACTATTCCTCTTCATTCCGCATCTCAAGCCTGGAGGGCTGCCCGCAAATTGGCCTTATCTGATTTTGGCATCATGTATTATACGTGTCCAGAGACTTTAATGATTTGCCCTTATTGACGACAGTAATTTGGCGCCATCCTATTTGTCCTCAACGAATGTGAAAATCCAAGCAGATGCTACAGAATGTAAACCTTGAGCAATAAAAAAGTCCTGGGCCTAAGTTGCCACGTCGCTCTAAGTGCGTAGATCACTGAGAAATATCGGTTGCTTTTCCCCAAGCGGGCACAGAACGACTACAGAGAATCCTCAGATATTGGATGTCTGCATTTACTGGCCACTTTTATTTAGACGTTGACGATTGACAGCATCACGAGTGAGATTATTCGTGCGAAAATTCAAGCCCTCTACAACCGAACTCTCGGTGTAAAAATTCATAATTGAGGCTAATTTTGTCGTCAGCAGATTATGAGTGCCGTCTTCTGGAATTTAAGAGGAGCGTTCATTGATGAGAACCATCAGTAATCTGTTTCGTTCGCAAAATACCCCAAATTCTGAAACTTAAGCGCCTCCCAGGAATAACGAATAGAAGTTGTGATGTTCATTATTTTTCCATGTAACTTGTACATTGGCAAAAATAGGGGAGACAATATCAATGGTTTCCTACCACGTCTTTGTTTGTACGGAAATATGCAATGGACGACTGAAGCATCGCGCGCATGTTGAAGGTTGAATATGAAGGCTTCGTGTCGAGGCACATTGTATGAAAAAAGGGCATCGTATGTACAATATGGTGGCATTCGACATCAAAATGTCTTATTTGGTAAAAAAAATATACGGAAACAAAAAATTGTGATTGTTCACTTATCTTGTCGAGAGACGCTGTTGAGTAGCTTGCGATGTCGGGTATGTCTTGAGTTTAAGGAAAGATATATCCATGAAGGGAGGGAGGTTTGACTTTTCATTCAAAAAGTCTACCCTCCTCAAAAATTCTACTTCTCATCAAAACGCAATATCCTTGCACACCTTAATCTTTTCAAAATATAGGGAAAGCGTGCATTTTGTTAACCGTTGAGGGGGAAACCCTAAAGTTTCTTTTTTTTTTTTTAACGGCCGGCCGTTGGGGGCCCATATGACGATGAGTACAGGAGCCTCAGTACCTCGAGAAGATAACTGATCCGAGTAGAAGGAAGCATTTTAATGACCAGACTTCCATCACGTCCTCATCTTTACCAAAATACATTCTTGCAAGCATTGCGCCTTCTACAGGTTCCTCATAAGAAGCCTACGAGGTTGATCTTAGCCTGCGAATTGCAAAACTAAGCGCGAACGTCTCGTGATCGAGCATCTCGATGAAAGCCCCTGGAAAGCCTTTCCATGCCCGATTTGCAAACGTGCCACCGTCGGTCAATACTCCAAATTCTACAACAACAAGCACGACTAGCATCAATTATGACGTAGCGTCCTCGCCCGTGCGTCTGAATGCATTCGCTTCCCGACTTGCCACGTCGTCCACCGTGGCATCTTCTTCCAAACGCATCGCTTTTTTACCCTTTGTACAACGCTTGGAGCGCGTTATCTTCCAAGGGATTCCACCAACCTACCCTTTACGTGCCAAGATGAAGATCACCCTGGACACCACCTCCTTTGGTATGGCTTGGGATATTTTCCAGTCTCTGGCCAGCCTACTTTCATGCATCACTTATGTGGCCTCCACGTACCATTACATCTTTCCTCTTTTTCTGCAATGGACGCTTACGATTATATTCTCCTGCGAGCTTCTACTGCGCTACTACGTCTCGGAGAATCGATGGGCCCACACCTTTGAATTCTTCACCCTGATAGACTTGTTGACCGTCCTTCCCATGTATATTCAATTTATCGTCGCACACACGGGAACGCCCATGGCGGGCCACAGATCCCTCTTCTTTCTCCGCTTTGCCCGCACCATGAACATCATGCGGATCGTCCGTACCTTCCGTTTCGGTGGGGTCCGGCGGATGCCGAAATCCACCCGACAGTGCTCCATTTTGGGCCTCACGGTCGTCTCCCTGGTTTTCCTCTCTGCGGGCTTGGTGCAGTTGGTCGAGCGGGATCTGACGTTTGGGAGGGCAGTGTACTTTATGATCGTGACCATGAGCACGGTTGGCTACGGGGACATCCATCCCACCAGGTATGCTGACTTTCTCCTCCCTCCTGCCCCCCCTCCCTCCCTGCCTCTCTTCTACTCTTCCTTCCTCATGACCTCAGTCCAATATTCCTTTACATCAAGTCATCACCTGTCCCTCTAACAACTTCTTTGCCGATGTCACAAAATGAGACGCCAACTTCCGTAACAACCTCTCCACTCTGTTTCTCTCCCCCTCCTTCCC
>Ga0102934_1003710_pt1 | contig 10347 bp, 8 predicted proteins | sample SalPonR2_A_D1_MG_FD_78175 | JGI IMG/M metagenome (GOLD analysis project Ga0102934, IMG submission 78175) | Salt pond soil microbial communities from South San Francisco under conditions of wetland restoration - Salt Pond MetaG R2_A_D1_MG | ecosystem: Environmental > Aquatic > Marine > Intertidal...
ATTAATTTTTTGCCACTCTTTTTTGAAGGATTGTTGTTCCCCTTTTTGTAAGATATAATTGCTTTGATCTACCTTTTCTTTTAGAATAAAGTAATTGCTTATCTAATAATTCATTGATTCTTCGTTTAGCTGTTAATTTCGAAATTTTAAATTCCTTGACTATTTTATTTTGATTAACTGTTTTATTCCATTCATGTTCCCGGTAAATAAATTTAAGAATGTTAAAATGAGATTCTTCTAACTGAATATTTTTTATTTTTGAAGGGGATAACAAATAAAATTCTTCTTCAAATGTTGAATATTGTTTTTCATCTAATTGTTTTTGATTTAAGCGAATGAAAAGCATGGATTCATATTTTTTTATGTAATCATTAATTAGGTAAAGAACAGTAGAGAGTTTTTGAAATTCACTAATATTGAGGAGGTAATCAATTCGATCTATGAAAACTGCTGAATTACTATTATTTTTTACAAATTCAATGATTTGATTTTTTAATTCTTCAAGATTTTGGATATGTTGAAATTTTCCATCGTTCAAAGATGAAAAAAGGCAAATTTGAATTTTGCTTGAAACAATTAATCTAGATTTTATTTTTAGTGGTTTTCTGGTTATAAACAATTCCTGTTTTCCTTCCATAATTAATCTATTTGAAAAATTGATTAATTCCTCATTGTTCTCTGAATTTAATAAATAGGTAAATCCCGGAATCAAGGTTTGATGGAATTGAAATTTATCCGTTATATCATTACAGATAAAAATAATATCTGAGACGGCATCATTTTCATCTCTTACCACGGAGATTGAAGGTTTTAATACGTGCATCGAACCATTTTTTGATTTGATGATGAGTTGACGTAGTTTTCGATTTTTATTTGAAATGAGTTGATCGATAGATTCTATGAAATCTTTATAATTTTTAATGAAATTTAATTCTTTAATATTCTTATTTTTCATTAGTTTAGATGGATATTCAGTTATGTGTTCAGCAGATTTATTCCAAAGAGTTATCTTTTTTTGGTTGTTAACAACAAATATTATTTCTTTTGAATTTTTGAGGATGTCATCTAGATAGGTAACAGTTTCCATTAGTTTTTTTTGCGCGAGTACTCTCTTAGTTATATCTCTAGAATTAATGATTATTCCATTGATACTTTCGTTGTGTAATTGATTGTTAGCAATTCCTTCTAAAAAGTGATATTCATCGTTTTTATCTTTTACTCTGACAACAATTTTTTTTGAAATACCTGGTTTTGAAACCACTTCTTTAACAAAATCTTTAGCAAATGAAGAATCATCTGGGTGAACATGTTCAAGAATAGATTTTCCAATACGTTTTTCTGTGTAACCTAAAATCTTGTTTACTGATGGGGACTGATAAATAATTTTTCCTTTTTTAGTTGTGATATATGTAAAATCCTGGGAGATTTGTATCATTGATGAAAAAAGTTGTTCCTTATCAGCTAGTGATTTTTGCGCATCTTTCTTTTTAGTAACATCTTGCATTATTGCAATAGCATAGATCACATTTCCTTCAGAATCAATAACGGGGATTGTTTTGCTATCAAAATATTTGTTTCCCCGTTTATCGATTAAATTAATTGATTTTTTATCTTGAATTGTTTTATCTGCATACGTTTTACGTCTTTGCCGTATCTCGCCAGGGGGTAAAAAATCAAGGAAATTTTTTCCAATTAATTTTCCAACGGAGAGGTTGAGACTGTCTGCTATATGTTTATTTGCTAAAACAATAGAGTAATCTTTCGGATGAATAACCATGATAAGTAATGGAATAGAATTGATAAATTGATTTAAAAATAAAATAAAGTTAGGATCCTTGACAAGATTTGGATTGATTCCAAATTTTTTGATTTCGGTATCATCTAATCTATATTTTGTTTCATTTTTCTTCTTTTTTTTCGCCATCATGCTCTCTCATTTATTGTTATAGTGGCAACAAATAACTTTAATATATGTCATCAAATATAAATTGTTCGTCTTTTTTATTTTATTATCAATGAAGTTTAATAAATAAATCTTAATATTTGATTATTTCATTATTTATTTATATTAATAAGCCAATTATCTATTGAAGATGGGATTGACTTAGTACAAATGTTCATAATTCGTATGATGTAATGTATTTATCTAGCATATATCATTTAATTTAACATAAATAAATGTTCGTTACTGGGAGTCTTTCCATTTCAAATCGTAAAATATTAAAAAAATGAGTTTCAATGACCCGAGAAACACCCGAAATCGTGCAACGATTAAAACAGGAAGAAGAAAATGGCAACTTTCAGCCAACAAATCTTAAAATGAACAAAAAAAAACATGTAACGAGTTTATCTTCATCAAATAACTTGTTAAAAACATTGATTCAAACCGCAGAAAGTAGTAAAGTTAGTATTATCATAACCGACAAATATGGAATGATTAAATACATTAACAATCGATTTTCAGAAAAATCAGGGTTTTCAAAAGAAGAAGTTTTAAATGAAAAGGCAAATATTTTTTATGTATTAAAACAACCAAAATTAGTTATTAAATCCCTTAAGGAAACAATTTTATCCGGAAATATTTGGACTGGAGAATTACAAAGCCAACGAAAAGATGAAAGCTTGTATTGGATGCACTCTACCATTATCCCAGTGTACAATCAACAAAAACAACTTTCATATTTTATGAGCATAAATCAAGAGGTAACTCAACGAAAAGAAATAGAACAATCCTTAAAAATCAAAGAAAATGCGATTCTTTCATCAATCAATGCAATTGTACTTACTGATCTTTCCGGTAAAATAACTTCTGTTAATCCTTCTTTTTTAAAAATGTGGTCATTTGATTCTGAAAAAAAGGTAATTGGAAAAACAGTTTTTTCTCTTTGGAAAAAAGGCGGTCAATATATGCATATCATGGATACCGTAATTCAAGAAGGAGGCTGGCTTGGAGAAGTAATGGCTCTAAGTAATTCTGGTAGATTATTCCCCGTGCAAATGTCTGCAAGTATCGTGAAAGATGATTACAACAAACCATTACAGCTAATGGCATCATTCGTTGACGTAACCAAACAAAAAAGAATGGAAAAAAATTTTAAAAAATTCAAAAAAATCTCTGATGAAGCAGACTATGGTTCAGTGATTTATGATTTGCAAGGAACCATACTATATGGAAATGATGCATTTGCCAAAATGCATGGATATCTTACTGAGGATCTTATTGGAAATAAAATAGATCTTTTGTTTTCAATTCAAAAAAGGAATGTTGTTCAACAGATACTTTCTAATCTTAAAACAAATCGAAAAATAATTGGTAATGAGGAATGGCATGTAAAGAAAAACGGAAATACGTTTCCTCTATTAGTAACCTCATCACTTATTGATGATGAACAATTCCATCAACCCTTTGTTGCAGGAACAATGATTGATATTACTAAAATGAAGGAAGCGGAAAATCAAATTATTGAACATGTTGAAGAAGTAAAAATGATGAATCAAGAGCTAAATATTGCCAAAGAAAAACTGGCAACTTTAAATCAAAATCTTGAAGAGAAAGTGAAAGATCGAACAGCCGAAGTTCATAAATTATTAAAACAAAAAGATGGATTTATCTCCCAACTTGGTCATGATCTGAGAACTCCACTTACCCCAATGCTGGCTTTACTTCCATTATTAGAAAAACGAGTAACTGATGAAAAGGGAGAAAAATACATTTCGATGATTCAACGAAACATTTTTTTTATGAAGGATTTAGTGAATAAAACCATCACCTATGCAAAACTAAATTCGGATAACATAGCTTTTTCTTTCACAGAAATTAATGTTTTTGAGTTAATCAATGATCTTCAAAATGATTTTCATCAGATCCTTACAGAGAATCAAGGAGAAATCAAAAACAATATTAAAAAAGATTGTGTCGTAAATGCTGATTTTGTACAATTAAAAGAAGTGTTTCATAATTTAGTTTCCAATGCAATTAAATACAAACAAAAAAACAAGCCACTTATCATCACTCTGTTCTCTACTAAACTTAAAAATAATCAAATGATGCTATCAGTCAAAGATAATGGACTCGGTATGACTGAGGATCAACTTGGTAATGTATTTTATGAGTTTTACAAAGCTGATGGTGCACGAACTGATGTTGATAGTCACGGATTAGGATTGAATATTTGCAAAAGAATCATAGAAAAACATGGTGGCAAGATTTGGGCTGAAAGTAAAGGCCCCGGCAAGGGAAGTACCTTTTCTTTTACAATAAATACAGTTAAAGAACCCATTAAATCAGAACAACTTAAAAATAAGGAGCGTTAATCAATGCCAAAATCAAATACTGAACTTGTGAAACGTACTGTTTTTGCTTTATGTAAAGTCTCTGGAAGAAGAACTTCTGAATCATTTGCTTTTAAAGTAATGAACACTATCATTGATTCATTAAAGAAGCGATATGATTTTTTTAATCATGTCACCATCAATGGCATGGCTCAACTAGATGATGTTTATGTATCTTCTGCGATTGATACTGTTGATTCAACGTGCATCTATAAAGCAATTGAGACTATGATCCGTATTGTTCATATGGATTTACTTGATGATGCCGGGCTTTATTTTGTTAAAGAATTCAAGCAAGAAATCCAAAGAGATACTCTTTTTGATCTTTTGCAGCATGGTATTGATTTAACCACGTTAGAAATGGAACAACAACATGCTTACAAATATCGACAAGAAAAAAAGAATATCTCCCAAGAAGCTAGTCTTTTAGGTTATACGTGGAAGGATGTTTCTAATTGGAAATATGATGATAAGAACAATGTGTGTATTCTTTATGATACCAACGATTCCATTCTTGATAAACTTAATTTAGATGCAATTATCAAAAAACATATCGATCGTTTAACTGGTCCCCAAGAAATCGAGGATATCTCAGGGTTACAAACAGAGCGGTATAAAAAGGAATTTGAGTTATTACATTTACTACATGAAAAAGATTTAGATCTTGATACTACATTATCTTTATTGCAGGTTTCTGAGAATGATTTACAACACATGATTGAACGATTATTGAATTTAGGATTACTTGAATATCTTGATTTTGATGTGGTAAAATTAACTAAAAAGGGAATTAAATACATCGAGCAAAAAAACTAATCTATTTTTTCCTAAATTTTTTGTTATTTTTTCGTTTTGATTATTTTGACAAAGAACCCTTTTATAATTCAAAAAAGAATTTTATTATAAGTGAATCGGATGGTGAAGAAAAACTTTATAAAAATAGTTCAATGTTTGCTCTATTTTTGGTTATTTACTATCAATATTGACATACCAATCTAAATAAAATACAATAACATTGGAACTAACAGCAGCAAATATGAAATGAATGATAATTGTTAATCATAGTTGATGTGAGATTCTATTAATGATTAATAGAAATACATATACCTATAGTGAAATTAATAAAGTACCAATTTTTTTTAAGATAGAGGCATAATCCTTATATCAATTGAAAGAATGTAGATTAATCCGTATGATTATCAGCGAACAGAAACCTTTTGATGAATTATTAAAAAAAATTGGTCGCCGATCTGTGTTTCTTTTTGGCTGCAGTGAATGTGCAACTCTTTGTCATAGTGGTGGAAAAAGAGAGTTAATTAAGTTAAAAAAGAAATTGATCGCTGCTCACGTTACCGTTACCGGTTGGGTAATATTAGAACCTGCTTGCAGTTTAACTAATAATGAAAAAATTTTTGAGCAATATAAGGATCAAATTGACCAAGCAGATGCCTTAGCTGTTTTTGCTTGTGGAGATGGTACTCAAGTTGTTAATTCACTTTTTCCAAAAAAATCAGTGATTAGTGGGACAAATACTTTATTTTTAGGTGTCAAATCAACTATTACTTCATATCAACGACGTTGTAATATGTGTGGAACATGCATTGTAGATGAGTTTAATGGAATTTGTCCAATTACTCGCTGTCCAAAACATATGTTAAATGGTCCTTGTGGTGGCTCAGAAAAAGGTAATTGTGAGGTTTATCCTGACATGCGTTGTGTGTGGGAAGAAATTAAGGAAAAAGCGGAAAAGTTAGGTAATTATCATTCGATTTTTCATAATGTTCAACCTGCTCATGATTGGTCCCAATCACACATATTGAAAAAGGAGCGATAAGTAGATGATGAAAACAGATCTTCAACAGGTGCTAAATCAAGGTCATTTTGCGGTTACGGCTGAGATTGGTCCCCCAAAGGGATCAAATCCTCAAAGTATTGTGCGTAAAACAGAGCAACTCAATGGGTTTGCTGATGCATTTAATATTACAGATAATCAAACTGCTGTTGCTCGAATGAGTAGTTTGGCTGGTGCTTGTATCGTACGGCAACAAGGCATGGAACCTGTTTTTCAAATGGCATGTAGAGATCGAAATCGGCTTGCGTTACAAGCTGATATCCTTGGGGCTTCTGCATTAGGTATTCATAATATGTTGATTGTAACTGGAGACCATCAATCCAAAGGTAATCATCCTCATGCAAAAGGTGTTTTTGATATTGATTCTATTCAGTTAATTTCCATTGCTAAAAATTTACGAGATATGCATATTTTTGAAAATCAGGAGTTGTTAAAGTCTAAATCTCCTCAGATTTTTATTGGCGGAGTTTCTAATCCGTTTGTTTCATCTATTCCTCTTCGTGTCGATCGTCTTGAAAAAAAGATTCGAGCTGGTGCAGATTTCATTCAGACGCAAAGTGTGTTTAATCTTCCTCGTTTTGAAGAATGGATGGATGCGGTTAGAGATAGGAATCTTGATGATCAAGTTCATATTCTAGCAGGTATCACACCGTTGAAATCTGTAAAGATGATGCAACGAATGAAATATCATGTTCCTGGAGTAGATATTCCGGATAGTTTAGAAAAACGAATGTTAGATGCTGAAGATGTACAAGAAGAAGCATTGCTTCTAACTGATGAACTTATTCGATCTATTAAATCGATTAAAGGAGTTCATGGCGTTCATATCACCGCTTTGTTTTGGGAACAAAAAATCCCAGAGATTGTAAAAAAATCAGGTTTATTACCTCGATAAGAATCTATTTATTTTCTTTTCTTCATTGGAATGATTTCTTTTCATTGTTTATTTATGAGTTAAATGAGAAGAAACGAAGAGAGTTCTTCACTGAAAATGGTAAGAAATGCAAATCCTAATGCATAAAACATGTATACTGAGTACATTACAGACCAGGCATGAATATTTTCTAATGTTTCACTTTCTTGATCTCCTCGAAACATTAAATAAAAGATGAATAAGGACCCAAGCATTAGTAGAGATAATGGCCAAAGATAGAGTTCTAACCATCCTGCATCAATGAGGAGGGGGATAAGAACAAATGGAGCGATAAGAAATGGAAAAGAAATGATTGCAGCTCGGCGAATGCCAAAAACGTTTACTAGGGTTGAAACACCAACTAATCGATCTGCTTTTTCATCAACGATATCTTTAGTCGTCATCCCACCAACTAAAAAGATTGTTGCCAACCCGCCTACTAGTAATGGTAAGGGTTCCCAAGGATTTCCAAAAACACTCCATCCTGCAAGTATTCCAAGCATACCACGAGGTATTGCAATCCAGATTTGGTTAATGAAAAGGAATCGTTTTGTTCGTGGCGGAAGGGAATAAAAAACGGTAAAAATCATAATCAGGAAGATAAAAAAACCAAACCATTGGTTAATAATTACTGCTCTTAACAGTGCAAAAAGATATAAGAGATATGCTAAACTTTGCGCTTCATCAGATTCTATTATGCCTCGAGGAACTGGTCGGTAGGGTTTAGAAATTTTATCTCCTTCTTCATCTGCGGCTTGATTTAACGCATTAGACGCAGCATTAACGATTGCAACTGTAAAACTTGCATTTGCTACAGTTTGCCACCAATTTTTTGGAATTGGACTATTAGAATAGATGAGGCTTGCCACCATGATACTCATACTTACTATGAATGGGGCCATTAAGGTGAACGGACGGAGGAGGTCGATATAGCCGCGTATATGTTCAGCAAAGAATCGTTTTTTTCGGTATGGTTGTTTCATAGTAAGTTTGCCAAAGTACTCATCTGAGTTATCTTTTTGAGCCATAATTACGCATGCCAAACATTAACTAATTATAAAAACTATACGTTTTGTTTCTCGCGGCTTATTTTTTCCTTCAAAATTGTGAATATCACCCTATAATACAATAAAAAATAGATTTTAAAATAAAAAAGTTTATATCATTATAATTTTATATCTTCTTGTGAATGGGGGAGCTGATTTTTCTCTCTTCACCACCTTCAATTTCCCCCATTCTCTCCTCACACTTTTAGGCAATTCTAAATATTTATAAAGTACTTCTTTCTTATCTTCTATGGTGAATGTGGATGCGAATGGATAATTCAACAAATGAGTCTAATCAATCAACCGATAAGGATGATATGGAAAAACGAAGACCAAAACCCTTTAGATATATCAAGAAACTTTCAGAATTACCCGTTAGTGAAGATTTATTTTCTGAAACGGTTATGAGTACTAAATCTGATTTCACTGTTGAAAAACTTATTGAACAGTTTGATTCAGTTGTTGGTGTTGGAGATGTACAAACTATTGAACGGGTTGTTCAAAAACATGAAAAACGCAATAAGAAAGATGATCCTTCGATAGGATAAAAAAAAATTGTATTAAAAAAACGATATGTTAATACATAACTTCTATTATTCTTCTTCTGATGAATATTGATAAAATAATTCATGAGCTTTCACGTAATGAGAAAAAAGTACTTCTTTCATTACAAAAACTTAATGGGCGTGCTTCACCAGAAGAGATCATGAATGAAGGATCTTTTTCTCAGCAGGTTGAAGTGATGAATGCAGCATCATGGTTGCAAGCAAAAAAACTTGCTATGGTTAAAGAATACGTAAAAACTGTGTATTCATTAGATAAGGAAGGAGCCTATTTCCATAAACAGGGTTTGCCTGAAAAAAGAGTTATAAATTATCTTAATGATCATCATCGAAAAGCGTCTTTAAAAGATATTTCTGAAGTGTTAAAGCCTTATGAAATCCCTATTGCAATTGGATGGGTTAAAAGAAAAGGATGGGCACAAATTTCAAAGGAAAATAATGAAACCGTGTTGACCTTGACTGATGAGGGTTTTTCTGCGGTTTCTCATGAAACCATTGATGAACAATTATTATCTTATTTATGGGATAATCCCGATAGTGAGATTGATGAGAAGAAATATAATCATTTGATTAAGCGAAGTAATGTTTTGAAGGAAAAAGAGATTATTACTGGTGAAATTTCATTAACTGATCAAGGATGGGATGTGGTGAATCATGGTATTACGATTACAGATGAAATCACTCAGATTACTAGTGAAATCATTAAGAATAAATCTTGGGAGTCTACTCCAATTAGGCCTTATGATGTTTCAACATTCGCTCCGAGTTTACATGGTGGAAAACCACATCCATTAGTACAATTAATTGAGAGAATTCGAACGATTTTATTACGCATGGGTTTTTCTGAAATTGAAGGAAATTTTGTGGAATCGGCATTTTGGAATATGGATGCTTTGTTTATTCCGCAGGATCATCCAGCTCGGGAAATGCAGGATACGTTTTATTGTAAGAATCCATCTTTGATTTCTATCGATGATCAAGAGTTAGTAAAGATTATTGCTGATGTTCATGAGCATGGTGGAGAAACAGATTCTGATGGGTGGGGATATCAGTTTTCAAAATCAGAAGGAAGAAAACCATTATTACGAACCCATACTACTGTTAATACTATACGGTATTTGTATCATCATCCTCAACCACCAGCAAAGATTTTTTCGATCGGTCAAGTATTTCGCAAGGAAAACATTGATTCAACGCATTTGCCATTATTTTATCAGATTGAAGGAATCATTCATGATCCTAGTGTATCGTTTAAACAATTGATTGGTATTCTTTCTGAAATGTATAAACAGATGGGATTTGAAAAAATAAGGTTTCGTCCAGCTTATTTTCCATATACTGAACCAAGTATGGAAGTGGAAGTGTTCTGGAATAATCAATGGATGGAACTAGGCGGAAGTGGAATGTTTCGACCTGAGGTAACTGAACCATTAGGGATTGATACTCCCGTACTTGCTTGGGGTCTTGGTTTAGAACGACTTGCCATGTTACTGTTTGGTCTTAAGGATATTCGCCAGTTGTATCAAAGTGATTTTGATTGGTTAAGAAATCAACCATTACTTTAGAATCATTTTGAGATTATTCTTGCAGGATTTCCTGCGTATCGTTTTCCTTTTTGTAATACGCTATCTTCAGCAACAA
>Ga0102934_1003711_pt1 | contig 10346 bp, 8 predicted proteins | sample SalPonR2_A_D1_MG_FD_78175 | JGI IMG/M metagenome (GOLD analysis project Ga0102934, IMG submission 78175) | Salt pond soil microbial communities from South San Francisco under conditions of wetland restoration - Salt Pond MetaG R2_A_D1_MG | ecosystem: Environmental > Aquatic > Marine > Intertidal...
ACCTGCCGGGCCCGCGATTCCAAAAGCTCCGCCCAGGATATATCGGTGGGCGCTTTTCGCCATTTGGCGGACATGTTTCTGATCAATCGACCCTCGCGAATATCATCCGCCGTCATGCGAATAGCCCCGGAAAGGGCTGCGCGCAATAGCTGCAGGCGGCGCAATTTCCATTTCCGCGCATCTGCTTTCGGCGTTTCGCCGCCGCCGGGCTTTACTGCTTTTTCCTGTGCCTTATCATTGGAAGTTTCACCAACAGGGGGGATCAGGTGCGCATCATACTGTTTGGGAAAAGTAAGCTCCTGGGTCTGGGTCAGGCGCTGGTAGAAGTATCCCGGGCTAAACGGGCGCTTAATGGAAATGGCGCCTTCCGGGCAGGCCACCACGCAGCAGCCGCAGGCAATGCAGTCGGTAATGCCCGGATAAGAGTAAATCAGGCGCGGCAGACCGTCCCGCCAGGCGGCCGGCCCTTTGTCGCTCTGAATGGAGCGGGCCGGGCAGATAAATGAGCAGATACCGCATTTTTTGCATTTTTCATTGTCAAATACTAAAAGACCCGTCTGCATCTGGGCGGGGTCGTTATAATCCGGAATTCGGGTCCATCGGCTGAGACTGGGATGTGCCATTTTTACGCCCCCTGTCTTTCAATTCTTGGAGAATCGGACATGCTTCCCTCATACCACGCCACCTGCTGAACTTCCCGCGGGACCGGGCCGTCGGATTGGACCTTGGGCCATCCTACGGCAATGCAGTTATTCAGCTTATAGGGGTATTTGACCCCAAAAAAATTTTTCCATTTCCTCTCATACATGAGCAGCTTGATCAATCCGATCCAGCAGGTGGCCGCGCCCATGCTGTGGGCCGCCAACACCATGTTCTGGCCGCAGATGCCGCTGTCGGTGGCCGGGGAGGAGACCCCCCGCTGATCCTCGAACAGCAGAATCAGCGTGGGCGCATGGTGAAAGACCGGCGCGCGATCTTTGGCAACAGCTGCCAGCAGACCGAACGGCACGGGGTGGAGTTCGTTGTGCTGGAGCCGGATAAAGAGTTTTGCGATGGGCTTTAGAAAAATTTGCCGCATTCGGCTCCGGGTATAATCCAGGACAAACATCATCCGCTTGCAGACCTTGATGGCATCTTTTTCCATCGCCTCAAGAATTTCCGGGCTTTTAATCACGGCAAACCGCCACGGCTGCGAATTTCCGGCTGACGGGGCAAACCGGCCGGCTTCCAGGATGCGTCGGATCATGTAATCGGGGATGGGCGCTTTTTTAAATGCCCGGGTGCTTCGGCGGCTGTGAATAACCTTTTCTACCTCAGTCCACGCCATCGCTTCAGAGATGTCCCTGGCGACTGATGCTTCCATTGTATGGGCCCTCCTAATCACTGGTTTTTTTTGAAAAATACATAACCTCAAAATACGTCATTGATTTCTTGATATTCTCGATGCCGAAGGCGTCCAGCCGGTTGTTAACGGCAAGGGTGGATACCAGCATGATTTTACCAAGCATCTCCCAGGATATGACCTCCGGGTCGAATGCTGGATCGATAAAACCCCGGGTCTGGTCTTGGGCAAGGTTCTCCTTATTAAATTCGTGGAATGCCATACAGCACTCGACCCCTTTTTCCCGGATCTGGGGGTCGATGGCGAACATGGCCTTCAGGATGCAGGCAAACATATTGACCTCGGGGCTCTGGATGCGCTGCAGGTACTGGGCCGTCAACTGGCGGATGATGCTTTTGTGCTGATTTTCCGGTTTAAAAACGGGATTTTCCCGGTAAATTTGCAGGCGATAGTCAATGAGATAATCCAGGGTGGCGAGCTGGAGCTCGGTCTTACTCGAAAAATGTCGGTAGATCATCGCCTCATTGATGCCGGCCGCCTTTGCGATAAGGGCTGTGGTGGCCTGGTCGTAGTTCAGCCGGGCCACCACCTCGATGGTGGCATCAATTAGTGACTGCCGTCGCTCATCTGCAGGCATGCGTTTGCCGGCCAACCGATACTCCTGATTTTAGCGCGTTGTTTTTTCGAGGATATGAATACACATGGCCGCCTCCCCGAATCCGATGGTGCCGCCCCCGTTTTCGGCGAGCGCGATTTTCGGGTTCTGGACCTGGCGGTTGCCGGCCTCGCCGCGTAGATGGGTTACCAGCTCATAAATCTGGGCCAGCCCGGAGGCACCGATGGGATGCCCCCGGGAAAGCAGGCCGCCGCTGGGATTTATCGGCAGCTTTCCGTCAAGGGCCGTGGCCCCGCTTTCTGCAAAAAGACCACCTTCGCCTTCCGGACAGAATCCCAATTTTTCGGTCTGAAAGAGCTCGCCAAAGGCGGTGGCGTCATGGACCTCGGCCACATTAATATCCTCCGGTCCCAGTCCGGCCATTTCATAGGCGGGTTTGACGGCGCGCTCGGAAATCGTATTTTCCGTCCATGATCCGGAGCGCAGCACCGAGGCTCGTATCAGCAGCGCCCGGGACGAGGGGTGCGTTTTTAAGAATTTTTCAGAGCATAATATGGCGGCCGCCGTTCCGTCGCCCACGGGCGAGCACATGGCCCGGGTCAAGGGGTAGGCTACCTCATAGTCGGCCAGGACCTCCTCAACCGTCTGCGGAAAAGTATACTGGGCCAGGGGATTCAAGGTCGAGTTGTTGTGGGCCTTGGCAGCGATGACGGCCAGCTGCCGCTGGGTGGACCCGTATTGCTTCATGTGCTTGCGGGCGCCCATTGCGTAAAAATCCATAAAAACCGAATGGCCGCCGGATTTCTCTTTCTTCTCGCTGGATTTGTCCGAAGCCTCGGCTTTTCGTTTGGCTTCCTGCTTCATCTGTTCGATATATTGGGTCGTTATCTCCACATCGGTGCCGGCCATGAACCCCTTCATCATCAGCTTTCGGTCTTCGCTGTAGACCTTTTCCGTGCCGATGGCCAATACGCAGTCATAAAGGCCGGCTTTTATGGCGGTCCACGCCCCGTGCAGGGCAGTGCTGGCCGATGCACAGGCATTTTCCACGTTGGTGATGGGGATTTTATCCAGCCCGTTCGCGGAAAGCGCCACCTGGCCGCGGATGCAGTGCTGAAAATCATGCATGCCCCAGCCGGTGTTTGAAAACCAGGCGGCCTGGATATCCGCCGCCGCCAGATCCGCATCTTTTAATACCCCGGCAAGGGATTCCCCGGTCAGCGTCTTGATGCTTTTATCAAGGTATTTACCGAATTTATTCATGGAGGCGCCGATAATGTAGACATTGTCACTCATAGGGAATTCCTTGTCAAAAGCATTCGCCAATGCCGTGGATATAGAACGGAAAACAATTGCGGTTCCTGTTAATAAAAAATAGCGAAATATAAAAAGAGTGGCGGAAAAGTTAATAAGTAAGTATTTACTTAATTAATATTTTGATAAAGATCAAGAAAAAAATGATGGCTTGGGAAAACGCCTGGAAAATTATTCTAAGGACCTGATCGTACTCAGTCCCGCGCGAGAGGGACGGTAGTCGTGCTCGTCATCGTGCTCGGAAAATTAAAATCCGATTACGAGTACGCGTACTCGTACGAACCGGAAGTTATTTTCTGCTTAAAAACACTTACGACTGGCATAAAGGCTTCTTAGGCCGCTGTCATTCCGAAGAACGTCATTGAAGAGGAATTTTATTTTAAAGATGTCTCGCTGCCGCTCGAAATGACAGTATGGACGGTTTTTCATGGCTATTTTGCGTTACTTCATGCTTTCATGGGCATACGTCCTTAACTTTGATATTTGACGCGAAAGAACAGAGAGTAGAGCACCGGCACCACAAAGAGCGTCAAAACCGTGGCAAAGGCGAGCCCAAACATGATGGTCACGGCCATGGACGAGAAGAGCGGATCTGTGACCAAAGGCGCCATGCCGCAGATGGTGGTAAGCGAGGTCATTGACACGGGCCGCATCCGGTTAACGGCGGAATCCCGGATAGCGGCGCGCGGGTCTTTGCCGCTTCTGATTTCCGCATCAATTTCATCAAGTAAAACCACCGCGTTTTTGATCAGCATGCCGATCAGGGCATAAGTGCCCAAAATGGCCAGAAATGAAAAGTTTTCCCCCATCAGGAGAAGGCCTGCGGAGATGCCGATCATGGCCAGCGGAATAATCAGGATGATGATAAGGGGCTGGCGGAGGGCATTGAAAAGCGCCACCAGGATAAAGAGCATGATAATTAATACAACCGGCAGGTATTTCTGTGTGGCAGCCTGGGATTCCTGGGAATCTTCGTATATGCCTTCCCATTCCAGCTTATAGCCGTTAGGCAGATCAATGCCTGCGATTTGCGGCCGAACCCGCTGGAGCAGGGTATCCGCGGTCACGCCCAGCACCGGGTCGCACTGGGCCCGAATCACATGGCGCCGGTTATAGCGCCGAATAATTGGATCCTCCCATTGAATATCAGACCGGGAAAGCGCTTGACGCAAGGGAATGGCAGACTGGCCGACGCCCCAGACCGGGAGTGTGTCCATATTCTCGATATCCTGATTATTATAACGGATCCGCACTGGAATCAATTCCTCATTTTCGCGGTAGATCTCAACGGTCATCCCGTCGGTAGCGCTCTGTAGCGCATATCCCAAATGTCGGCGTTCCACACCGGCCAGACGGCCTTTCTGCTGGGAATAGTCCATGTTGGCGATCATGACCCGCTCCCGCCAGTCGTCGCAGACATTTCTGGCCAGCGGATCATTTCGCATCACAGCCTTGGCCTTTTCCGCAAGGTCGCGCAGTTTCTGCGGGTCCGGGCCGCTGATGCGCGCCTCGACATCATAGTCGGCATTTGGACCGTTAATGTATTTCCACAGATGCGGCTTTCCCTGGGGCAGATGTTCGGGGAACCAGTCCGAGAGATGACGGATCAGACGGTCAATGGTACGGTAATCATAGACATTGACGATGATCTGGCCGAATGAGTTGTTTCGCGGCTCCGGAGTAATCGAGACCGCAAAACGGGGCGGCCCCTGGCCCACGCAGGTGGCATAGCTGCGCACTTCCGGCAGGGTTTCCAGATGGGCCTCCACTTTCTTAAGATCTTCGGATACCGTGCTCTGGCGCACGCCCTCGGGTCGGCGGTAGTCAATGAAAAACTGGCGCATGTCGGAATCGGCAAAAAAGATTTTAGGAATGTGGCCGAACCCGATATTGCCCAGAATAAAGAGAAACAGCACAAACGCCAGGGTGATGAGCCTGTGGCGGAGCGTCCACATGAGAATGCGGCGGTAAATGCGATAAGGCCGGGTGGAATGCGGCTCCGTGGCAGCGGCTTTTTTGGATAGCTTCAAAAATCCGTAGCTGAAAACCGGGGTCTGGGTCATGGCGAGCACCCAGCTGAACAGAAGCGCAATGGTCACCACCTGAAACAGGCTGGCGCAGAATTCCCCGACATTGCTAGGGGCGAGATAAATTGGGGCAAAGGCCAGGCAGGCGATCACCGTGGCGCCGAGCAGCGGCCAGGCCGTTCGCTTGGCGGGACCGGCCGTTGCCTGATCCCGGGGCAGGCCGCGCTGAAGATCCACCAGCGAAGCCTCGGTTACCACAATGGCGTTATCAACTATTATGCCCATCACCAGGATCATGGCGGCAATCGATATCCGTTGCAGGTTGATTCCCCAGACCATCATGACAATTAAGGTCCCCATGATGGAGAAAATCAGGTTGCCGGCAATGATCATGCCGCTTCGAAGCCCCATGGCCACAAGGAGCACCAGAATCACCACACCGACCGAGGCCAGCAAATTGGTCATGAACTTTTTGATGGAATCCTTGACAAATTTGGATTCATAGTAGACCCCGTCAATGGAAAGTCCGGCGGGCAAATCCTGCATCAGTTGATCGATGCGGTTGCCGACCGCCTCGCCCATTTCCACCACATTGGCGCCGTCTGCTGCTGAAATGGTGATCCCGATGGCAGGGAAACCGTTAAACCGCATGATCGGCTCAGACGGGCGGACATAGTCCCGGCTGATTTCGGCCAGGTCTTTTAACCGGAACTGTTCCTCGCCGCGGCCCTGAATTAAGAGTTCGCCGATATCCTTGGTTGAGGCAAACGTATCAGAGGCCGAGTCAATCCGGATCCGGTAGTCGCCGGATACGAACTCCCCATGGCTGATCACCTCGTTCTGGCTGTTTAGCAGTTCGACAATCCGGCCGGGCGGAATGCCCTTTTCCGCGCTTTTGCTGCGGTCGATGCGGACCATGATGCACTCGGTGCGGATGCCGTAGAGCTGAATCCGTTTGACGTCTTGGACAAAGGAGACTTCGCGCTTGATATAGTCGGCATATCTTTCAATCTGGGCGTTGGAAAATCCGTCACCGGTCAGTGCCAGAAAAATGCCATAGACATCGCTGTAGTCGTCATGCACCACAGAGGGGCCGGCACCGGGGGGAAGCGCCGGCTGGGCGAGCTGTACTTTTCTGCGCAGAATATCCCATAGCTGTTGGATGGAATCGGATTTGTTGTATTCATAAAGATCCACATACACCATGGAAACCCCGGCCCGGGAGGTCGAGCGGATGGTCTTGACCTCATCCGCGGCCTGCACATACTCTTCGATGACCCGGCTGACCTGCTGATCGACTTCGCCGGGGGAGGCGCCCGGATAGGGCGTGACAACCAGAGCGGTTTTGATGGTAAACACCGGATCCGCCAGTTTTCCCATGTTAAAGTAGGCAAACAGGCCGCCCGCAAAAATGAGAAACAGGGCGAATAGCGTGACCGTTCGATTGCGGAGTGAATAATCGGGCAGGTTCATATCAGATCTATAGTCCCATTACAGTTCATTGCCAGTATTGGTCTTACTGGGCGGTTCCATCACGCGGACCTTTTGATCAGCGGCCAGCGTGTGGGCACCGGCGCTGGCAATCAGCTGGCCGGCAGTCAAGTTTCCGGATATCTCGATGAAGCCGTTTTGGCGGGCTTTCCCCAAGGTAACCGGCCGTCGTTTCAGTTTCCCTGCGTCGGGGTCGACGAGCCAGACAAAAGACTGCCGGTCACTGTCGTTTACCAGTGCGGACATGGGCACCATAAACTTTGGCTTGCCATTTGTTTCTTTGATCGTAATGGTGACCTCCGCTGCCATGCCCGGGCGGATTGACATTGGTTCATCGCCATCAATTACCAGGGTCAGAGGATAGGTGCGGTTTGACGGATTCGGCTGCTTGCCGATTTCCTTGAATTCTGCCGGATAGGTCTTTCCGGGGATGGCTGAAAATTGGCAGGCGTATGACTTGAACCGCTCGACCGCCGGCAGCAGGTCTTCGGGTATGGCGATCTTGATTTCAATAGCAGATAGATCCACCATAGAGACAATGGGCTGGCCGGTTTGCACCATCTCATTGTTCTCAACGTATTGGTGATGAATATAGCCTGAAAACGGGGCGTATAGCGTGGTATCCGAAAGCGCGTTCCGCGCATCTTCAAGGCCTTTGCTGTCCGCGTTGACCTGGGCCTCCGCGCTTTCAAATGCGGCTTTCACCCGGTCAAAGTCCGCCCTGGCTGCGGCATTGTCCGCAACCAGCTTGCGGTACCGGTCATACTGCAGTTTGGCTTCATCATAATTGGCTTTCGCTGCTGTCAGACGCGCTTCCATGGTATTGATGCGGATTTTAAAATCCCGGGGATCAATGCGGGCAATGACCTCGCCCTTTTGGATGTATCGGCCCGTTTCAGCGTTCAGGGTAATTAATGGGCCGCCCACCCGAAATGAGAGTTTCGCGTGCTGCAGGGCCTGGGCGGTACCCGGGAAATTCCGGACCCGGCGGCTTTCATTCTGCTTGAGTTCATATGCCTTGACCGGCCGCACCTGCTCGACAATCGGCTTATCCGCTCCCGCCTCCTGTGTGTCTGAATGGCAGGCGATGAATACCATCGGAAGCATTAGCAAAAGCGGCACTAACCGCAGCCACTGACCGCCGGGGTGATATTTCATTTCGGGTCTTCCTTTCTTATGTATTTTTGTCTTTGTGGGGGCGGCTTTGTCAAATTTACAATGTCCCAATATACCTATCGTCTTAAATTGCTCAACAATAAAATTTTGCAATCGGGAGCATTACTGGATTTTTGTGAAGATGGGGCGGGGTTTCCTTAAGCCGCCGGGCTGATTCGTACTCGTACTCGTAATCGGCTTTTGATTTTTCCGAGTACGATTATGAGTACGAGTACCGCTCCGCTTGCGCGGGACTGAGTATGATTAAGTTACTGGAAGTATTTCCCCCGGGCTGCCGCCCGGGACCGAGCTTATAAGTAACTTTAAAGTCACTGAGGAACTAAGGCGCTAAGGCACTGAGTTTTTCAAACTGCAAGCCGTGAGCTGTGCCGCACCCCACTTTGAAAAAGGGAGGGGGTTGGGGGGATTTGTATTGGGCCATGATGAAAAATCCGCCTAAATCCCCCTTTGGCAAAGTGGGGACTTAAAGGAAATTGCCCTTTTTTATAAGCCTTTTCCAAAGCTAAAAGCGCTAAGTCTTTTAAACCTTGAACTGTGAACTACTTAAAGCATAAAGGTTTGGTTTCATTGACCTTACACCTTATACCCGATACCTTGAACCGGCCATCCTCGGGATAATCCCGCGCTAGTTCTCTGGCCAGGTATCCGCCGAGACTCCAACCAATCAGGTTTAAGGGCTGCTTCAAAGGGGTCTCGGGACGTATGAATTTTGGGGCCAATAAATCAAGCAACTCCGGAACTTTGCCGTTGTTCCGGCCAAGCCCCCACCCTATGGGGTGACGGGGGCTTGATATCACCATAGTTATCCGTGTCCAACTGTTGCAGCCTTACTTTTGTCCAGAAAGATTGATATTTTATCCGAATTCAATCTTTGAAGGGCTGGCAGGTGGTGATCGCGATTGCCGCCATTGTTATCGGGTTTATTTGACCAACTTGACTGCTGTTTCAGTTGCCTTTTGCATCGAGAGTTTGCTCATGTTAAGCACCAGGTGGTAGAGCAGGGGATCATCATAGTCTTCTTTTCCGAACTTTCGATACAGGTTGTGGCGTCTTTTGCCATGAACACGGATGGTGTTTGCCGCCTGGTCCTTGGTCATATTATAGGTTTCCATCATAAACCGGACCCGGTCTTCATGGTTTGCGACCAAAAGCAGATGAAAGGCATCCGCATGCTCGCGCAATACGTACTGTCCGCCCCGGCCCACGATGACACAGTTGCCCTCCTCGGCCAGATCGGTGATGATCTGCGTTAATGTGTTCACATAAACCTCTTCGTCAAGATAGCCCCGGTGGTCCTCCAGTATGCGGTTGATTTGCTTTTGTGATATCAGATAGTTCATAAACCTCAAGAGAGACCCGCCAGCTTCCTTTTCCATGGATTTTACCGTTTTTTTAGAAACCTTGGCACGTTCGGCCACCATCTGTACGATATCTTCATCAACCAATGTGTAGCCCAATTCCTTGGCTACCCGTTTGCCTAAGGTTCGCCCGCCGGCGCCAAATTCTCTTGAAATTGTCAAGACTGTCATAATGTTTTCTCCTCATTTCTACAATGAAACTTGTTGAAATTGTGCTGAAACCGGCTATTCCTCATCTAAAAGCGGCTCAATATGCGGATGTTTGGATATGACCCGGGCAAATTGCTCGGTCCGCAAATCAAGCCGCCGCTGAACAATTCGGATCAATTCCTTGTAAATTAAATACCCCATATGCGGGTCGGCTTCCATTTGTTTATATGCTTCCTGCGCATTTAGCGCGTAAATGACAGACGATTCCGAGCAGACCGCATCCAGCCGCAAGGGTTCATTGAGCATAGCTGACCAGCCGAATGAGAAGCCGGCCTTTATAGAGGCAATGGAAACCGTGATTTTGTTGGAAATCCGTTTTTCAAGCAGAACTTTGCCTTTCTTCAGCATATAGAAATGTTCGGACCGGTCGCCTTCCCGAAAAATGATCTCCCGCGCCGCATACTGCTGAGGTTCAATATGAGGCGCCAATTTTTCCAGCATTTCATTAGTCAGGTGGTCCAGAATATGGATTCCAGCCAGTGATTCTTTGTTGATCATTAAAGCTCCTTGGCTTTTTAGGATGCCATATTTGCTATTATTTTATCAAAACAAATACAGTTTAAGGCATAGCAAAACAATAAACAAGACCGCCAGAATCGGTCCGATGCCGATCGGCAGCAAACCTGCTTTTATTATAGCATCGGTTTCTTTTAAATCTATATAGGCTTTTTGGGTTTCTATGTCAGATGCTTTTTTAAGTCCCGCAAAATTTTTCATGTGGTGGATCAGAAAAGCCGGGAGCAGCCCAAAAAAGCTGTGGAGTAAGGCCGGCAGGAATCGGGCGAAAAATGTGTCAGAAAGCCGGTTCAGAT
>Ga0102934_1003712_pt1 | contig 10341 bp, 16 predicted proteins | sample SalPonR2_A_D1_MG_FD_78175 | JGI IMG/M metagenome (GOLD analysis project Ga0102934, IMG submission 78175) | Salt pond soil microbial communities from South San Francisco under conditions of wetland restoration - Salt Pond MetaG R2_A_D1_MG | ecosystem: Environmental > Aquatic > Marine > Intertidal...
CCCCCCCCGCCCCCTCTGTCTCCTACCCTCCCTTACTTTTCCCTCCCTTCCTCTTCCACGTATTTCACTTAAGCTGTGTTACGACTTTCTTGAATAATTGGTGTTGATGTATTTTGATACTCATATGCCACCGTGGGTCTTGGTTCCTTTCTTCCGCCCCCCCAGTATTCGATCCAAAACGTCACTCGTCTCGGCGAGCTGGGGGCCTGTCGTCTCGTCGTGACGGCAATGCAGACTTTCAGCGGGGATCGCTGCATCCAATTAATGGGTTTGGAAGCAATCGAAGCCCTGGCTGCCAAAAGCGAAGGGGCAAGGGCGAACTTCCAACAGGTATTCCCTCCCTCCCTCCCTCCCTCCCACCCTATTTCGCTCCCTGCATTTCATACTTTTCCCCGTCGTTTTACCTCTATTAGCTAATATGTAACCAAACCCTGCTATTTGTAAACGTTACTTGTGGAATCCTGTCCTAATATCTCATTCCTTGGCGCCTTTTCTCGTTCCCTTGTCCCTGTCCCTTCCACGATAGGAGTCAGCTGAAGAGCTCTTCACGCGCATTTTTGAGATGCATACCGACGACAAGGACTTACAAGCCGCCGCTTGTCAGGTACACTGGGGAAATGAATGAAGGGAAAGGAAGCTGTGCGAGGATGGCAAAGGGAGCTGCATGACACTACAGGATTATCGGCGCAGGAACCGAGTCCAACGACCCGGATCGCGTTTTTCCAATGCGTTTATCCCCCCCCGCCCTCCGGCCTTCTTTCTTGTCCTCCAGGCACTCGTGGGTCTAGCCACCGGCCATCCTGAATGGCAGAACCGTCTGGGCCTCGCAGGTCTGTGCTCTCGCGTCACTGAAAGCCTCCGTCAATGGCCCGACGACTATGGGATCCAACTCTCAGGTACGCACTCCTCTTCCTTGACCTTGGTCCCGCTTTTTCTTTCTCAATCCTAAACCACATTTATTCTAGTCTATCAACCAGATCACTGGGTGCTTTTGGCCCTCCCTCATTCCTCTCTTTTCCTCCCCTCCCTCCTTCCCTCCCTCCCTGCCTCCCTCGCTGCTCCCTTCCCTCCCTCTTCGACAGGCCTTTACGCTCTAAATGCCCTTCTCTCCCGGCATGAGGCCAACACCCAGAGGGTTTTCGAAGCGGGCGCCGGCGCCATCCTGGTCCAGATGATGAAGACCTTTTGGAGGGACTTGGACGTGTTAGACGGGGCTATCACGGCCATCTACAGGTATGTTCCGAGGCAGCGTCTTTTTCTTTTTCATGCGCATGCATGCATGACGGAGGCATGATGCGTTATGTAATATATATATACGTGCGAGAGATACATCATAAAATCTAGCGGAAAACTCGTTTTTCGGTTGTTGAACATGATTGCGTCAGTCCGTTTTCCCTGTGGGCATTCTAATCCAAGCATTGCCCCCTCCTTCCCCCCTCCCTCCAGCCTATCCTCTCGCGGGGCCGTCGAACGAAGCTGTCTGGGGCAGCTGGATTGTTGCCGCGTTCTATTGGCGGTCATGGCCGCTCATCCTGACGCGAGAGACCTGCAGGTAGAGCGGGAGGGAGGAAAAGTGGGAGCGGACGGCTTAGAGCGGACTGCTTTTTCAGGGATTCGCGAGCCAAAACATCGTGAATTAGACGGCATTGTTTTGAGTGAAAAACCTCGATAAAAAAATCAATTCTGGCCAAAGGTGCTCACATAGAGCCGGTTTCCCTTCCTCCCTCGACGTCTTGCCCCCGCGTATGTATCAGGTCAAATGCTGCTTCGCCATCGCCAAACTTGCCTGGCAGCACGCGGAGAATCGGCATCGATTGGTGGCCCTGAAGGCGGCGTTGGTTGTGACACAAATCTTTAACAAGCACCCGTTCGACGTGGCGGTACGAGGCGGGGGTAGACGGGACGTGAGAAAACCAAGGGGCGAGAAATGGCCGAGGGCCTGACTTGGCGGACGGCTGGGAAGGGAACCCAACGACGCACATGAGCCCGCCCTATTTATCCACCAGTCACTCGTTCCGACAGATCCACGTGGCGGGTTCAGCGGCCATGGTTGCGCTCTACATGCCTTTGGCTCTGGCACAGCGTTTGGCAGAAAAAGGTGCGTCCCTCTCCGTTCCCCTTGGATTCCGTTTTTTCTACCTTCCTGCTTTCCACTACGTATTCTTGATATTTCTTTTAAAATCCCTATGCACACAAATGTGTTCTTTCCTCTCGTTTTCTTTTTTTCCTCTGCGAACAGCGTGGAATACCGTTACGTCCCCTCACCATCTTCCTCCCCTCCTTTCCTCCCTCCATTCCACCCTCCTCTCACCGACAGCCACCACCATTCTTTTGAACAAGACTGCCTTCCTTCTCACCTCCCCCTCGGCGCAGCACAAGTTCCACCATCACCCTCCCTCCGTCCTGGCAAACGGTTCGGAACCTCCGCCCTTCCAGCAGGCGGTGGGGTGGAACAGGGAAAATCCGGCCAAGGAGAGGCCGACCGATCTCAATGGGCCAACGAGGGATGGGGACGGGATGGCTGAAGCACAGGCCTTCCAGGTAAGAAGCAGGAAAGATGAAAGACAGGGTGGGGGAAAGCGAGAGGGAGAAAAGGGAATATGGGAGTAAGTGAGCCTTTCAATTCTCTGGTAGTTGACTGCAGCGCATATTCACCCTGCATTACACTGTTTTTAATGCACAACACTTTTTTCGCTTTCTCTCCAAGGCTTTGGTGCGTGCACTGGCCACCATCCCGGCCGAGTCAGAACTGGAAATTTCTGCCTCGCCCGCCCTTCTCTTCTTACTGGAAGTAGTCAATGGCCGCCACCCACTACTTGATGACCAGCCCACGGCATCCAAGTGAGTCCTCCCATCCCTACTTATTTTAGCATTTTGATGTCAGTATCTTTCCTCCCTTTCTCCCTTCTTCTTTCCTCTTCATATATGTCCACCAACACCAGAGTGTACTCGTTGCTTAAATCCTCATCTCCTCACTCTTGTTGTTCTTTCCCTTTCTCCTTTCGTTTTCCGATCTTCCCCAGTTTTGTTGCCGCGATGGAGAACTATGCGCGCGACGAAGACTCGCAAGACATTTATCTGGAAGTAGCGATTCTTATTACAGACGCGAGTCCCACGGCCAGGGAGATGCTTTTGCAGGTAAAAAGGGAGAAAAAGAAATCGTGAAAGGATGAGATGGCAAGAGCAGTGCTGTTCAACGGAAGAAATGCGAGGGCCGATTGATCGGGAAATCTGTTTAGTTGGGGAAATAGGACATGGAACCAGAATCTATCCAATTTTGACGCCGTTTTCTTCATGTCCGTCCTTCTCGCTCTTTTTCACGTCCTCACCATTTTCCCAGTCCGGAATCACCCGCTGCGTGCTCGACTTAATGAAACGATACCTGTCCGTGGCGTCCCTGCAAGAAAAATGCTGCATGGTCCTCGCAACTTTGACGGAGGAAAGTCCTGAGACAGTGGAACGTGTCTGGAACGAGCAGGTGAGGTCACTTCCGAGATGAGACAGAAAGGAAGGGGTGGTTTACGAAGTCGTCAAGCCGGGTGGGGGGACAACCACGCTTCTCCTCTGGATAGTCCCAAGGCGATTGCTCACGCACGTATATCTTCCCTCCTCTTGCTCTCCTCGACCGCAGATGATGGCGGCCTTGGTGGACGTGGTAAAGGCGCACCCCAGCCAGCCTGTTCTGCAACACTTTGCACTCTCTTGCCTTCAGGTACGAACGAGTCTTCCACTTTCTTGTTTCACTCCTTGGATGATGCTCAGCCAACGCTCGGGCGCTTCTTCCGTCGTTACTCATTACTCCACTCCCAATATATCTCTCCATTCTCCTTATAGAATCTCGCGGAAGACGGAAGCCCTTTACAACGGTCCTCCTTGATCACTCCCAGCGTCCTCTCTCTGGTAGCACTCTCCCTTGCCCTGCATCCTACGGACGAGGACATTGGCAGTGCGGCCTTGGGCTTGATCGTCTCCCTAGCAGCTCAGGTAAGGCGCGAAACAGGAAGTGGTAAAAAAAGGAGCACCGAAAGCTTTTGCTCCCCTGCAAAAGTGATTTTCTCACCGTCCCTATCTTTCCCGCCCTTCTCTTCGTGGTTCTACAGGAAATGGATTCGCCGGGCCAGATCAGCACCTGCCAGCACGCATCCAATCTCCACACTAATGGAAATGGCAACGGCTCCCACGATCAGGCCAATGGCCACGCGGAGGTCAAAGCGGAAGGTGATGGTGACATCGCGGCCAGCACCCTCCCTGTTCCCTCGGGACCGTCCTACGTGCGTGCAGTGCTCTCCATTCTCAGGGCGGTATGGAAGCAGATCCATTCCTCTTCCTCCGTCGCTTCCTCCCACTCCTCCTACTCCTCAAACGTATTGGACGAGAAGGAAATTACGCGCCTCTCGGCTCTGGGAATCTTGAGATGGCTGACTTTGGTGGCAAGGGACTGTGCCCCTGGTGAGTGTCGAACAAGAAATGACCAAAAGCATGTCTCAGTTATCAATGTGCCCTGGCCGAAACTTCCAATAGAGTAAGACTCATGCCTTCCCTTCAAAATCCTGTCCTTGCACAGACGAAGTTGCCATATTGAGCGACGACGCGTCGGTACATACCATGTTCGAGGAGGTTGCGGGGGGCCTGGCAATCAGCCACCCTCGTTCCCACTCCCACGCCCCTTCGACACTCATGCTCCCACCTCCCCTGCCCCGCCTTCCCTGCTGTCCCAGAAACGGTCCCGTCTGAGTTCCCTCCCGAATACCGCCGCCGCGTCCTCCTCTCTTATAGACACCGCGGAAATGCACGCGAAACGCTTGTGCTTGGACTTGGTAGCTTCCCTCCCCCAGAGGGACTTGGAGACTTCCTGGCCTCGTGCTTGCGGGGCGGTAGTGGGAGGACTACAGGAAGGGAAAGGGAGGGGAGCGGTCACCCTCAGCGCCTTGGCGGGGGTGGTGGCACTTGCGGAAGGGAACGAGCAAAACAAGAGCGTCCTTCAGGGACTGGGAGCAGGGAAGGGATTGAGTGCCGTGGCCGCAGTGGTCGAGACGAGGGAGAGGGAGCTGTTGACTAAGGCACAAGAAGCGTTGCGGTAGCAGGGGAATGTGTAGTGAGTGAAGGAATGTTGCCTGGGTAGGGTGTACATAGTAAGCAAACAGATCGGAGGTAGCGAACGTTCAGGGCGGGGCCGAACGGGGCAAGGAACCCGCGCTTGCGTGGACTAGAAAGTGAGATATTGGTAGAATTTAGAAGGCAGTTTCTATAGCAAGGATGTGGGAGAAAGACGGGAGGAAATGCTAATGTAGCAATCCTCCAATATGCCTTGGAAGGGAGCGCCTAGGGTTGCGAAGCCCTGTGGCGCCTGTCGATCATGGATATCTTTTTTGCAGTCTGAGGATGCACCGACCATAACTTTGTTTTGTGCCGACGAGGGAGAAGGAAAGGGCCACGTTGGGTGTCTGGATTTGATAGGGAACCGACTTCTTGGCGTATATGTGAGCGTGCAGCCGGCTTACTTGCGTAGTTGGGTGCCTTCGATGATGCACCGGTATGGTGACTCAGACAATGATGATGATCGCGATCTTTTTGTTTTGATTATAACGCGTTGCCCCTGTGTCTGGGGTCAACATTCGAAGACAAAGGAAAGGAACAAATTCCAGCGCTACGATTAGCTTAGGCTCTTACGACAATTTAATGAGTTTGTCAAACCTGCGTGTACCTTACAAATTTGAATGATATGTTCTGCAGGTGTGGAAAGCCGTACTAGCGGCACAGCCGTCTTGTCGACACATCCCGCAGGAGTTCTTTTCCATGCCCCCTTCCTCGTAAGCAAATTGCACCAGACTATGGCCCTTTTATTCTTTATTTGATTTAAGGCTGGTGTCATGACTGCTGGTAGAGATTGATATATATTCCGTTACATGTACACAGTTGTCCAGGACGACTTCGGAAATCGCTTTAATGCAACACGTCACTTAAAAATTTGATTTCAACGTCAGAAGCTACAAATTACATGTTACCTGACTCTCGGACACTCTGTGTGAGAGTTTTCTACCCTTGATTCAAAAACCCTGCCGCGTGGCAACCTCTTCGTCCTGCGGTCGCGCTCTCTTCCGTCAAGGCCCCCTTTCTTCTCATTCAAGGACACAGCTGACAATCATGACCTTACAACATCCATCCTGCCCCCTTTCTTCTCATTCAAGGACACAGCTGACAATCATGACCTTACAACATCCATCCTTTTTTGCTTCCGTTCCCCGCATTCGGGGTGTTTCCTCCATTCCCTTGCCCCATCGTGGTGACGGTAGGCGACGCCGGCTGGCTTCTCAACCCCCCCATCCTCCCCCCGCTTCCTCCTGCCCCCCCCCCTGTCCCTGCATTGCTGTGGGCATGACATGAAGCTGAGGCGCAGGACGAGGGCGGGGTGGGCGTACCACTCCTAGCGATGGTAGGGCGGGTCACCAAAGGCTCGGTTTGCAGAGGGGTCAGATGCGCGTGAGTACCCGAGGCGGAAGCAGGAAGGAGAGAAAGGGGAACAGAGACCGCCCGACGGGCCTGTGGGACGGGCAAGGCCATCGGCTCCTCTCCCATTTTCTCCGTGTGGAGGGAGCTATGCGCTTCTCCATGCCCGTTCCCTTGAACTTGACCTTCCTTGAGGACCGAGGACCCTCCATTTCCCACTCGCGCTCGGCCGGACTCCCCGACCTGCCGCAGAATGCTCTTGATGATCTCCTTCCCGTTTGTCAAATTCAAATAGCGGATCCGCTCATTAGGCAGGTGTGCATTGTCTGTGGATTGACCCAAAGGCAGGTGCAATGCCGGCGCTTTCAACAGGTCCTCCAAGAAGGCTGTAATGGGCATGGTGCCGCCCTCTCTGACGTAAAGGGGAGGCTGATGCCAGACTTCCTCAATCGCCTTCTCCGCCATTTCGAACGCATGCGCCCCTCGGTCGCCGTACCACCAGTCCCCAATTTTCTTCACCTCCACAAAAAGGTCGTTGGGGCTCCGACGTTTCCCAAACTCGTGCTTTAAATGCGCCCGGATGAGGTCCACCAGTCGGGAAGGATTTTGGCGGGGAACGGTCCTCACACTGATTTTGGCCATGGCTGCCTTAGGGAGGATGGAGTAGGAGTCTGTGGGATTGGAGGAGGCCACTTGGTTGATGCTGAGGGTGGGCTGCCGCCATCGCCCGGCGAGGACCTCCCTGCCCGAATTGCAGGTTAGCCCCTTGACGCCTGGAACGAAATTGAGGGAGAGAGAAGAGGGGGGAAGATGATTGATTGCCCTGAATAAAACAGCCTTCCTTGTGAAATGCTTCGTCCCTCCGTCAATGCCCTTGGCCTCCTACCGACTGACAGCAAAACTCCTCTAGCGGAGCCTCTCCCACCCCTCTTGACTCCCCTCATCCCTTTCATCCCTCTTCCTTGCTTACCCAAGGAGGCTTTATATGCGTCAATGTTCAAATTCATCGCGTCGAAGAGCTCGAGTTCTTCTTGCGACACCTCCTGTCGAGCGCAAAAGAGGAAGCCCAAAGACCCCGAGATGTATTTTACGACAACACAGCCATGAGAGGAATAAGGTTCAATCCTTTCCGCATCTCTTTAGCGTTCCAACCATGTCGTCATCAGCCAACGCTCAAACAGACTTCCAAATACTCTCCCCCTGAAACCTACCTCCACTTCGGCATAAAAATCTGGCACCAGGACCATTCCGCGCGCGTCCACCAATGTCGCTAGAATACCCACTAGGATTGGTTCGTCGAGAACATGAGTGCACAATAATTTCCACAAAATGCCAGCATAGAGAGGACACCAAAAATAATCCAGAAAGGGATGAGAATACTCTTCATATACCGAAAAATACACCAAAAAAGCTTGGTGTAGCAGGAAAACGTGACGTGCCATGAGAGAAAGAAAATCGGGGGGACTAGAATGAAGGAAAGACAAGATTGGCCGTGGTTCAAATCGCCTACCTAAATCGTTTAAAGGCTCCACAACTGCCCCGCCATCGATGCCACTGTGCAAGTTCCTGCAGACATGAAAGTGAAACCCGTTTGTCACATGTTAGCATTTTGGACCCTTCCTATCTATCGATTATTCTCCTCTTTTTTTTTCTCTTCTCCCTCCATTTTTCACTTTCCTCCGTGCCCTCTCCCTCCTCCCCCCTTTACCTTTTAGGTCCGTGCACTCGCACCTCCAGATGGATCGTGCCTCGCATCCCATACGTCAGGCAAGGACGATCGTCCGCGATCTGTTGGTACATGTCATTGCGATATTGCATCAGGCGCGCCATACCCTGCCCCTTATCACCACTCTTTCCCCTTCACTTTCCTCCCGTCCTTTGAAAGGTGGGCCAAAATAAAGCAAACGGATTCGTGCAACCCCTCACTCCTCCCGTTTCCCCCCTCTTCCTACCCAGGTACTATTTGCTTGCAAGATAAGGCCCGTGCCCCTAAACCAATGCAAATTTTGTAGGACCGCTTCACGGAACCCCTCCGAAGACGTCTCTTCTTCCCCCTCCAGCAAAAGAACTGCATTCATATCTGGTAATGGAAGAGACAACAAAAATGCGATGCCAGTCGTGGGTGGTGTGGACAAGGGATGGCCCCCAGAGACTTGTCGGCAGATGCCCGTCACAAGCAGAACCACCGCCTCGGTAAATGCTCGGCGCAAGGACACTATCAAAAAGCGGTCCACACAATGCCCACAAACCGCCAGATCTGCCCCTCTCATCGTCCTGACCATAATCAAGAGCATATTATTGTCGACGCCCCTTCTCCCTCCTTGCCGCCCGCGACCTACCTTTTAAGATTCCCTGCTCCTTCATCTCCTTCAGCGCGAAGATCATCGCCATGATGGGCCCTTTGTTGTCCGTGACCCCGCGTCCATAGAGGTACCCGTTCAAGGCCATCATGACGAAAGGATCCTGGGTAATAACGACCAATAATAAGAAAAGAGTCATGGCAGGAAGAGGCGTTCAAGTCACCTCATGCTCATCCATTTCTCCTTGGGCCCCCTTTCCCCCTCCCCCCTTCCCCCCCCCATTCCGTACCGTCTTCCAGGTCCTCTCCGAAGCTGGTACCACGTCGTAATGCCCGTACAACGTGACTGTGGGTTTATCTGGTTGGTTCCCAAACCGCGCAAGAACGACAGGGCTTTTCCCCTCCACCAAGGAAACCATCTTCACGCTGGCCCCCAAACGTTCCAACAGCGAGGTCAAAAATTTCGCACACCGCCAGCATTCCTCCTTGTGGAAGTCTTCTTCAGACACTGACACGCTTTGGTAACTGACAAATTCGCTCAGGCACTCCTCCATGCGAACCAATTCAGGCCCCCCCACTCCCTCATCCTCCCCATCCCCCCGCCGCTCTCCATCCCTCCCTCCCTCCTTCCGGACACCCTTCCCACCGTTCTTCGAAGCCTCCTGCGGCATGTCCCAAGCAAGCACCGTGCCCCCTTGCAGGCCCGAAAAGAGCAAACGTTGCCCTTCCTGAGTGGCCACTAAACTCTGAACCCCCTGCTCCACCTGCTGAAACGCTTGGTAAAACGTCAGGCTGTCCACCCGCCAGACGAGGATGCCCCCGTCCGCGGCGCCAGAGAACAGGAAGCCCTCCCAGATTGCCAGGCTCAACACGTCGTCGTTGTGCCCCCGGAGGGTGCGGCGGCAGGAGAAGGACTCCATGTCCCACACTTTAATCGTCCCGTCCCTCGAACCGCTGATCACCACCCCCTCCTCCCTCCCCGCCAGCAGGGTCAAGACGGAGCCGTGGTGGCCCTGCAAGGTCCGGACGCAGGAGCGGGAAGCCGGGCTCCAGACCTTGACGAAGCCATCGCCCGCGCCGGAGACCACGTAGGGAGGGTAGACGGTCAGGGCCGTGACGGGCCCGCAATGGTGCGATTCGAAATGGTTCATCCCAAGGCGTTCGGGGTGGTAGGAAAGGGAGACGGCAGTCGGGGAAAAGGCGGATTCGAAGGTGAGAGAAGGAGGGGTGGAGGAAGGGGGGGCAGCGGGGAGGGAGAGAGGGAGGGTCGGCGTGACCGTAGGGGGAAATCGAACCGCGGACCCTTGCAAGCGCCTGACTGACGTGTCTTGAAATCCTAGGTATATGACCTCGCCACCGTCTTCCTCCCCGCCCTCCCCGTCCGCCCGCGTCCCGGCGGCCACCGCCAATGAAATGGGGTGGCCCATACCCTCGATAAACACCACGCCCAACAAGAGGATGCAGCCCCCCCCGACCCCGACCCCGTTCCCTCCCTCCTCCCCTGCCTCCTGCCCCCCCCTCCCCGCCAAGCCCCAGGCCCGCAATTTGTTGTCGCTACTCGTCGTGTACAAAACCTGCCCGTGCACCACCAAGGC
>Ga0102934_1003716_pt1 | contig 10332 bp, 8 predicted proteins | sample SalPonR2_A_D1_MG_FD_78175 | JGI IMG/M metagenome (GOLD analysis project Ga0102934, IMG submission 78175) | Salt pond soil microbial communities from South San Francisco under conditions of wetland restoration - Salt Pond MetaG R2_A_D1_MG | ecosystem: Environmental > Aquatic > Marine > Intertidal...
ATCTACTTCTTCAACCTCGTCGTATGCAGCACCTTCATCTGCTTTTAGTTCAGTCCACTGATCACCACGATTATTCTGCTCCATAAATCGTTTAACTTCTTTATCAGAAGGAAAGATCGTAGTTGTGGCTCCCATCTCCGTGCCCATATTGGCAATAACGTGGCGATCCATCGCTGATAACTGTTCAAGACCCGGACCGAAATATTCAATAACGTAATTTCTTGCTCCCTTTACATCGTAACGCCGAAGCATTTCCAGCACAACATCTTTCGCACTCACCCAGTCTGGCAACTCACCAGTGAGCTTCACTCCAAGAACTTTAGGCATGTTCAAATACAAGGGCTCACCGGCGATGGCAAAAGCAACATCTAATCCGCCGGCCCCCACAGCAAACATTCCAAGAGCACCTGATGCAGGGGTATGGCTGTCAGAGCCAGCAAGAGTTTTTCCGGGTTCGGCAAAGTGCTCCATATGTACAGGATGACTTACTCCATTACCCGGCCGGCTGTACCATAAACCAAATCGTTCAGTTGCTGACTTGAGAAACAGGTGATCATCCGGATTTTTATTATCGGTCTGCAACAGGTTATGATCTACATACTGGCAGGATACGTCCGTTTTTGCTTCGTCAAGCTCCATTGCCTCGAGTTCAAGCATCACAAGCGTTCCCGTGGCATCTTGCGTCAGCGTTTGATCTATTTTAATTCCAATTTCCGAACCTGGCTCCATTTTTCCATCAACCAGGTGCGATTTAATAAGTTTTTGAGTTACGTTTAGAGATTCAGCCATATCTTCTCTGATTTTGTTAACCTTCTGTCTGATAAAAAGATAATCCGTATATTATCGTTCAATAAACATGTATCTGACATTCTGTTAGTAAGTGAATATCGTCTGCCAAACGGTTCTGTTTTGTGTTTTTCAGGCTAATTTTTGTTTATTAATGGAGTAGTTGTAACTCAACGTGTTGTATTTTTTGAAAAGAACCTGAATTGTTCTGCTTATATTGAGTTCATAACCACGTATTAACGGTTTACGTAAACCCGATCATGAACTACAGAGACTTAATAGACCAGCTTTCCAGTAAAACCGGACGCTCTAAGAAAGAGACTAAAGAGCTGTTGGGCATAACCGTGGAAAAACTCTCCGAACAGCTGAGTGAGGGGCGGGGTGTATCCGTTCCGGATTTGGGTACCTTCAGTACAAAAACAACGGAAGAGAAAAAAGTCTATAATCCTCACTACGAAGATTATATCATGGTCCCGCCAAAGCGTTCCGTTGAATTTTCGCCATCAGCGGGCCTTAAAGAGTCTGTAAAATTTTCGGAGGGTGGTGATGAGTGAAAAAATCACGTTTAAAGAGTTGGTAGATCTTATCGCAGCTCAGTCAAACCAAAGCCGTAACTCCACAAACAGCTTTATCCATGAGCTGGTAGATATAATTGAAAATGGATTGAAAAAAAGCGGTTCGGTGAGCATTTCGGGCTTTGGTAAATTTGAACTTCGGTGGATGAAACCAAGAACGGGAGTAAATCCGCAAACGGGCGAAGAGTTATCGATCCCCGGCCAAAATAAAGTTGTTTTCAAACCCTACAAAAATTTGAGGGAAGATGTAAACAAACCGTTTTCTCATCTCGAATCAAAAGTGGTTGGAGATTCAAAAGATTCTTCAGGAAGTACCCCTGAGAAAAATGATTCAAAAGAGACGGCCGAAGGATTCGATGAGGATCCTTTTGAAAACATGCTGAATGATTCAGATTGGGACTCAGCATTCTACAGCTCCGAAGAAAGTGATGAGAAGCCCGAAAAGTCTGTTGAACCAAACGCCGCTTACAGCTCTGTTTCATCAGCCTCAGCATCCGTTGATGACCTTCTGATTGAACGTGAAAACCCAAGATTTTCCAAAGAAGAAGTAAAGCACCAAAAAGAAGATAAAATCACGGAAAAAAAAGAATCAGATAAACCTTCAGCAATTCCAAATAAAGAAAAAATTGCTGAAGAGGTGCAAAAATCGGGTTCGTTTAAATGGTCTTATGCAGCAGCAGTAATTATCGCACTGCTCGCTTTTATTATTCTGTTTTTTATGATTCAACGCTATCAGAGCGATGATACGCAAACGCAGCAGAACCAGATTGAGATGGCTACGCCGGCCCCGGATGCAACAGATAGTAACCCGGCTGTAACTGATGATACAGAGCCTGATCCACCCGATGTGGGAACTCAATCCGAATTTGAAACCTCTCCCCTCACTGTTGAGCCCGGGCAATCTCTCTGGACTATTGCCGAATCTGAACTTGGCAACCCGTACCTTTGGCCGGTGCTTTATAATCTGAACCGGGATGTATTGGATAACCCAAATCAATTGCCCGCAGCGTCCGATATTCAAATACCGGATATATCAGACCCCGAAAATCTTAATGATTTTGAAAGAGAACAAGTAGCGCTGGGGTATTTTTCCCTTTACGAATGGAACAGAGCCAACAATCCTGATGAAGCACGATTTTTTCTATGGGCAGTTGGCGTTTTCTCTCCCGATCTTTTGGATCAGCCCCCGGCCGACGTCGATCCGGACGACCTTGAGTTTGCCCGGAACCGATAATCACCCCAAAACAAAACGAAGGAGATTTTATGATACGCCATATTGTAATGTGGAAACTAAAAGACCAGGCAGGTGGTGCAACTAAAGAGAAAAATGCTGAAAAACTGAAGCTTATTCTCGAAGGGTTACGAACCACTATTCAGGAGATTAAATCCGTTGAAGTTGGTATCCAGATCAACCCTGATGAAAATGATGCACTCGATGTCGTTTTAATCAGTGATTTTGAAACGGACCTCGATTTCAAATTGTATACAAGGCATCCATCCCACAAGAAAGCAATTGATTTTATCGAAACTGTAGCCGATCAGCGCTTTTATGTTGATTATCTTGTTGATTTATAACTGATTCTTAAATTTTTCAAAAAACTTGATCGTGATTGAAGTATCAAATCCTTTCTATGGATCTGTACGTTTATTGGATGAGCTATCGCTAAAAGAGCAGTGCATATCTCTTCAGAAAAACTTAAACGAGTTTTTTGGAGAGATTGCAGTTCTATCCAAAACGGATGTTGTCAATGCAACTCACATGGCTAGGAAAGCCCTCAAAAGCTACCGTGCATTTGTAAAACTTATGAAGAACTGTCCAGGCGTTAACAACTATAAAGAGGCAAACTATCTTCTTAGAGACCTGGGGAAAGAGTTTTCGGATATGCGAGATTCTCATGTAAGGGAAATGCTGATGTCGGAGCTTAATCGAAGTTTAGAATCAACACTTCTGAAGCAACTCATTGAAATGAACGACGTCGAAAAAGAGGTAAAAGAGAATGTATTGCTGAGTGAACCCAATCACTTTGAAGAGTTGAGCAAAAAGGTTAAAGAATCCATCGTATTAAATCAGCTATTCGATCAATCGGAAATTCAAAAGCCATGTATTGAAGAGAGTATCAGAGCAGCATTTCTAAAAAGCATCTCTGCTTATTCCGACTGCTCAAATCTGCAAACAGAGGAGGCATTTCACGAGTGGAGAAAAAGGCTGAAAGACCTGCTAAACCAAATCAAACTATTCAGAAGTGAGGAGCAATTACTGTCTGATGAGCGCTTTACCCATATCGATGAACTTTGCGAAGAGATGGGGATGTTGAATGATATGTCCATGCTAAAAGAGTGGGTTGAAGAGGTTGGATCGGCCCGGAAAAGTATGGGGGAAACGTCCGGAATCATCAGCTTTCTTGATAAAAAAATCAAGGGTTTCCAACAGCGTTTATTAATAGCAGGAGAAGAGTTTTACCATAACCCTGATACAACTCTTGGCGGTTTGGAATCAATGATATCTGATGAGTAGCCGGGATCCCGTTCATATTGACGTAAATGGGGTTTTAGACCTCCACTATTTTAAGCCGGCAGACCTCTCTACCCTGATTGATGAGTATATTCGCGTATGCATAAAAAAAGAGATCTTCTCTGTACGTTTTATTCACGGCAAGGGTATCGGCAGCATCAGGCGAAGTGTACATTCACTGCTCGACAGAAACCCGTATGTAACCGGATACCAGCTCGCAGACGAATCCGGCGGCGGCTGGGGTGCAACCATTGCAAATCTATCGCCGGTACCAATCAATCAGAAATAAAAAAGGGGCCCGATAGCCCCCCTTTCAATTACTTCAATCAGACTAATTTATTCGCTGGATTAGTTCAGAAACTGATCGAACGTTAAAGAGATATAGTAAATAGCACCAAGGTTCGGCCCCCCGTAATTGAGGAAATGCCGGTTATTGGTAATATTAGAGCCACCCACTTTCACGATTGATTTCAAATCCGGTACCCGGTAGCTTACCTGCGCATCTACGGTAGAGACAGATGGCACTGTTCCGTTGGCAAAAGAAGAGGTCCAGTCGAATTCCTCCTGCCATCTGTAAGTTACGTTAAACCCAAGGTTATTGGTCAGGCGACGATTTCCGAATGATACATTTACCTTATGCTCCGGTGTGTTAAAGTCGAAAATAAATCCGCCGTTCCGGTCGGTAATCAGCTCGTTCCAGTTGTAGTTGGTTCCCAGTACAAAATTGTTAGGGAGGCTGAAATCAACACCCAGTACAGCCCCGCGTGATTTAACGGTTTGATCCAGATTTGTGTAGAGCTGGAATGTATTTGATGCATCACCAGACAACAGAGACGCAGCTATTTGCTGGTCCGTAGCAGGATCACCGGTAAATGCTGCAGCGGCTTTTCTAACCCTGAACTGGGCAATAAAATTGTCATATATGTTGTAGTAGTATGCAGCATCTACCAATATTCGATTATTCAGAAGGCCTTTATACCCCACTTCAAAAGACTGAATCTGTTCAGGTTCAACCGGCTCGAAATTCGTGTACGGTTCCAGCTCCCCGGCAGCGGCAGGATTGCCTGCCAGCAGCTCATTGGTAAATCGTTCAACGGATTCAAGCGTGAACGCGTTTTCAGTTACGTTATATTTCTCAGCCAGAAAAGGCAGGCCGCCAAGCAATCTGGCCGTTAATACATTCAGGTCGATGTACTGTCCCTGAGTGGTTGGGTTCCTGAATCCGGTCTGGTAAGAAGCACGAATATTTTGGGAATCAGTAAGTTTGAATACTGAAGAAATCCTTGGGTTAAACTGGCCATCAAAGTTTTCATTCTTATCATATCGAAGGGATCCGGTAAGCTTCAGGCGGTCATCAAATACGGCTCTTGAAGCCTGCATATATCCGCCATACTCATTGATATTCACACCACCGTCCGCATCATCAAAAATTGTTCCGTTGGAGCGCAATTGATATTGGCGATAACTCAACCCGATCTGCAAGTCGATAAAATCGATTTCATTTTTGAAATCGTACTGACCTTCAACATGAAGGAACCGAGATTGGTCGTCGAATAGTCCGCCATTTGGAACTACAGCACTGAGAGCCGTTTCTTTTGCATCTTCAAATGCCTGGGTGCCGGGCTCAAACCGGTTTGCATCAGCGGCGCCTCTTGCAGCCGAGTGAAGCTGTTGAAGAACAGCGGGGTTATTCAGCAGCGCAGATACCGTTTGTTGATTAAACGCTGGGTTACCACCCTGCTGCTGTGCGGCGGCTTGCAGAAGGCCGCCGGCAAATGTTGCTCCATATGTGCCAAACCATTGAGATGTTGGTAAGTATTGATCATTTATGGAAAAGCCTACAAAATCAGCGATGTAGGAATCTCCGGAATTTTCGAACGTGCCATAAGCTTTAATTTGGAAATTGTCCCCGTCGAGCTGAAGTTTATGCTGATGGATATAAAAATCACTGAGGCTGTATCGCTGAGCACCACTGTACACAGACGTACCCGCCCCGTAATTCATGGTATAGCTGGCTTCCACATAATCGTTAAAACGGTAGTGAAGAGCCGTTCCCAGTTTTAAGTTATTTGCGTCTTTATCAATCAAAAACTCCTCTTTATAGCCGGTTCGCGCAACAGGTTGAGCGGGAAGCGCCGACAGGTATTGTTCTGCCAGGCCTACCGAAATACCGGGTGTCTGTGCAATGAGAGTTGCGAGCTGGGTACGGGTACCACCGGGAAGCCCGAGAAGTGCCATATTGAAGGTGCCGTCATCACCGTATAGATGGACCCCGTCGAACGCCGGGTTTCTATCAATACCCGCAGGTGCCAGTGAACTGTTTTTATCACTAAAATTGATTCCTCTCCAGTCGTTTGCCTGACTGTAAGAGAAATTCACTTTGTAGGCAAATTTATCGCCAATCACGTCAGCGTATCGAATGGAGGTCTCAAACATATGCTGAGGATCGCCCGGCTCTCCAAGCGATGTATTGCCATCAATATGATTAAATCCGTTCTGTACATGAACACTTAAACCGGGATACCGAAACGGGCTTTTGCTGTTTACGAGAAGAATTCCGTTAAAGGCATTGGGGCCATACAGGGCCGAAGACGCACCGGGTATAAATTCCAAACTCTCTACATCCAAAACAGACGGGCCGTTAAGGTTACCAATAGGAAAGTTAAGTGCGGGCGCCTGAGTGTCCATGCCATCGGTTAGCTGCACCATTCTTGTGTTACCCGTGGAATTGAATCCCCGCGCATTGATAATCTGGAAGTTGATACTGCTAGTGGTCATATCAACGCCTTTCAGGTTTGCCAGGGCATTATAATAGCTTGGGGACGGGGTTTGATTTACAGCAATAATATCCATTTTTTCAATGGAAACCGGTGCTTCCAGAATCGATTCCTCCACCCTTGAAGCAGATACCACGACATCATTTCCAAGAATGGTTTCTTCGTTTAGCTCAATTCTGAGGTTACTTACGTTTTCTTCGGTTATTTCGATTTCGGTTGAGCGGTAACCGACAATAGACACGGCTATTGTTATTGGTGGACTATCGTTTACATTCAGCGTAAACTCCCCTTGCGAATCCGTTGCTACTCCCACAATGGTTCCTCTGACGATCACATTCGCACCCGCAAGAGGCTGGCCTGTGGATGCATCAACCACAACTCCTGAGATGGATATTTGATCTTCCTGATTTAAATCAGAGGCACTGACTTGTGCGAACAGGAAACCAGATGAGAGAACTAGTGTATAAATAAACAATCTGCAGATATCGTATACTATCTTCATAATAACAGTTTAGTTATGGTTTTGTGACATCGTATAGTAGACTTCGTGAGCAATCCCAACTAAATTAAGTGTCTGAAAATCGTTTATGCAAGCGCTTTCAACACAATTTTAAACTTTATGTTAAATATTTTTTATTCCAATACTGCCACTAATTTATAACCCATAATTAATATTAAACTTATGAACTACAACTTCTTAAAGTTTTTTCTTTTTTTGATTTCAGGCCTTATTTTCTTCGAAACGGCCGATTCAAGACAAGTTCAACCCGTATCCGGCCCGCCCTCTGTTTCGATTCAATCAACAGGTGTTGTCACAATTCCTGCTGATTTTATACGGTTTACTGTGAATTTGAATGTATTCAGCAAAGACTTAAACGATGCTTTTGATCAGCACAAAGAACAGGAAGCTTTTTTAGCAGAGCTGATTAAAGAGAATAACTTTAATGACGGAGAGCTCATTTTTAATCCCATCAGCGTCTCTGCCACAAGAAATCCAGGTTCAGGCAATGGATTCGCCACACGACAGGTAGTCATTTTCTCGGTAACCGATTTCGACCTTTTTGAAAATGTACAGAGAAAGCTGATTGAAAATGGTTTTACAAATTTAAACGGTACATTCGGAGCCAATCAAACCGAAGAAAACAGAAATGAAGCCCTGAGAAAAGCCATGGAAAATGCGGAAGATAAGGCCGAAATCATCGCAGTTTCAGCTGGCAAAAAGCTTGGAGATGTGCTATCTGTTGAATATGGATCGGGTCGAATGCAGCCGGTAGCATACCGCGAAATGAGCTTCGACGCGCAGTCAGTGGGTCAGCTTTCACAGTTTGAGCAAACCATTACTATCACTGAGAGTGTAAACGTTGTATTTGAAATCTATTAATTAACGAGTTTAAAAAGGTTAATCCTCAGAAAGCATGGGACGTAAATATTCCCAGAGGTCATCGGCTACAACCCGATGGCCTGCTTCTGTTGGATGAATACCATCTGACTGATTCAAATCCGGATCGCCTGCCACCCCTTCAAGTATAAACGGCATAAACGACACCTCGTTCTCATTTCTGAGCTCGGTATATATCTCACGAAACCGGGCTGTATATGTTTGACCCATGTTGGGGGGAGCTTCCATTCCCGTCAATAGAATATCTGCTTCAGGATAGGTCTCTCTTACTTTATCCATAATACCCTGAAGATTTTGCTTAGAATTTAGCGGATCGATGCCCCGCAAGCCGTCGTTCCCTCCCAGCTCCAGTACAAAAATATCAACGTGTTGTTGAAGCACCCAGTCGATACGCCGCAAACCGCCTGCTGTCGTTTCGCCACTAAGACCGGAATTAATAACTTTATAATTTAAACCTAAGGAGTCGATTTTTTGCTGAATAATAGCCGGAAAAGCCTGTTCTTCGGTTAATCCATAACCTGCAGTGATACTATCACCAAAAAAAAGTATCGTCTCCTGTTCCTGAGCACTAAGGTTCAGGGATAAAAACGTAATTATGATAAAAAATGTAACTTTTAGCTTCATCCTTCGAAAATTAAGGTTATTAAACAGATCATTCCATGGAATGGTTTAACTTAACTATGTTGTTTAACGTTTTGTTTCAAAATAATGATTATAAAATGGATTCAGAGAATATCTTAGAAGTAAGGGAACTTACGAAAGTTTTTAAAAGCGGCGACCACTCACTAACTGTACTTAACAATTTATCGTTTTCGGTTGAAAGAGGGATTTCATGCGCAATAGTCGGACCATCAGGCAGTGGAAAAACCACCCTTTTAGGACTTTGTGCAGGACTTGACAACCCTTCCGGCGGATCGGTCTCCCTTAATAACACAGAAATTTCATCTCTGTCAGAATCGGAACTTACATCGATACGAAATAGTGAGATTGGATTTGTATTCCAGTCATTTCAGCTCATATCCACATTAACGGCCCTAGAAAACGTAATGGTTCCTGTTGAACTTCGGGGTGTACCGTTCAAAAAAGTTAAAACGAAAGCTCTGGAACTGCTCAATAACGTCGGTCTTAAAGACAGAACCCATCACTATCCAAATCAGCTCTCCGGTGGCGAACAGCAGCGGGTAGGACTTGCAAGAGCGTTTATACATGAACCTTCCATTCTTTTTGCTGATGAACCCACTGGTAATCTTGATGACGAAACCAGTGCTTCGATCGAAGAACTTCTTTTCGATCTCAATAAAAAACAGGGTACCACGCTTATTATTGTAACGCACGACATGAAACTGGCACAAAAATGTGATCGCATTATTCGGTTAAAAAGCGGTTCTGTTTTTTCTGATGAGTACACTTCAGGGATTAAAGCCGATAAAATGAGTGTTGTATCATGAATGTGATTCGAACATTACTCTCCTCTTTCACATGGAAACTCGCCTTCAGAGACGCCAAGCCTCAATGGAAAACCCTGTTCTTATACACGTCATCCGTCATTGCCGGTGTAGCTGCACTGGTGGCCATATTATCGTTTAGAAGCGATGTGCTGCTTACTGTAGACGGTCAGTCGCGTGAGCTGCTGGGTGCAGATCTCGAATTTCGCTCTGGCGAGATTTTTCCCGATTCGGTTGAAGCCTTTATCGATTCCATTGGTGGCAGTACGGCCGAAGCGCTTGAATTTAACTCCATGGTTATTTTTGATGAAGATGGAACCAGCCGGCTGTCCCAGATAAGAGCCATTGAAGGCCCCTTTCCGATTTACGGTTCCATTATTACCAAGCCTGCTGAAGCGGCATCTGTGTATCAGGAAAAAAGAACGGCACTGCTTGAAGAGTCTGCAATGAACCAGTACGGACTTGCCGTTGGCGATACCATACAGGTTGGATTACAGCGCGTTGCCATAGAGGGTGCACTGTTAAGTGTACCCGGGGAAGCTGCAGTTTTTTCACTTGTAGGCCCAAGGGTATATTTGCATAAATCGATTATCGAAGATTCCGGACTTCTCGACCGCGGCAGCCGGGTCACCTACAAAAGATATTTCGAATTTGCCTCAGTTGATACAGTGAACAGCATAGTAGAGGCATTTCGGCCGCTGGCAAGAGAACACCGAATACGGACTGAAACCGTGGAATCGGAAAAAGAGGATTTTGATGAAATTATTTCAAACCTTTCCAGATTTCTTGGCCTTATAGCCTTTATTGCCCTGCTGCTTGGCGGACTCGGTGTTGCCAG
>Ga0102934_1003717_pt1 | contig 10332 bp, 12 predicted proteins | sample SalPonR2_A_D1_MG_FD_78175 | JGI IMG/M metagenome (GOLD analysis project Ga0102934, IMG submission 78175) | Salt pond soil microbial communities from South San Francisco under conditions of wetland restoration - Salt Pond MetaG R2_A_D1_MG | ecosystem: Environmental > Aquatic > Marine > Intertidal...
GGTATTTCAGCAAAAAGCTAAAATGACAGTGTCTGATTACAGCAAAAGGCACTGCGGCGCATGGTTGCATGATGACAGCCAGTCTATAGAAAACATTAGGCTAAAGCTTAAATCAATCCTCCGGTAATTCAAAAATGGTAAAAAAAAGCCGGATTCTGAAAAAATCCGGCTTTATGAATGTCATTTAATGTAAACCTAGTTTTCAGGTTCAGCGTCGGCATCTTTGCTTGTTCTTATAAGGCCTTGTTGCTGATAACCAACTTCCGTCAGAGCAACAGCATTGTTTGCTGAGTCAGTTACCACAGAAACTGTGTTAATGTCCTGGTAAAGGTTGACTTCCTGGTATTTCAGCATGTCAATTTCCCAGATTGTGCTCATTTCACCGTTGGCGTAACTGTTAACAATAACTTCACGTTCGGTTGTTTCTTCCGGTTCACCTTGCTGATCCTCACTGGATATCTGGGTAACCGTAACATGTGAATTGGTTTCGTCAAGGATAACCAGTGAAAGCCTTTCTTTGTTGGAATAATCATCAATACCGGCAAGAAAATTCCAGGTACCGTTCATTTCATTTTTGATGGTTTCGGTGATTCTTGTGGTTTGAAGGGTAGCCTGATTTGTGATTTCCACGGATATTTCATACTCAAAGAGATAATCGAAATAACCGTTTTTGTCAAACATGATCTCATAGTCGAGTACAACTGCTTCAATTACAGTATCTCTTTCTGTACCAAGCCATGTCTTTACTTTTTCGTAATCTTCACCATCAACGGTAGTTACTACTTTTATCCGCTCCACATCATCAATATTCTGGATAACGTCTTTTTTGTAAGTGTTAATGTCCCATTCACCTACCAGGCGGGCTTTACGGGTTCTTAAGGAAATAAAAGGATCATCCTCGCCTACTCCAAAACAGCCTGTGAGTAAGGGGAATACGATAACACTTAATAAAACCAGCAGGGTTGTAGATCTTTTTTTGTTCATCTGATATCAGGTTTATTCTCGATTCTGTTCTAAAATCTAATCACACAAAAGTACCTTTATTTTAAGAAAAAACACAAATATTTTCTTTATTTTTTTCTTAAAACACTAAAATACTAATTTTTTTCAACCTAAAGAACATTTTCTTGTTTTATTTTTACAAACATACACTTTATGAATCAAACTGACAATAAACCCTTTGCATATAAAACATCCTCTGAACTGAAAAGAGCGCGCTTTATTTTCTGGATATTTAAATATCCTGGTATTGCCAATGCTTTGCAGCAATTGCTAAAAATTGCCCTAAAGCTTAATTTGCCGGTGGGGTTTATTCTCAAAAAAACCGTTTACGGCCATTTTGTCGGGGGGGGATCCATTGAAAAAAGCAATGATGTGATTGAACGCATGGCCGTCTATGGTGTGCAATCCATCCTGGATTATTCAGTGGAGGGAGGTAAAGATGAAAAGGGATTCAGGCATGCCTTGATTGAAACACGACGTACAATATATAATGCCTCAGAAAATCAAAATATTCCCTTTGCAGTATTTAAGCCCAGTGCTCTGACTTACGAATGGGTTTTGAAACAGGAAAATAAGCCGGAACTTGATCGTGAAACCCGGGCCTTTGAAAAACGCATGTGCATGTTGTTTAAGCTTGCGCATGACCAGCATGTTCCTTTGCTTGTGGATGCTGAAGATGTAGCTTTCCAGGATATTATTGATCACATCGTGGAAAAAGGCATGCGTATATTTAATAAAGCTGAGCCCATTGTGTACCAGACACTGCAAATGTACCGTACAGACCGCCTGGATTACCTGAAAAGACTAATTCAGGATGCTGAAAAAGGCAACTATTCCCTCGGGATCAAACTTGTGCGGGGAGCCTACCTTGAGAAGGAACGGGAAATTGCAGCTGCTCAGGGACAACAATCTCCCGTTTATCCCGATAAGGAAGGTACGGATAATGCTTATAACGATGCGTTGCGTTTATGCATGCAACATTTTGACCGTGTTGCCGTATTTAATGGTACGCATAACAAACAATCCTGTGATCTGCTGAAGCAGTTAATGAAAGAAAAGGGCTTGGATAATACAGATAAAAACGTTTATTTTGCTCAGTTATATGGTATGAGCGATGATCTGAGTTTTAACCTTGCCAGTGAATCATACAACGTGGCAAAATACCTCCCTTACGGGCCGGTTAAACAGGTGATGCCTTATTTAATGCGCAGGGCCGAAGAAAACTCAGCAGTAGAAGATCAGGCCGATAATGAATACAAGGAAATAACAAACGAATTGAAACGAAGAAAACAGGGAAATCATGGTAATAAACAATAAGGAATTTTCAGCTCGATTGCGGATGAGTTTTATGATGTTTGTTTTGTTGTATTTGGTTATACTGGTGCTGGCCGTGATATTTCATTGGTCAGAAACTCACCGGTTTGAGCTGTACTGGTCTGTCTTTTTTGTCCTAACGTTAATATTTTTCTTCCTCCGGGGATACAATTACATTTATTTTAACAGCGACGGCTCAAAACTTATACTGAGATACATGGGATCCCAGCCATTGTTGTATTCCAATTACGCCATTGAAATTCCCAAAAGCCAGTTTGTTTCCTATAAAATATTTCGATCAAAACTGGGTTTGCGTACATCCATTATTTTGTATCAGCGTACCGAAAAAGGATTATCCAAATACCCGCCTGTTGCTATCACCAGTCTGAAAAAATCGGAGCGCAGAGATATGCTTGATGTCCTGGATAAGTTAAGTGTTCAATGAGAAAAAAACTACTGCTGATTTCCCTGTTTTTGTGCCTTTTGTCAGTTGCCTTTTGTCAAAATAAAAATGCTATTGGGCTTCGCCTTGGAATGGTGCAGGCGGTTTCATATCAACATTATTTTACGCATGGCTTTTCTGCAGAACTTATTGCAGGTTTTTACCGGTGGGATCCGGTTGCTTTTGCTTTTGCTCAGTATCAGCCGGGGGAGTTTCTTAACAATGAGAAGCTAAAATTGATTTTTGGGCTTGGTGGACATACCGGACAATTTGAGGGATATAAAAATACCGCCTGGTTTGATAGTTATGATGACCAACAGGTGACGCATTTTATTGCAGGTGTGGATATTCTTTTGGGAATAAATTATGATTTTGAAGAATTTCCTGTAAATTTATCCTTTGATGTCCGGCCGGCATTAAATTTGCATCCCGATGTGGTTTATTGGTCGGGCGTTGCTTTGACAGGCAGGTATGTATTTTAACAAATCCTATGGGATCAAAAGAAATATATCAGATAGCACTTAGTTTGTTACCGGGCGTTGGCCCTGTGACTACACGCAATCTGCAGAAAATGTTCGGGGATAATGAAGCCATCTTCAGGTTGAAAGGGACACACCTGAAACGAACCTATGGCATTGGTGATCAACTCACTTCAATTATTCTGAAAAACAGGCAGGCATGCCTCGAAAAAGCCAGGGCAGAAATCAAATTTATGGAAGCCAACGATGTGCATATGGTGGATATTGGTGATGATATCTACCCTGACAAACTCAGAGCATGTGCAGATGCACCTTTGGTGTTGTTTTATATTGGCGATTTTTCTGCCTTTCCGGATAAGTCTGTGGCTGTGGTTGGTACACGTAAATCCAGCCAGCGCGGTGTGGATATCACTGAAAACCTGATTCAAGGATTTAAAAATAACAACCTGTCTCCGCTCATTGTCAGCGGGCTGGCTTACGGCATTGATGTTACCGCTCACAGATCAGCCCTGGAACATGGCCTTAATACCTGGGCTATCCTGGGTCACGGTTTTGATATTATTTATCCGGCGATGCACCGTCCGGTGGCCAAAGCAATTATCGACAAAGGCGGTTGTCTTGTGAGTGAATTCCCATCGCATGCCCCCCGCGACTCTAAGCATTTCGTGAGAAGAAACCGCATTATCGCCGGCCTCTCAGATGCAACCATCATTGTTGAGTCTGCAAAGAAAGGTGGCGCTATGGTTACCGCCGATATTGCCACTTCGTATAACCGTGATGTTTTCGCTTTCCCGGGTAGAATAAACGACAGCAAATCAAAGGGATGCAATCACCTGATTAAAACCAACAGAGCTGCATTGACCGAATCTGTTGACGATGTGTTGTACATAATGAACTGGCGAAAGACACGAAAAAGTTCAGAGGAAAAGCAAGCAGCCATTGAATTTAATCTGCAATTTGAAGAAAATGAAAAAATTGTTCTTGATGTACTGAAAGATAAGGACTATTGCGATACAGATCAGTTGTTGAAATTGAGTGGTTTAAACATTGCGGATTTGTCTACTGCCTTGTTGGGGCTGGAGATAAAATCAGTAATTAACGCCTTGCCCGGGAAAATTTATGCCATGAATTCATGATGAAATATTGATATTAGTCATAAAATGTTATAAAACACAAAATAAGTTGCCAAAAGTGTCAGTATATCAGTCAATTAAGAGTGTGGTCGGGGATGCGAAAATTTTTATAAAAATTCGGAAAATAATAATCATTCACTACATTTGTTTATGTAAAGATGTTTAAGTCATTTATTTTTTAATAACAGGAACTAAGAATTATGGAAACAAAAATTAAGGAGTTTATGGATAAAGTAGCTGCTGCTAATCCGGCACAGCCCGAATTTATCCAGGCAGTTCACGAAGTAGCTGAGAAACTGATTCCGTTTATCGAAGAGAATCCGAAGTACAAAGAATCAAAGATTCTTGAACGCATGGTAGAGCCCGAACGTGTTATTATGTTTCGTGTTCCGTGGATGGATGATGATGGCAAAGCTCAGGTTAACCGTGGTTATCGTATTGAGTTTAACTCTGCTATTGGCCCATACAAAGGTGGATTGCGTTTTCACCCCAGCGTAACGCTTTCAATCCTGAAATTTCTGGGTTTCGAACAGATTTTTAAAAACTCACTGACTACCCTGCCTATGGGCGGTGGTAAAGGTGGTTCTGATTTCAACCCGAAAGGAAAATCAGACGGAGAAATTATGCGTTTCTGCCAGAGCTTTATGTCTGAGCTCTTCCGTCACATTGGCGCAAATACCGATGTACCTGCCGGTGATATTGGCGTAGGTGGCCGCGAAATTGGTTACATGTTTGGTCAGTACAAACGCCTGAGAAATGAATTTACCGGCGTATTAACCGGTAAAGGCCGCGAATGGGGTGGATCCATTGGCCGTCCTGAAGCTACCGGCTTTGGCGCTGTTTATTTTGCCAACAATATGCTCAAAACACAGGATAAAGACCTGAAAGACAAAATTGTCGCTGTTTCTGGTTTTGGTAATGTTGCATGGGGTGCTTGTCAGAAAGTAACCGAGCTGGGTGGTAAAGTTGTTACACTCTCCGGTCCTGATGGTTATATTCACGACCCCGAAGGTATCGATACCGAAGAAAAATTCAACTATATGCTTGAGCTGCGTGCTACCAATGAAGACATTGTTGCACCTTACGCAGAACGTTTTAGCTCAGCTACCTTCTATCCCGGCAAACGCCCGTGGGAACAGAAAGTAGATGTTGCACTGCCTTGTGCTACGCAAAACGAACTGATGGAAGAAGATGCAAAAATCCTCGTTGAAAACGGTTGTATTGCAGTAGCTGAAGGTGCAAACATGCCTTGTACTCCCGAAGCCATTGAGGTATTCGGCGATAAGAAAATTCTTTTCGCTCCGGGTAAAGCCGCTAATGCGGGTGGTGTTGCCGTTTCTGGTCTTGAGATGACACAGAATTCAATGCGCCTTAGCTGGACTTTCGAAGATGTGGATAACAAACTTCAGGAAATCATGAAAGATATCCATGATCAGTGTGTTAAATACGGAAAAGAATCTGACGGACATATTGATTACGTTAAAGGAGCTAACATTGGTGGTTTTGTAAAAGTTGCCGATGCGATGATTGCTCAGGGTATTGTTTAAAATAGCTTAGCTCACCATATCAAAAAGCTGCTCCTTACCGGGCAGCTTTTTGTTTGTTATTCTGGTAAGCATTTCAATTTTCACTACCGGACATTAATGTTATTTTTGCAGCATGTTTATTGATACGCATACCCATATTTACCTGCCCCACTTTAAGCAGGATGCCGGAAGTGTTATGTTTCGGGCTGATAATGCCGGAGTTAACAAAATGATTTTACCAAACATTGATGTGGATTCCATCCCGGATATGTTGCATTTTGCAGCATCATATCCCGGCAGGATTCACTCAATGATGGGCTTGCATCCCGGTTCAGTGGATGAACATTATATCCGTCATCTTGACAGAATACACGAATACCTTGAAACCGGAAATTTTGTTGGTGTGGGTGAGATTGGTATGGATTTGTATTGGGATAAAACGTTTCGCCGGCAACAGGAAGATGCGTTTGTGAAACAATGTCAGTGGGCTGCAGAGCTTAACCTTCCTGTTTCCATACATTCACGGGATGCTACAGATCAGGTGCTTAACCTGTTGCAATCCATGAAAAACCCCCCAAAAGGAATTTTTCATTGTTTCTCAGGCAACATTTTGCAGGCTCGGGAAGTTATTAATACAGGATTTCTGATTGGAGTAGGAGGTGTTGTGACCTTCAAAAACAGTAAACTCCCCAACGTTCTCAGGCATTTTGATCCGGAAAATTTTGTGCTTGAAACCGATGCACCTTATCTGGCACCGCATCCGTTCAGAGGAAAACGCAACGAACCGGCTTTATTAACCCATGTTGCCAAAAAACTGGCGGAAATACATGATATGAGTGTGAAGGAAATCGGTGAGAAAACAAGCACAGCAGCCCAAACCTGCTTTAATTTGCAAAAATGGTGAGCAGATTGCATTTTATGAGCTATTAATTTTTTGGGATCGAAATATTTTTATAATTTGCAGCGCCAAAATTGGCTGACAAAAGTTGTTTGATAAGAAGCATTGGAGAGGTGGCCGAGCGGCTTAAGGCGCACGCCTGGAAAGCGTGTATACGGTAATCCTGTATCGGGGGTTCGAATCCCTTCCTCTCCGCATTTTTAGAAAGAAGTTGAATTTGAAAAATAGAAAATAAGTAACATTAAATGTTTTATTAACCATGAAAAAGTTTTTAGCATTACTTACAGTAGCAGCAATGCTTACCTTTGGAGTTAACACTTCAGTCATTGCTCAGGATGAATCCAGCGATGTTCAGAATGATACAACTGAACAGGTGGAAGACACAACTCAGGCCGCTCAACAGGAAGAACCTGCTGCACAGCCTGAAGAAGAAACCGACGAAAGTCAGGAACCCGAAGAAGAAGGCTTGTCACAATTGCACCAGCAGATTAAAATTAAATTCATCGAAGGTGGTCCTACCTTTATGGGTTTTGTGCTTGTGGCTTTGATCCTCGGTCTGGCTATCGCTTTCGAACGTATCATTTACCTGAACCTTGCATCAACTAACACCGACAAGCTTCTCAGAAAAGTTGAAGAAGCACTTAATGAAAGTGGTATTGAAGCTGCAAAAGATGTATGCCGCAATACCCGTGGACCGGTTGCAAGCATCTTCTATCAGGGGCTTGATCGTTACGATGCCGGAATCGAAGTGGTAGAAAAATCCGTTGTTTCTTACGGATCCGTACAGATGGGTCTGCTTGAAAGAAACCTTACATGGATTGCCCTCTTTATTGCCATTGCACCAATGCTTGGTTTTATGGGTACGGTAATCGGTATGATCGGTGCCTTCGATGCCATTGAAGCCGCTGGTGATATTAACCCGTCTCTCGTTGCAGGTGGTATTAAAGTTGCCTTGATTACAACCGTTTCCGGTTTGATCGTGGCTGTTATACTGCAGGTATTCTACAATTACATCGTTTCTAAAATCGATGCTATCGTCAATGATATGGAAGATTCTTCCATTACACTCGTTGACATCTTAACTGAATACAAGAATAAAAACGCATAAGCTTTATGTTGAACAAAATTTTTAAATATGTATCAATAGCCGTTTTCGCTGCGGGGGCTATTCTGGCAATATTGTTCTTTGTCAGTAAGAACCAGTCAAACCGCCTCGAAAATGAGCTTGCTCAGGCTGAAAACCTTCCCAGCGAAGTGAAAGTCGAACGGGTCGGTGAAATTGCCGATACCTGGGGAGGTACTGTGCTGAATTTTGCCATAGGACTGCTGATTGTTGTAGCCGCTATCGCGGTGATCAGTGGATTGGTGAAATTCATAAAAACCATGCTCGAAAGCCGGAAAGGGCTTATTACAAACCTTATCTCTGTGGGAATTATCGCACTGGTTATCATTGTCGGCTTTGCTTTGGCCAGCAGTGTGGTGCCCAATGCACCATCCCTCGAAAACCTCGATTTCGAAGTAACCAATACCATATCCAAAAGGGTTGGTGGAGGTCTTCAGATTATGTATCTTTTCTTCGGTCTTGCTATCGTAGGAATACTGTACACTGAGGTTTCTAAAATCTGGAGATAAATTTGACCGGTGACCCCGTTTTCAGGGGCACCTGAATTTTTAAAACTGAAAATTATGCCTAGACGCGAAACACCGGAAATAAATGGAGGATCAATGGCGGATATCGCCTTCCTCCTCCTGATTTTCTTCCTTGTAACAACTACAATGGATGTGGATACTGGTATCGCACGTAAGTTGCCTCCAATGCCCGATGAGGAAATGCTCGAAGAGCAAGAAGATGTGAAAATTAAGGAGCGAAATATCTTTATCGTCCTTATCAATAAAAAAGACCAACTTCTTGTACAGGGCGAATTGATGGAAATCAGAGATCTGAAAAACGATGCTAAGGAATTTATCCTGAATGAAAGCAACGCTAAAGATCTGCCTGAAAAGGAACCAAAATACATTGAGGCCTTCGGCCGCACAATGCAGGTTCCCAAAGGAGTGATTTCCCTTCAAAATGACAGGGGAACCTCTTACGGAAAATACATCCAGGTTCAAAACGAACTGGTTGCGGCATATAATGAAATTCGTGAAGACCTTGCTTACCAGGAATTCGGGAAAGATATGGAAGATCTTAACGATGAAGAACTGGAAGGGATCAAGAAAATGTATCCCCAGCGAATTTCAGAAGCCGAACCCAAAAATATAGGAGGTAAATAATATGGCTGTTATTAAGCAAAAGAAAAAGAAATCCGCTCCGGCAATTAGTACAGCTTCACTGCCTGATATCGTTTTCATGCTTCTCTTCTTTTTCATGGTTGCAACAACAATGAGAGAAGTTGAACTTAAAGTACAGGTGCCTGCAAACGCTCTGCCGGAAGCTACCGAAATCAAGAAACTGGAAAAAAAATCCCTGGTTTCCTATATTTATGTTGGAAAACCAAAACGGGCATTCCAGGCTATGTACGGTACAGAACCGCGCATACAGCTAAACGCTTCCTTTGCCGATGTTAATGATATCCGGGAATACATTATTGCCGAGCGTGAAGAACGTGACGAAGATGAAATTCCCTATATGACAACCTCCCTCAAAGTTCATGAGAATACAAAAATGGGCATTGTTACTGATATTAAACAGGAGCTGCGTAAAGCCAGTGCCTTGAAAATCAACTACTCAGCTCAGGAAAGAACGGAAGATTTATAATACTTATATACACCAAAAAAAAAGCTGTCCGCTACTTAGTGGGTGGCTTTTTTTGTTACAGACAAATCCACTACGCCTTATAGCGTTTATGGTGGGTGGATTATTCTCCTGTTTTTTTATTATTTTTACGGCAAATAAGACAACCTTACTGATGTTATTACGTCATTTAATTGAAATAGAAAACATACACGTATGAAAAAATTGATAAGCATAGTACTTGGTTTACTGATTTCCGGAATATTGGCAGCACAAAATCCGGTGCAACCTGATCCCAGACTAAGCACACGTTACTCAAGCGATCGAATTCAGAATTGGATGGAAAATGCTCCTTCTATTCTTGAATTGAAAAACTTTGAACTGAATTATGGCTACGAATTCACTCAGATGCCGGATGATAAAGTTCTGGACCTGCCACAATTAAGAACCTTCGATTATCAGAATAAAACAGCAGGTGCCATCGTAAATGATATTGAGCAGGAAGGTTTTAACCTGTATATGTACCAATACGATCGTGCAGTTGATAAAGCCAATTACTACCGGATCGGAAATACCAATACCGTTCTTATCATTCCATCCAGTAAGAAATTAGCAGAAATGTTTAATGAAAGCCGTAATTATGAATAAGATAAAATTATTAGTTGCAACAATTATTCTGGGGTTTGCAGGCCTGAGTGTCAATGCGCAAACTTATGAGATTACAGACGGAGGAACAGTGAATACCTGTAGCGGAACCCTTTACGATTCAGGTGGTGCCAGCGGTAATTACAGCAGCAACGAAAC
>Ga0102934_1003718_pt1 | contig 10329 bp, 8 predicted proteins | sample SalPonR2_A_D1_MG_FD_78175 | JGI IMG/M metagenome (GOLD analysis project Ga0102934, IMG submission 78175) | Salt pond soil microbial communities from South San Francisco under conditions of wetland restoration - Salt Pond MetaG R2_A_D1_MG | ecosystem: Environmental > Aquatic > Marine > Intertidal...
AATAAAAACTGTTAATAGTAATATTAACTTTTTCATATTTACCCCTTTCTATTATAAATATATAAAAAATAATAAATTTTTAAACTTATTTAAATTTGAATTCTATAAATTATTTGTTAGTATAAATTAATAGATAATCGAGGAGAAAATATATGGAAAAAATTTTAAAAAAGGAAATTTTAATTAATTCTTTTGATGTAGATTTAAACAATCGGTTAAGACTTGATCAGTTATTCAGATATATGCAGCAGATGGCTTATGAGCATTCAGAAAAATTAAATTTTGGATATGAATATTTACTGGACAAAAATATTATATGGGTCTTATCAAGAATTTTAATTCAAATGGAAAGATACCCTATATGGAATGAAAAAATTGTTATAAAAACATGGCCCCGAAAGTTAAAAAGACTTTTTGCAGTAAGAGATTTTATTATATATGATTTGGATAATAATATAATAGGCAAAGCTACTTCCTACTGGTTGATGCTTGATATTAAAAAAAATCGTCCAGTTAGAATAGGTAAAAAATTTGTGGATTTCAAATATCTTGATAAAAAAATAGGTCTTGATAAAGATTTAAAAAAAATAAAAAAATCCGGGGAGCTAAAAAAAGTCTATTCGGGTCAGGTAAATTATACTGATTTAGATCAAAATAAACATGTTAATAATGCAAGATACATTGAATGGATATTAAACAGTTTCAATATAGATTACTTTAATAATTATAGAATTAAAAATTTACAGGCAAATTTTTTGAAAGAAATGAATATAAATACAAATTATGTTATACAAAAATCATCAGCATGTAAGTTAGATAAGACTTTAATTGTAAAAAATCTTGATACAGATGAAAAAAGCTTTGCTTCACAGGTAAAATTTCGAAATAACCCTTAAGGAGAAAAAATGGATAATATTTTTAAAAAATTTCCCATTATAAAAACAAAAAGATTACTTTTAAATGAGCTCAGAGAAAATGATATAAAAGATTTGTATTCAATTTATTCAAACAAAAAAGTGATGAAATATATGCAGGCAGAAGCTATTAAAAATCTAAAAGATGCTGAAAAAATATATAAATCATACAAAAAAATGTACAGAAACAAAAAAGGATTCAGATGGGGAGTTAGATTGCAGACTAATTCAAATAAATTAATTGGAACTTTTGCCCTCCATTATTATTCAAAGAAGAATAAAAGGGTGGAAATGGGAGCGGATTTAATGCCTGAATACTGGAATAAGGGTTATAGTTCAGAAATTGTAAAAAAAATGATAAATTTTGCTTTTGAAAAATTGAATATTGAAAGACTTGAATTAAGATGTCTTCCTGAAAATTATCCTTCAAAAAAAATTGCAGAAAAATTTGAATTTAAATATGAAGGAACATTAAGGAATTATGTTTTTGTCGAGGGAAAAGGTTTTCTTGATGAATCGGTTTATTCATTATTAAAAGAAGAAATTTTTTTTGATGGTTTTTTTAATTAAGTTTTATCATTATATCAGTTCACAAATTCTTATATAAAAAAATAAATTTAAAACTATTTCATTACTTTAGAGGTATTTTTAAAATTTTAATTTTTTCTAGTTTACTTTTTGGAAATAATTTTCTCCTGCGGGTATAGCTGTTTAGCTGGCTGTTAGCAATTAAATATAGATTATCATTAGAGATTACACCGGTGGTTGGAAAATTAAAATACGGGTTATTTGCTTCAATTTTTCTGTATTTTATAATTTTATCAAATGATTTATTTAGATTAAATTTAGAGATTCTTTTTAGAAAACTTTGAACTCCAATTAAACTGTTTTGATAAAAATATAATCCATCACAGTTATTTATCAGAACATTTTTATTGTGTTTTATTTTGGTGATTTTTTTATTATTAAGATTAATTCTAAGAATATTACCCGAAGTTGCAACAAAAATATATTTTTGATCAGGAGATATAGTTATTCCATTAGGGAAATTATAATTTGAGAGTTCAACAAATTTAACCAATGCTTTGAAGCTATTTTCTAAAATGTAAACAGATGGATGGTGACTATCTGTTATGTATATATCTCCATTATCGGCTATTGTCAAATCGTTTAAAAAATGTGCTTCTTTTATTGGTAGCTCAAATTTCTTTTTAAAATCACCGGTTTTTAAATTGTATATAAAAAGAGCTGAGAATCCAAATCTATCCTGGCTTATTTTTTGATTTCTATTATAAATACCATAAGAACTTACTGCAACTAGCTCCTCTCTTTTTTCATTTACTTCCATTCCAATTACAGATGATAAATTATCTTCTTCTTCTTTTTTGAAATTTTTGATTTCTCCATTTTTATAGGATATAATTTTAGATTTATACATGCTGCTTATATAAAAAGTTTCAGTTTTTGGGTTATAAGCAATCCCTTCTGGAATTAAATCTTTTTCGGGAATTTCAAAGGCTACTGTATAATTATTAGTTGGTTCTAAATTTTTTTCCAGTAAATTTTCAAGTATATTATATTTATCAAATTCTTGAAGATTTTTAAAATCTTCATCCTCTCTAAAATCAGTTATGAAACCCTTTTTTAAAAGATTATGGAGTATTTTGTAACTTTTTTTTAATTTATTATTTAGAGAATAAGCACCAGCAAGATTATATTGAAGTGTTAAATTATTTACTGAATATTCTAAAGATTTTTTTGTATATTTAAGATAATCAGAATAATTTTTATTTTGATAGGCTTTTATACTTAACTGATAATTTTTCATAAGGTTTCCTCTATTACCTGAATGAATAATAGTTAAAGAAATAAAAACAAATAAAATTAAAAAAGATACCTTTTTCATATTTCCTCCTTAAGGATTATTTTATAATATGAAAAATATTAAAATATTCAAGGTATATTTATTCTTGACATGATTTATAAAACTTATAATCTTAATTTTATTGAGAGAGTAGGATCGATAATGAAAAATAAGGCAATTATTTTTAATATTAAAAGATATGCTATTCATGATGGACCGGGTATAAGAACTACAGTTTTTTTTAAGGGTTGTCCTCTAAATTGCAGCTGGTGTCATAATCCAGAAAGTAAATCACATAAGAAAGAATTGTTTTATAATCAGAAAAAATGTATCAATTGTTTCGATTGTGTTGATGCATGTAATAAAGATGCTTTAAGTTTAGTAAACAATAAATTAGCTTTAAAAAGAGAAAAGTGCACTGGATGTTTTGATTGTGTTAATGTTTGTTTTAATAATGCTTTACAAAAGGCTGGAAAAATTTATACAGTGGATGAACTATTTAATGAGATAAATAAAGATAGTGTTTTTCATGAAGAATCTGGAGGGGGAATTACCTGTTCCGGTGGAGAACCCATGATGCAAATTGATTTTTTAGAGGAGTTTTTAAAAGTTTGTAAGAATCGAAAAGTCCATACTGCAATCGACACAAGCGGATATGCTGAATCTGATAATTTCAAAAGAATTTTGAAATACACGGATCTGTTTTTATACGATATAAAATTTATATCTGAAACAAAACATAAAAAATATACAGGATTAGGTAATAAAAAAATAATAAATAATTTAAGGTTGTTAAAAAATAATAATGCCAGCATTAGAATAAGAATACCTGTAATTCCTGATATAAATGGAAAAGATGAAATAAATGAGATTATAAAGTTTGTTGATAAAATTGGAATAAAAAAAGTAGATGTGCTCCCATATCATCAGGCGGGTATTAATAAGGAGTACAGACTGGGAAAACAAAATGTAAAAAAATATAAAAAACCAGATAGAGGTTACATGGAAAGTATTCAAAAAAAATATAAAAATTCTGATATAACTATTCAAATCGGAGGTTAATATGAGGGGCATGAATAAAAGAATAGAAAAATTAAGAGAAAAAAGTGTTAAAACACAACCAAAATTATCAATTGAAAGAGCAAGAATAGTAAAAGATGTGTATGAAGAATATTTTGGCAGAGTAGAATTTCCAGTTTTAAGGGCTTATACATTTTCAGAAATTATGAAAAATAAAAAATTATATTTAAATAAAGGGGAATTAATAGTAGGAGAAAAGGGAGAAGGCCCTCAAATAGCTCCAACTTACCCTGAGTTAACATGTTACACTGATGATGATTTCAAGATATTAGAAAATAGAAAAGAGGTGAATTTTGCATCTTCAAAAAAAGATAGAGATTATTATTCAAATAATATTGCAGAATATTTTAATGGAATAACCATGAGAGATAAGATATTGAAAAATATGAAAAAAGAATGGCTTGATGCCTATGAAGCAGGAATTTTTACAGAATTCATGGAACAGAGAGGTCCCGGACATACCGTTTGTGGAGATAAAATATATCAAAAAGGTTTTGAAGATATTATTAAAGATATTGATAATCAAATAAAAAAATTAGATTTTTTAAATGATAAAGATGCTTTTGATAAAAAAAATGAGCTTGAAGCAATGAAAATTGTTAGCAAATCGATTGTTAACTATTCAAAAAGATACGCAAAATTTTTGAGACAAAAAGCTGATGAAAAAGAGGATTCTAAAAGGAAAGAGGAATTGTTAAGAATGTCTAAAATTTGTAAAAAAATACCTGCTAAATCTCCTTCAACATTTCATGAAGCAGTTCAGATGTACTGGTTTGTACATATTGGGGTTACCACCGAGTTGAATATCTGGGATTCTTTCAGCCCCGGAAGACTTGATCAGCATTTATATCCATTTTATAAAAGAGATATAGAGAGAGGGATTTTAACAAGAGAGAAAGCAAAGGAGATACTTCAAAATCTGTGGGTCAAGTTTAATAATCAACCTGCACCTCCAAAAGTTGGTGTTACCATGAAAGAAAGTTCAACTTATACCGATTTTGCAAACATCAATACAGGAGGAATAACTCCCGATGGAAAAGATGGAGTAAATGAGGTAAGTTATATTATTCTTGAAGTTATGGATGAAATGAAACTGGTGCAACCGAATTCTAATGTACAGATAAGCAAAAAGAATCCCGATAATTTTCTTGAAAAAGCCTGTAAAATAGCAAGAAAAGGATGGGGACAGCCAGCTTTTTATAATACAGAAGCAATTGTTCAGGAACTTCTTAATGCAGGAAAAACACTTGATGATGCAAGATGCGGAGGAGCAAGTGGGTGTGTTGAAACAGGAGCTTTTGGAAAAGAGGCCTATATTCTTACTGGATACTTGAATTTATCCAAAATATTGGAAATAACTCTTTATAATGGATATGATCCTTATACAGATAAAAATATTGGAATTAAAACAGGAAATTCTGAAGAGTTTAAAAATTTTAATGAATTTTTAGATGCTTACAAAAAACAGCTAAACTATTTTATTGAAATTAAAATAAAAGGAAATAATATAATTGAAAATCTTTATTCAAGGTACATGCCTGTACCTTTCATGTCTACTGTTATAGATGATTGCATTCATAAGGGCAGGGATTATAATAGTGGAGGGGCACGATATAATACTAATTATATCCAGGGAGTTGGTATTGGAAATGTTGCTGATTCTCTTTCAGCAATTAAATATAATATTTTTGATAAAAAAAGGTTTAAAATGAATGAGTTAATATCTGCTATGAAAAATAATTTTGATGGATATGGAAAAATCCACGGATGGGTTAAAAATAAAACACCAAAATATGGTAATGATAATGATTATGCCGATGAGTTAATGATTGAAGGTTTTGAAATGTTCTATGAGGCTGTCACCGGTCGAAAGAATATGAAGGGGGGAGAATATCGAATTAACATGCTTCCTACTACATGTCATATTTATTTTGGTTCTGTTACTGGAGCTACTCCAAACGGTAGAAAAGCTCATGAACCACTTCCCGATGGTATTTCTCCATCAAAAAATGCAGATAAGAATGGACCTACAGCAGTATTGAAATCTGTTTCTAAAATGGATCATCTAAAGACAGGTGGGACCCTGTTAAATCAGAAATTTAATAAAGATGCTATAGAGGGGAAAAAGGCATTAAAAAAATTTGCTGGAATGATAAGGGCATTTTTTAAAATGGATGCACATCATATTCAATTTAATGTAATTGGAAAAGAAACACTTTTAAAAGCACAGCAAAATCCCGAAGATTATGAGAATTTAATTGTTAGGGTTGCTGGATACAGTGATTATTTTAATAATTTAAGTAAAGAATTACAGGATGAGATTATAGCCAGAACAGAGCAGAGTTAAAATCATCAACATAATTTTTTTCATAAGTTATTAGTCCTTTTTTTGTCTTAAGCTTGAATTTGTTTTCTTTGAAGATAAAAAAAATTCTATAAAGAAAAAACTCCGAGACGAGCCCGGAGTTTGCTTATGGATTTGGAAAGTGAAAGGAATAAAAAGAAATATAATATCTTTAGATTTTTTTAGTGCTAATATGTTTTACTTGAAGTCGATATCAGAACCACCCGATGTTGATAATTTTTCATTGATTGGAGAGCCGTAAACATCTAAATCACTTGCCCCGCTTAGATTAATATCAACTTCATTTGATGCATAAATTTTTACATCACTGGCGCCACTTGCACTTACATCAACCTTTTCAGCTTTAATATTTTGTATAAATGCATCGGTAGCACCGCTTACATTTATATCTACATATTTGAATTTGCCTTTAAGATCTAAATCACTTGCACCGGATGCTCTTATAAATAAATTTTCTCCAGTGATTGAACCGTTAATATCACTTGCCCCACTTGTTTTTATTGTTAAATTATTTACCTGGAAATTATTGATAAGACAGTCACTGGCTCCACTTAACTTGATTTCTTCAAGTACAGGTATCTTAATTGAAACATCTGGGTTTATATTGGTATATGAGTAACCTTTTTTCATAAATAAATAGAGTGTATTATTTTTTACTTCAGCATTGAAATAATTAATAAATGCACGGTCTATTTTAACTTCTATACCATAACTGTTTTCTTTATTAATATTGATGTTTATAGCATTTGAAACAGCTATACTATTAAAATCTTTTTTCTCTAATCTTTTTTTAATTATGTTTCCGGTTCCTTCTATTTTTTTACCAAATCCTCTAATAATTCCATTTTCAGAATGGATAATACATCCATTTAAAATAATTAAAATGATAACAAAAAAAGAAATATTTTTCATAAAACCCCTCCTATTTATATATTAGACAAAAAACTAAAAAGATTTGTTTCAAATAAAATATTATTAAAAATTTTAATCTTATTATGTGTGTGAAAGAAGATTAAAAAACAAATAACAGAATATATAGCACAAAGCACGATAAATGAAAAGAAAAAAGCAAATCTATAATACGGAAAAAGAATTAAGATTCTTACTCCAAAAATAAATATTCAAAACAATTTTAAATTCCTTATAATAAATACGGCAAGTAAGAAAAATAAGTAATAACTTCAAAATAGGAGGAATCATGTCAAGCAAGGCTCCGAGAAGTGAAAGATTAAAAATAGCAATAATTGGTAGAAGGAATGTAGGGAAATCATCACTCATAAATGCAATAACCAATCAGGAGATTGCAATCGTTTCTGATACACCCGGTACAACAACCGACCCTGTTGGTAAACACTATGAATTGCTTCCTGTAGGACCGGTGACTTTTTATGATACAGCCGGACTTGATGATACAGGAAAAGTTGGAGAAAAGCGAACAAATGCAACAAGAAAAATTATCTATAGATCTGATATTGCTGTTATAGTAACTGATGAAAGTGGATTAACTGATTATGAAAAGGATATAATTTCTAAAATAGAGTCAATTAAAATACCATATATTTTAGTTTTTAACAAAAATGATTTGAAAAATATATCAAAAAAAGATAGAAAATATTCCGATGAAAATAATATTGATATTATCTCGGTTTCCTCTAAAGAAAATGAAAATATTAAAGAACTTAAAGAAAATATTATTTCACTGGTTCCTGAATATTTTAAAAAAGAGAGTATAATTATTGGGGATTTAATTAGGGGAGGAGATTTTGTAGTTCTCGTTGTTCCCATTGATTTAGCAGCTCCCAAAGGAAGATTGATTTTACCACAAGTTCAGGTAATAAGAGAGATACTGGATCATGATGCTGTTGCAGTTACAGTTAAAGAAAGAGAAATAGAACAGGTATTTAGAAAATTAAAAAAAGATCCAAAACTTGTCATTACAGATTCACAGGTGGTTTTAAAAGTATCAGGAGATGTACCTGAAACCGTTCCCTTTACAACTTTTTCAACAGTATTTGCCAGATATAAAGGAGATCTGGATGTTCTGGTAGAAGGAGCTAAAGAGGTGGATAATTTAAAAACAGGTGACAGGGTTTTAATTGCTGAGGCATGTTCTCATCACATACAATCAGATGATATTGGAAGGGTTAAAATACCGAGATGGCTGATGCAGTATACTGGTAAAAAATTGGATATAAATGTTGTTTCCGGGTATGATTTTCCGGATAATCTTGAGGAGTATAAACTCGTAATTCACTGTGGGGCATGTATGCTTACGGGGCTTGAAATGAAAAGAAGGATCAAGATGTGCCAGAGGCGGGGAATCCCCGTTAGCAACTATGGGGTGATAATATCCAAAGTTCATGGTGTTTTAGAAAGAGTTATAAAACCATTTTATAAATGATTAACCGGGTATTGATTTTAATTGATTTGACAATTTTGTTAATTTTTATTACTATTTATTTACAAAATGTGAATTTAGAAGGAGAGTAATTTGATAGAAATTTTTACACTGGGAACCGGATCAGCAGTGCCGAGTTTAAAGAGAAACCATTCCTCTACAGCTATAAGAAGAGATGGAGATATTTTTTTATTTGATTGTGGAGAAGCAACTCAGCTTCAAATACAAAAAGTTAAATTAAAACATTCCAAATTTAAAGCTATTATAATATCTCATTTACATGGAGATCATATATTTGGATTAATGCCCTTGCTGTCTACTCTATCTCTTAACGGTAGAACAAAACCGGTAAAGATTTTTGGACCTGAAGGTATAAAAGATTATATTAATTATAATCTGAAAGTGATAAAGGGGAACCTCTTATTTTCATTAGATATTGTTGAAGTTGAAGAAAATAAAAAATATAGTATAGATTCAGAAGTTTTTTTGAAACCTTTCAAGCTGGAACATACAATTAAAACTTTTGGTTTCTTAATCTGGGAAAAAGATAAACCGGGTAAATTCAACATTGAAAAAGCCAAAAAATTAAATATTCCTCCGGGACCGTTGTACAGTAAACTGCAGTCTGGTAAAAAGATTACAGTTAATGGTAAAACTGTAAAACCCCGGGAGGTTCTGGGCAAATCGAGAAAAGGAAAGAGAATAGTTTATAGCCTTGACACTGAGCCATGTGAAAATATATATAAATTTAGCCGGAATGTTGATGTACTTATATATGATGCAACTTATAAGGAAGAAGACGAAGAATATGCCCGAAGAGGGAAACATTCAACTCATAAAGAAGGTATTGAAATAGCCCTTAAAAATAATATTAATAAGATAGTTTTAACCCATTTCAGCCAGAGATACATGGAGAGATTCGAAAATAAAAAAATTGATGGGGCGGAAATAATTTATGCTTATGATGGCATGAAAATCGAAGCATGAAAATAAAGGGCAGACTCCTATTAGATGGAGATAATTCTTATTTATTAAAAAATCTTAAATTGATTCCCATATCAGGTAAATTAAATGGTTCAAATTATGATATAATAGAATTGGAAGGTAGATTTCAACAAAATATATTTGAGGTTGAATCCGCTAAAATTTTAAAAAAAGGCAGGGCAGTTTCCGGAAATGAGAACTGGAATAGAGCCATTTATGATTTTGAGTTAAGAAAATCCCTTTATGAATCACAGAGATTATTACAGAAAATAAGGAATTTCTTTCAAAAAGAAAATTTTTTAGAAGTTTATACTCCACTGTTAAATAAATATACCGCTATGGAACCCAATATTGCTTCATTTGAAACTACTGATTTTCAGAAAGAAAAACTATATCTACATACATCTCCAGAATATAATTTGAAAAAAGTTCTGGTATCAGGAATAGCCGATAAAATTTTTCAGATATCACCAGTATTTAGAAAAGAAAAAAGGGGGAAACTTCATAATCCGGAATTTTTAATGCTTGAGTGGTATCGTTCTTTTGAGAAGTATGAAAAATTAATGGATGACTTGCTATATTTAATAAAATATTTAACAGATAAAGAATTTATTCAATATAAAAAAAGTAAAATTAAGCTGGATAGTTTGGATAAGATAACTGTAAAGGAAGCTTTTAAAAAATATACCGATACCTCTTTAAGAGAAATCGGAGTATTTGAGAA
>Ga0102934_1003719_pt1 | contig 10327 bp, 9 predicted proteins | sample SalPonR2_A_D1_MG_FD_78175 | JGI IMG/M metagenome (GOLD analysis project Ga0102934, IMG submission 78175) | Salt pond soil microbial communities from South San Francisco under conditions of wetland restoration - Salt Pond MetaG R2_A_D1_MG | ecosystem: Environmental > Aquatic > Marine > Intertidal...
CAAGCAGAACGTCAAAGCGTTTTATGAAGCCGATGTCGATTATGTGTTGTGTGTCTGTCCGACCTGCACCATGGGGGTGAAACGCGACTTTGTTGAACGGTTGGTGGATGACCCGATCTGGTCGGAGCGTGCCATCAGTCTGTCAGAAAAAACCATGGATGCCGTTGCTTTTCTGGAGAATGTCCTCAATGCTTCCGATCTGCTCAAGGCAACCTCCAGCGCCAGTGTCACTTATCATGACTCATGCCATTTAAAGCGTGGTAACGATGTCTGGCAGGAACCGCGCTCGCTGCTAAAGGCAACCGGTTACCAACTTGAGGAGATGAAGAACAGCGATCGCTGTTGCGGTTTCGGTGGTACCTATTCGTTTTTGAGTCACCCGCAGATTTCTCGCCAGATCGCCGGTGACAAGGTTGCGAGTATCAATGCAACCGGGGTCAAAACCGTTGCTATGGATTGCCCTGGTTGTATGATTATGGTCGGCGGGAGTATGGGCAAGGCCGATTCGACGGTGCGCTGTGCACATACCATGGAGTTGCTGGCCGAGTCCATTGACGTAAAGCCGTAGCGGCAGGTTCAAAACCTGTCGATGGCCATTAAAAAACAAATTGTGGAGAATTCAATATGAGTGGACGTCTACCCGTTGTCGACAACTTATGTCGTAATCCGGAAAACCACCAGCACCATATCTGTGAACTCAAATCCGCCGGGCGTTACGATGAGATTCAACGTCTGGCTGTTGAACCACGCTTTGTCTGTGGTAATTGCGGTAGTAAAGCCAACGAAGCCGGGGCCCTGTGTGCCCCTGGCCCCTGGCACGAGTAACAAGCTCAAGGTAGAAAAAAAGGAAAACAATCATAGCGGTCAAGAATTTTATTGACAGGGTCGGGGTGGTTATTATATAAAATGGTCTTACCAGCATCTTATTGGCTTAGATGGTACCCGGCAGTTGCCGGTAAAAATATACACCAAAAAAATTTGTTTGTTGCCGTGAGACTCTCTCTCCCACGTGCTTGGCCCCGTCAGGATCTCCTCCCTGTCGGGGCATTTTTTTGATGGCGTCGCAAAAACTCACCAACTGTTGTATTGCTACAAATATCTCACTGCTTCAACGTAAATAAGTGTGCCTCGTTGCTCGACATTTGCGCGCCTTGCTTAGCCATCATCATTAGGGTCAGAAGTTTTTCATGTAGGTGTTGATTTCCCAATCGGTGACGGCGGTTCGCCAGGCGTCCCATTCTTTTTCTTTTCCTTCAATATATTTAGCGTAAATGTGATCACCCAGGGCCTCTTTTGATAAGGGGTTGCTCTTGAGTGCCTCTATAGCTTCATGCAGGTTGGCGGGCAGACAGGTAACCCCGGCAGCATCCATCTCTGTCTGGGTCATGTGGTAGATATCGACATTGACCGGGTCGGGCGCTGGAAGTTTGTTGGTAACGCCATCCAGACCGGATTTGAGCATCATCGCCAGGGCAAGATAGGGGTTGCAGGAAGGGTCGGGGCTGCGCACTTCGGTGCGGGTGCTTAAGCCGCGGGATGAGGGGATGCGCACCAGAGCTGAACGGTTGGAGCCCGACCAGGCGACATAAACCGGGGCTTCATAACCAGGAACCAGGCGCTTATAGGAGTTGACCAATGGGTTGGCGACCGCAGTAAAGCTGCGTGCATGGGTTAAGATGCCGGCGATATAGTGGTAGGCAGTGGTGCTGAGTTTAAGAGGGCCGTTCTCGTCAAAGAAAGCGTTGGTGCCATCAAGGTTGAACAGCGATTGGTTGGTATGCATTCCCGAGCCGTTGATGCCGTAGACCGGTTTAGGCATAAAAGTCGCGTGAAATCCATGCTGGGCAGCGATTGAGCGCACTACCCACTTGAAAGTTACCGTATTGTCGGCTGCGGTCAGGGCATCGGAGTATTTGAAGTTGATCTCGTGTTGTCCTTCAGCAACCTCGTGATGGGAGGCTTCGACCTCAAAACCCATGGCTTCGAGGGTGTCGATAATCTCACGGCGGCAATTGATGCCGGTATCATCGGGGTCGATATCAAAATAGCCGGCGACATCATTGGTGCGGGTTGAAAGGATCCTGTTTTCATCCTTTTGAAACAGGAAAAATTCACACTCGGTACCGACGTTCATGGTGTAGCCGAGGTCTTTGGCCTCAGCCAGAATCCTCTTTAAATTAACCCGCGGACAACCAATAAAAGGGGTACCGTCAGCCTTGTAGACATCGCAGATAATCCGAGCGGCATTGACACCGTCCTTATAGCGCCACGGCAGGATAACAAAGGTGTTATAATCGGGTTTAAGATACATGTCCGACTCATTAATTCGGACAAAACCGTCAATCGACGACCCATCGAACATCATCATGCCATCGAGTGCCTTGTCGATCTGGCTGATCGGTAAAGAAACGTTCTTCATGAAACCGAAGATGTCAACAAATTGGAGACGGAAAAAATTAACATTGTGTTCCTTGATGGCTTCCATAATCTCGTTACGGGTCATAAGTGCTCTCCTGATGGGTCGAGGTTGATGAGAAGTGACGATGACGGGTCAACTGATAGCATAGCATTCTACTTGATTATTGTTTGTTGATAAAGCGGCTCTTTGTGATCCACATGTTTAATTCTCTGTCCAGGAGAGGGGACTAATAACAGCAACTGCACACCGACCGGAGTCGCTTCGGTTATGCGTGATGTTAGCGATGCCTGGGAACGGGAGAAAAGGTTGAGGGAGCGGATAGCTCAGCTGGAAAAGCCCTGATCCGTTGAAATCAACATTTACGTCAACGTCAAAACCGTTGGGGTCGTGGCCACATACACCGCCACACTTTTTTGTCATGCCACAAAAGAGTACCTGACCAGTATCTTTTTTTTGCGGTGACGCCGACAGGAAATTGATCTTTAGAAATCAGTTAGTTGAAAGTTCCCTCTACCTGCTGTAAAGCTACTATTTGTTAAATAGCCCTCTCGGAGCTCACGGTATGGATCAGGCAATAACTTACAATTTCGACGAATCACCCTCGCGTGAGGGTACCTTCACAGAAAAGTACGACGTGCGCAAGCACCTCTTTGACAGCGCCAACGTCACTCCGCTGTGGGTAGCCGATATGGATCTGCCAGCGCCGAAGTTTCTGAGCGACGCACGACGTGAGCGCGTCGGCCTTTACGGCGGTACCTTCTTCGGACCTGCGGGCGAAGGCTGGTTCCGGATCAACTGCGCCCACCTCCATTTCCAGCTTTACCCCGCCATCGATAAAATTGTCGAGGAGTTCACGTCATGATTTGAACGCTTCTTGAGGGCGGATTGTCTTACAGCCAAAGGAGGACCCTCATGAAACCATGCTTTGCTCACCCTTGAGCCTTATGTCAATCAGACAAAAAAACCCTCGACTACCAGAGAAATACTGATAGTCGAGGGCCCGTTAAGCTGGTCGAAATACGCCGCAAAAATTTTAGCAGACGATGGATTACTTGGCGGCGGTTTTCGCTTTTTCAGCTTCTTTCGCCAGCAGTTCCTTGGAAAGGTCGAGGCTTTTGTTCAGACTGTCTTGAAACAACGAAAAGCCATTGTTGATTGCATCGTTCCAGATACCAACCAACGGCAGGGCTTCTTTGGGCAGTTTCTCGGTGGTCTTGTCCGCCAGTTTCTTTGATTCTTTTTTAATCACTTCTGCCTGGGCGAAGACATTTTTGCTGAACTGCTCAAGCACCTCGACGCTTTTAGCCGGAGCGGTTTCACTGGTCCAGTCCACATTTAACTGACCATCCACATAGCTCTGCAGATTGTTCAAGGATTTTTGTTGATCCTTGAACAGCAGATCCGTTCCATTTTTCACTTCAGTCGGTACGTTTGGCATGATTGCGATCAGTGAATCGGTCAGCTTTGCAGCCTGGCTGGAAAAAGCACTCATTGTCTCGAAGCCGATTTTTGCTGCATTCTTGTTGAAGTCAACGATCTGTTTGTTGAAATCTTTAGTGTCCATTTTTTATCTCCTTTTTGTAGGGTGGCGTTTTTGTTGTCCGCTTATTGTTTGTTTTTATAAACGAACCTTAAACAAACGTCAAGCATAAAAAACATCTCCTTGTTATTTTTCTCGCCGAGAGCTACAGTTCAAGCAAAAAATAAACAAAAAGTCGTCTGTCAGTTTTTCTCTTCCTTGTAAGGAACATCGGTATGATTCTTAAAGAACAGAAAGAGCTGTTTCGTAAACGGGTCGGAAAAATTCTCGAGCAGCGCCGCATGGAAAAAGGGCTGAGCAGGAAGGAGTTGGGCAACATCCTTGGTTACAAGGGCGATAGCGCAGTCCAGGTTGTGGCCCGATTTGAGGCAGGTCGTGCCGGGGTCCCAAAAGCAAAACTCGACCAGCTCCTTAAAATTCTAGAAATAAAAAATGAGGACTTTGGTTTGGGTGCTTCCAAGTCGTTGAAAAGTTTCATCACGACTGGCAGCTTTCTTGGGACTTCGATGGTTCCCTGGGGAGATACGATGTTGAATTTTCTTGAAACTACCGAAAATAATTTTTTCCGCCAGACAATGAGTGATGACGATGAAGAAGAATCCGTGGATTCTGACGCTGACGCCTATAAGGGGGTGTTGCGTCTGTTACGTCTTCACCGTGCCTCAAAAGAGGTGCCGCCCCTGAGCCTGATTGACAGGATCGATCTATGCGACACCCTCTGTGCCGGAGATGAAGAACTGCTGACTGACTTGCTGTCGCATCTGGAAATTGACCCTGAAGAGGCTTATGTCGAAATTGAGCAGCAACTGCTCAGACGACTGAAAGACCGTTAGTGTAGCCAATGGTGGGGTTTTGTGCTGCTGAGGGGAAGGTAAAATTGTTTTTTTCCTGCCGTCTGAGAAAGAAATTGACGCGCTTGTTTATTTCCTTTACTTTTGCTTATTAAAAGGCTAATGTTTGTTTATGAATTGTTTAAGAGTCAAGGTTTGGGTAGACACTTCTTGTCCTCAGTCAATGAGCACCGTGGCATGTTGTTAAGCATGCCCCCTTTGAAGGGAGCAACCGATGGATGATTTTTTTAAACAACAGGCAGGGTGGCTGGATGCCTGGCGTGAGCAACAGCAAAAACTTACAGAACAGTATGCAAGGTGGGGCGAAGATTTGACCAAGGGAGTTGGCGGTGGGCCCCAGCAGCAGGTTCCGACTAATTTTGAAGATGTATTGAAGATGCAGCAAGAGCTCTTTGAGCAGTTTTCGGGCTTTGGTACCGATCTGCAGCAAAACCTTCAGAAACTTTGGGGTGACAAGTTGCCAAAGGAACTATTACAGCAGTTCAATTTCAACCTCCTGCAGGAATTCTATAAAAGCTGGCTAGGCAGCATGGAATTTCCCGGTGGTATGCAGAACCCGTTCATGGGCGGTCAGAACTGGGCGGATCCGAGCAATTTCCTGAAAAGTTTCATGAAACAACAAAATCCATTTTTCTCTGTCTTCAGCAGTCGCAACCTGGTGGACGAATTGCAGCAGATGTTCGGGTTTATGCAAGGTGGCCGTGCCGCCGGTGGCGATCTTTATAGTCAGCTCTTCACAACCTATCAGGGGTTCATCAACCGGTTGGCCACTACCGGAACCAGTCAGGGTTTCGACCAGTTGCTCGACACCTTCAATAGCTGGCAGGAGCAGGCGGATAAGTATCTACTCGCCCCGCAAGTCGGTGTCAACCGCGAGACCTCACAGGAATTTTCCAAGGTCATCAGTCTCTCTTTTGACTATATAAAATCCTTTGCCTCCATGGCGAAGCTGATTGAAGAAACCTCGAGGAAATCGGGCAACCGTTTCCAGGCAAAGTTGGTTGAGCGTTCGTTGAACAATGAACCACCGATCAAATTTGATGACTTTTGTAGTCTCTGGACCAAGGAAAACGAGGCTGTTTTTCTCGAGGTGTTCGGTAGTGAGGGTTACGCAAAAACACAACGGCAATTCACCTCAGCAGGGCTGCGCCTGAAAATGCAGATTAACAAATTGGTTGAAAAGGGTCTGGACCAGACGCCGATTGCTTTGAAACGTGACGTCGATCTGGCGGTCAAGGAGATCACTGAGCTCAAACGTGAACTACGCAAATCCCGCAAGCAGAATCAGGAATTGATGTCTGCTGTACAGATCGCCCGGGAGGCAGTCGCCGCCAGTGACGAGCGCTTTACGCAGCTTGAGAAGTCTTTGGAAACCGTTCAGGCGCTGGCAGAATCCGCCGATAAGGCGGCGAAGTTGGCAGCGACCCGGCAGGTGGAGCCGGCCGGTTCCAGTGCAACGTCTGTTCCGGTCAAAAAGGCAACTTCGACCAAACGGGCAACCCCGGTCAAAAAGGCAACTTCGACCAAACGGGCAACTCCGGCCAAAGAAAACAAAACCAGCGGGGCTAAAAAACCTGCAGCCAAACCGACTGAATGAGTGAGGACCAGATGATGAATTACACACAACAGTTCCAGGAATCGATGGACGAATTAAAAACCTTTGCGGAAAACCTCAAAAAGGGTGTTGAAAATCTGGCTGCGATCGATGAGGTCACCCTGGCTCAGAGCCCCAAAGAGCTGGTCTTCGAGGACGGAAAACGTAAGTTGTTTCGTTACCAGGCACGGACCAAAGATATTTGTCCAGTGCCGACCCTGATTGTTTATGCCATGGTCAATCGTTATACCATGCTCGACCTGCAGCCGAACCGCTCGATGATCCGCAACCTGCTCGATCAAGGACAGGATATATATCTGATCGATTGGGGCTATGCCGACCGCATGGACCGGCACCTGACCATGGACGACCTGATCAACGGATTTATCGACGACTGCATCGATCATATTTGTCAGCAGCACCAGCTTGAGGCCATCAACTTGCTTGGCGTGTGCCAGGGGGGAACATTTTCCACTATCTATGCGGCCTTGCATCCGCAAAAGGTGAAGAATTTAATCACGATGGTGGCGCCGGTCGACTTTGAAACCAACGACAGCCTGCTGTTTGTCTGGGGTAAGGAAATGGATGTCGATCTGCTGATCGACGCCTACGGGATCGTCCCGGGGGATCTGATGAACCAGGCTTACCAGATGCTGCAGCCCTTTACCCTGTCGGTGCAGAAATATATCAACATGGTCGATATCATGGCCGATGAGGAAAAGCTCGGCGATTTTATGCGGATGGAAAGCTGGATTTTCGACAGCCCTGATCAGCCGGGCGAAGTCCTGAGACAGAACGCCAAGGATCTGTTCCAGGAAAATAAACTGGTCAAGGGTGAATTTGAACTTGGCGGGCAGATTGTTGACCTGAAACAGATTGGCATGCCGGTTCTTTGTATCTACGCTGACTACGACACCCTGGTGCCACCGGTCTCGGCAAAAAAGTTGCTCGAATATGTAGGGACCAAGGACAAGCAGGAACTTTCCTTTCCGGTCGGGCATGTTGGTATGTTCGTTTCCGGAAAAACCCAGGCCACTCTGGCTCCCAGGGTTTCGGATTGGATCAACCAGAGAATTTGACGGTTGCGCCAAACATTTTCCCGCAGACAATGCTGCGGTTTATTTCACAGAACATGGAGAAGGTATGAACATCAAGAGTAACGTTTTTGTTGTCACCGGTGCGGCGCGCGGCCTCGGTTTTGCTATCGCTAAAGATATCGCCGGCGTTGGTGGTAACCTGGCCCTGATCGATATGAATCAGGAAGGACTGGATCAGGCCGCCGCCATGTTGAGTGAATATGACGTGGTCATACGCAGTTATGTCGTAAACGTCGCCAAGGAGACCGAGGTGGTCGCCGTATTCGACCAGATTCAGCAGGACTTCGGACAGATTGACGGGCTGGTTAACAATGCTGGTATCACCCGCGATGCACTGTTGGTGAAGCAGAAGGACGGTGAGATCGAAAAAATGAGTATTGAGGCCTGGCAGCAGGTTATTGACGTCAACCTGACCGGGGTTTTCCTCTGTGGTCGCGAGGCCGCCGGCAAGATGCTTGAACACGGCCGTAAGGGTGTAATCGTCAATATCAGCAGTGTCAGTCGGGACGGCAATATCGGGCAGAGCAATTATTCTGCTGCCAAGGCTGGAGTTTCCGCCTTGACTGCAACCTGGGGAAAAGAACTGGCCCGGAATGGTATCCGCGTCGGTGCTGTTGCTCCGGGTTTTGTAAACACCGATATGGTGAGCTCGATTCCGGAAACTGTCCTCAATAAAATCAAAGGACTCATTCCCTTGCGAAGGCTGGCTGAGCCTGAAGAGATTGCGCACACGGTTCGTTATATTTTCGAAAATGATTATTTTACCACCAGAACCATCGCGATTGGTGGTGGCATGCAAGTCTAGTCCCCTTTAACCCATAATCTATTACATCTTGCTTGTCTTTTGACGCGTCACAACTGCGTTATGACTAACGCTGATTTGCTGTGGCTAGGCAGCGTCGGTAACGCCTTGTTGACTCGCCAAAATCCGGCGCGATTATTGCGTCCTTCTAGGAGCCTGTCGGCTCCTAGAAGGACGTTGCCGGTGAATCTTTGTCGCCCGCTCCTGAAAATAAACGGATTCCGTATCCTTTCTGCATTTAAATAAGGTGAAACTCGATGAACCAGGTTTATATAATTGATGCATTACGCACTCCTTTCGGCAGTTTTGGCGGCGTCCTGGCCGATGTGCCTGCTACCCAACTTGCCGCAACGGTCACTAGAGCGCTGATCGAACGAAACGATGTTGATCCGGCGCAGATAGACCAATATATTGCCGGGCAGGTTGTCTCAACTGGTTGTGGTCAAGCTCCGGCCCGGATTGCCATGCGCACGGCTGGGATTCCGGATACGGTCCCTGCCATGACCATCAACAAAGCTTGTGGCAGCGGCCTGAAGGCGATGATGCTGGTCGCCGATGCGATCCGCCTGGGAGATAACCATCTGGCCATTGCCGGTGGGATGGAAAATATGTCGCGCTACCCTTACGCGCTGCTTAACGCGCGTTTTGGCCTGCGCATGGGCAATGATCAGGTTGTCGATCTGCTCCTCCACGATGCCCTGCTTGATCCTGAGAGTGGCCGGCACATGGGGGATATCACTGAGGGGGTGCTTGTCGAGCACGGGATCACCAGGGAAGCTCAGGATGAGTATGCGATCAGCTCCTATCAACGCGCTCAAGCGGCGATTGAGCGCGGCTTTCACAGCAGAGAGATCGTGCCGGTTGTGAAGTCGACTCGCAAGGGAGAAGTTGTTGTCGACTGTGACGAGGAGCCCAATCGGGTCAATTTTGACAAGTTTGCTGAATTGCGACCCGCTTTCAAAAAAGATGGCACCGTGACGGCAGGAAATGCATCGACGATCAATGATGGTGCCGCCTTTGCTGTGCTTGCCAGTGGCGCCGCGCTAAAAAAATACGGGCTGAAACCGAAAGCCCGAATGATTGCCTCAGCCACCAACAGCCTGCATCCAACCCAGTTTCCTGTTGCCCCGATCGGAGCGATTGAGCGGGTCTGCAGCAAGGCCGGTGTGACCCTAGACCAGATTGACTTGTTTGAGATTAATACCGCCTTTGCTGCTGTCGCACTGATGTCGATCAAGACGCTGAATATCCGTCGAGAAATAGTCAACATCAACGGTGGTGCCATTTCTATCGGGCACCCGGTTGGTGCCAGCGGTGGTCGCCTGGTGGCAACACTGCTCAATGGATTGGAAGAGACTGGTGGACGCTACGGTTTGGCCACGCTCTGTATCGGCGGCGGTGAAGCCGTCGCAGCGATCTTTGAGCGGATTTAGATTCTAGTACCCTGTAACCCACAATCTATCGCATCTTGCTTGTCTTGTGACGCGTCAACTGCGTTATGAACATCGCTGATTAGCTATGGCCAGGCAGCATCGGTCATGCCTTTTTGACGCGCCAAAATCCTGCGCAATCTTTGCGACATTTTATGCGTTACCGGGTCCTAGAGGAGTTTTCTTATCCCTGAACGAAAACCGTAAGGATACGACATTTTAATTTGCCAACCACGCATCCCCTATACCTGGCGGATGCGTGGTTGTTTCTGTCCTCAGAAGGGTGCTTTATCTCTTTCCTGCTATTGTTCCGATTCCCATAATTCTTTCCTGATACTTTTAGCAATCTAAGGTCTTTTGTTTAGTAGAACGCTGTTCCGATAATTGCATGGAAAAATGATATTCCGTCGTGGCGGTTTGACAATCAGTCCTCTTTTCAGGTTTAATGAGAACTAGAATGAGTACTTTTAGTAACCAGCATTTTTTCTTCTTGTACTCTTCAAGGTCCTGATTTTAAACATTCGATCTGCGCACGTTCGATGTCAGACAAGTATTTTGCCAAATGATTTTGCCGTTCTGAATTTTGGCATTCAG
>Ga0102934_1003720_pt1 | contig 10327 bp, 9 predicted proteins | sample SalPonR2_A_D1_MG_FD_78175 | JGI IMG/M metagenome (GOLD analysis project Ga0102934, IMG submission 78175) | Salt pond soil microbial communities from South San Francisco under conditions of wetland restoration - Salt Pond MetaG R2_A_D1_MG | ecosystem: Environmental > Aquatic > Marine > Intertidal...
CAACAATTTTAAAATTATTAAGCACCTCTTGCTCCTGGCGGTAAGCGCGTACCTCATTTTCACTGCTGCCGGTTATAAAAGCTATTTGATAATCGGAAAATCCGGCTGCCTTAAGCTGCCTAAGCGCCTCTTTATCCAAAGATTTTAAAGCAGTACCATAGAATCTCTGTTCCAGGTCATAAATCTCTTTTAAATTCGCGAGAAACCATTTATCAATGGCTGTAAGCCGGTAAATCTCATCCATATCAAGACCGGCATAAAAAGCGTCTTTAAGGTAATAGATACGGTTACAGTCTTTGGATTCCAGTTTGCGTTTAATATCAGTAATAATATTTTCATCTATGTCAGCTTTCATATCCGCCAGGGTTTTTTGCTTTACCCGCGCCTGGTTAAGCTTTTTATAGGAAAAATAGATGCCGTCAAAACCGTACCTGCCTGTCTCCATACCGCGTATCCCTTTCTGTAAAGACTCCTTGAAAGTACGGCCGATACTCATCGTCTCCCCCACAGAACGCATCTGAATGCCCAGCTCACTGGCAGAAGAACTGAATTTTTCAAAAGTAAAACGGGGAATTTTGGTTACTACATAATCTATCATTGGTTCAAAACTGGCAGGGGTGCTCCGTGTAATATCATTGGCTATCTCATCCAGCGTATAACCTACAGCGAGCAGAGCCGCTATTTTGGCAATGGGAAAACCGGTTGCTTTGGACGCCAGGGCCGAGGACCGGGATACGCGCGGGTTCATCTCGATAACTATAACCTCTCCGTTCTCCGGGTTGACAGCAAACTGTATATTGGAGCCGCCGGTCTCAACCCCGATCTCCCTGATAATAGCAATCGACATATCGCGCAGACGCTGGTATTCTTTATCAGACAAAGTCTGCTGGGGGGCTACTGTTATACTGTCTCCGGTGTGAATACCCATGGGATCAAGGTTTTCTATGGAGCAGATAATAATTACATTGTCTCTGGTATCCCGCATTACTTCCAGTTCATACTCTTTCCAGCCCAGAATTGATTGTTCGATCATTACCTCGCCAACCATGGAAAGATCTATGCCCTTTTGTACCAGTTCTTTGAACTCGTCCAGATTATAAGCAATCGAGCCGCCGGTACCGCCCAAAGTATAAGCAGCTCTGATAATAACCGGAAAGGCAATATCTTTAATAATAGCCATTGCTTCTTGCAGAGAGTAAGCAATGCCGGATCTGGTAGTCTGCAAGCCTATTTTATGCATTGCTTTACAGAAGCTGTCCCTGTCTTCGGCTTTTTCTATAGCCTCTATATCAGCACCGATAAGCTCAACATTATGTTTTTGTAAAAAACCGTCTTCCGCAACCTGAACCGCTGCGTTTAATCCGGTCTGACCCCCTATGGTAGGCAATACTGCACTGACTTTTTCTTTTATAATTATTTTTTTGATTACCTCCGGTGTAATGGGCTCTATATAAGTTTTGTGCGCAGTCTCCGGATCGGTCATAATAGTGGCCGGATTGGAATTAACCAGCACTACCCGGAAACCGTCTTTTTTTAAAGCCTTACAGGCCTGGGATCCGGAGTAATCAAACTCACAAGCCTGCCCGATAATGATGGGTCCGGCGCCTATTACCAATATGGAATCTATATCATTTCTGCGTGGCATATTATTTTTCTCTAAACATTTTTATAAACATATCAAACAAATGGGTACTGTCATGCGGGCCGGGCGAGGCCTCCGGATGACACTGTATGGAAAAAAGCGGCAGCTTTTTATGGCTGATACCTTCTATAGTTTGATCATTAAGATTAACCCGGTCCACTTCCACTTCCGGCGGCAGATCCTTAACAGCAAAGCCATGGTTTTCAGCAGTGATCAGAATGCGGCCGCTGGCGTTTTCCCGCACCGGCTGGTTGCCGCCGTGATGTCCGAATTTTAATTTGTAGGTAGAAGCACCCAGGCATTGTGCCAGTATCTGATGCCCGAAACAGATGCCGAAAACCGGCAGCTTATGCAAAAGCGCTTTAACGTTGTCCAATACATAGGGTACGGCTGACGGATCGCCGGGGCCGTTGGATAAAAACAGACCATGCGGCTGGTAAGCCAGCACCTCTTCCGGCCGGGCTGAGGCAGGGAAAACTTTAATCTCACAATCCCGGGCGGCAAAACAGCGCAGTATATTAAGCTTGATACCAAAATCATAAGCGGCAATGCGGTAGCGGGCCTTTCCTCCGGACTGTTTGTTATAAATATAAGGTTTGTCTGTGGTTACCTCTTTAACCAGGTCAACATTTTCAATAGAGGGTGACTGGCAGGCTTTTTTAACCAGGCTCTCTTTATCAAGATCAGCAGTGGAAATAACCGCTTTCTGCGCTCCCTTGTCTCTGATAATACGGGTAAGACGGCGCGTGTCAACATCCTGTATGGCTACTACGCCGGCCTCTTTTAAAAAGCGGCCCAGACTTTTTTCCGCTTTGAAGTTACTGTAACAGCTGCTGTAATGTTTTACCACCAACCCCCCGGCCTGGATCCGGTCTGACTCCATAGCTTCCTCTGCTACACCGTAATTACCTATCTCCGGATAAGTCATGGTGACAATCTGACCAAAATAGGAGGGGTCCGTTATTATCTCCTGGTAGCCGCTCATACTGGTGTTGAAAACCACCTCGCCGCATGCTTCTCCGTCAGCACCAAAACTTAGGCCGCTGAAATATTCCCCTGAAGCCAGAGCTAGGGCGCCTTTTTTTTGCATAATATTGTTACTATCCTGTTATTATTGATTTCAGTAGTTAAACCGATGAAAAATTTTACAATGTAAAAAAATGACTGTCAAATTTTACATTATCAGGTTAAAATTTATGCACAAAAAAATAAAATATGGATTAATTATGGCGGAAAAACTGGAAATAAATGCAGACACCAGTAACGGGAAAGCGGTTGTCATCTCTATCCGGGGCATGCTCAATACTGAGGCAGCTGCCGCAGACCTGGCTGAAGCATTACAAAAGCACAGCCAGGCGGCAAACATCATACTGGATCTTGGCAATACCGAATATATCTTCCACAAAGGCTGGGAGGTGGTCTTAAAAACACTGAAAACCATGAAAGATAATGATAAAAAAAATGAAATCTTCATGTGTGCTTTAAATCAGGAATTAAGCGATCTGAGCAGCCTTATGGAGTTTAAAAAAATCTTAAAGGTTTTTCCTGATAAAGAGAGCGCCCTGGCTGCTGTAAACGATAAATAAAATATTATTATCAGGAAAGGAGCATCTATGTCAGATGATGTAAAAAAAATTTTTAAACATAAACCGTTATCCGCGGGAAACCTGTTCCACAGACTTTTCAAAATAAAACCGCAGGCTAATGCTATTATAGAAATAAATAACCTGCTGGCCACGGCTGACCATATAAACGATCTTTCGTCTGATCAGCTGGATGCTGTTTGCCGGAAATATAAAATAGATATTTACCGTAAATTTAAAAATGAGCTACAGCACTTTTATAAAAAAATACTTACTTTCTTTTTAAAGGATAAAAAACTTTCCGGCCGGGAGATAAACCAGCTTAAACATATAAAAAAACTTTTCGGCCTGCAGGAAAAAACTACTGCCAGAATGCACAAGGAAATTGCTTCAGCTCTCTATCAAAAAGAACTGGACGCTGTGCTGCAGGACGGTAAAATATCTGCAGCGGAAAAAGAGTTTCTGCGGCAGCTGGAGCAGGAACTGCAGCTTGAACCGCATACAGCTGCGTCTATTTATAAAAATACAACTGCTGCTTATTACCGCGACTTTCAAAAACTGCTTACTGCAGACCAGCGTCTCTCCCCGGACGAGATAAACCAGCTAAAAAAACTGGCTGCCAGCCTGGATATACCGCTGCCGGATACCAGTCTCAACTCAGACCGGCTTAATAAATTTAAATTATTCTGGCTAATAGAAAACGGCGAGCTGCCGGAGATCAAGGTTGATATCAAATTAAAAAGAGGTGAAAAAGCCTATTTTTATACTACCGCTGAATTTTATAAAAAAAAAACCGTAACCCGCCGTATCCGCTATGGCGGACCTACTGCCCGTATCCGCATCATAAAAGGAATCTACTGGCGCGCAGGTGATCTCGGCGTAAGCCGTGTACAGCAGGACGTTATAGCTTTGGAAGACAAAGGGGATCTGTACCTGACCAATAAACGTCTTATCTTTATGGGAGAACGTAAAAACAAAACCATACGGCTTAACCGTATTCTTGACCTCACCCCCTACAGTGACGGTGTCGAGATCCAGAAAGATAAAGGTTACAACCCGGTACTGGCCTTTACCCGCGACCTTGATCTTTTCTGCATGCTGCTCTCACGCGCCATAGATGAATACTGATACCGGCAAAGTTACCGGCGGGACAATTTTCCTGCTGGTACTGATCAGCGCCCTGTATCTGCTCGTACCGCTTTTGTATACTGTATATTTCAGCGGCCTCTCTCTTCTACTTAAACAATTGCCCGCCGGGATAAGCCGTCCTTACAGCATGACTGTTTCCGGCTACCGCAATCTAAATTATATATTTTATTTTCTTAAAATTTTACTGGCCGGCGGCTATATCACTGTCCAGGTATTGATGCTCAAAAAAAAATATATATTCCTGCTGCCGGTAGTGCTTTTAAGTATAGACATTATAGCGGCTTTCGCTAAATATTTTAGTAAACTCTTTTTTATCCTGCCGCGCATACAGAAGCTTTATCAAAATTTTCCTTTGCTGCAAAAATTAAACTACAGTACTGCTAATTTTCTGCATTTGACAACTCACCGGGAAATGATTATTCTGCTTTTGGCAGAACTGCTGTTGCCGCTTATACTTTTGATAATACTGCTAAGCAGCCGCCGCTGCCGTGTTAAAGGATAGTATGGATTTTATTACCCTAAAAAAAGAGATAGAAAAATGGGACCCGGCCGGTCTGCTTGACGGCAAAACGCCTGTCAATGAATACGACCGGCTCTGCAATGATCTATATGCAAAACTGCCCGGACCGGTCAGCACTGCGGAACTTAAACAGCTTATTGACCGGGAGCTGCAGGAAAATTTCGGTATAAGCATTGAGAAAATAGCCTCTGCTTTTAAAGAGCGCTATTTCCGCGAAATAGAAGATTTTACCCGGAAAATTAATAATATGGAATAAGCTGTATTTTTAATTTTTAAAAAAAATCTAAATAAAACGCTGCATAAAAAAATATAAAGCCGCTATAAAAACAGCTTACTTTGGCGCTGCGCTCTTTTTGTTCCGGTCAGTGATTTTCCGCATCCGGCTTTGAAACTGCACCAGTAAAGCCGGCGGTTCGTGTTCGGTAACTATCCTGGCAAAGGCTTCCTGAAACAGCTGCCGGAACTGCTCTTCAGCCCACTCAGGCCGGGGCCAGATACCGTTTTGCATACTCTGTTTGACAGCTTTTCCCAAAGAGGTTTTATTAAACCATACCAGATCTTGACGCACCGGCAGCCATTTCAGTTTTTGCGCCAAAGCACTCTGAATATCCCTGCTTAACATAAAACGAATAAACTGTAGAGTTAATTTTTTTTTTGTGCTGGCCGCCGGTATGGCCAGCACCTCGCCGCCTATGAGATGGGCGGCATTAGCCGGACCCCGCGGGCTGCAGCCCACAGCAACAGAGCCGGTCTCCTGTGCCAGTTGGGAATAACAGACAGAGGAAACCTGCATCAAATAGATCCTGCCCTCTCTAAAAAGCTGAAGCCGGTTGTCATTCCTGTCCTGTTCCGGAGGATGTACCAGATGCGGCCATAATTTCCGGAAAAAGGCAAAGGCCTGCTTACATCCCTGATCATTAAAAACAAACGGATCACCTCCGGCCTGGATAATATATTCACACAGCTGCCAGAGATGATCCTCTTTACCCGGGCCTTTGATCATTACCCGGTTAGGTCCCTTTTCTCTGCTCCAAAGCCGGGCTTTTTTCAAAAAAGCAGCCCAGTCAGGCAGGGGCTTAACTCCGCTGCCCTGTAGTTTTTTTTTATGATAATATAAAAGCTGAAGACGGGGACGGAAAAAAACAAAAGAAAGGCCATTATCCGCACCTGCTTTCTGCTGCAGAGCCGGATAAAAAGGCACTTTAAACGCGGCCAGCTCTTTTACCGGCGCTATAATCCTGTCCCGGGTCAACCCCTGCACCTGCATAATGTCTGCGGCCAGCAGGTCAAGCCTGCACTGATCATCATTAGCCGCAGTTACAGTTTTTTTTTTTAAGTCAACCCTGTAATCTGTAACCAGGTTTACAGAACAGGCATATTTTTCTGTAAAAGCAGAGAATATATTTGTTTCTAAAAACTCCTTTTCCCGGTCTGATACAGGTAAAAAAACCTGCAGCCGGCGGCTGCTGTCAACACAGGAGCAGATTATTAAAAAAAAAAGACAGCCTGTAAAAAAAAGATAACGCATAGATTACTCTAAAAACAGGCTCCGGTTACAAACCACAGCTGTATACCGGGCCTCTGACCAGAGCCTGCGGCACTTTCAGTTAAATATGGAACGGTCAATAGAGTGTACATCCTCTGCTTTAAGATCACAGTCCGGATGCGCCTGGGCCGGGCCGATGCCCATAGCTATCATATTGCCGTTTTTAGCTGCTTCCACACCGGCATCAGCATCTTCGAGAACCAGACAGTTTTCCGGTGCAACATTGATCATCTGCGCAGCTTTAATAAAAACCTCGGGATCAGGTTTACTTTTAGTGATATTGGTGCCGTCACTTACCGCGCCTTTGAAACGTTCCGTAAGCTGTACCCGCTCCAGAATAAATTTTGTATTTTTGCTGGAAGAACCTACTGCTACAGCAATATTTTTCTCCTGCAGAAAATCAAGAAAATCCATTACACCGGAAAAAATCTCGCTCGGGGAGAGTTCCTTTAATGATTCCCGGTAGATGTTATTTTTATACTCTGCCAGTTCCTTTTTCTCTTCATCTGTGTACTCGCGCTCCGCTTTCTCCAGGATAATCTCCAGACTGGCCATACGGCTTACACCGCGCAGCCGCTCATTGATCTCCCTGTCAAAATAAATACCCTCTTTATCAGCCATCTTTTTCCAGGCCAGATAGTGATAATTGTCCGTACTCAAAATAACACCGTCCAGATCAAATATAACTCCTTTAATGTCCATTTTTTCTCCTTTGGCTATAATTATTTTTTATAAAGTAATACTGAATGTTTCGCCTGCTTTGATACTGTATTCCTTATCCCTGATAAAGATTTTTTGGGTAGCATTAACAGAAGAGGTAAGTAAAATACTTACTTCATTGTTATTCAGCTTAAGATCATACCGGTCTCCCTTTAAAAAAACCGGCAGGGAGATAGTGCCCCACTCAGCAGGATAATCCGGACTAAGCTCCAGCACTCCGGAATCAGTTTCCACCCCGGCAAACCCCTTGGTAAGCATAACCAGGGTCCCGGCCATAAGACCGGTATGGATACCCTCTTTGGTGGTACCGCCCTGTATGTCATCAATATCAGCAGTTAGTGCTTTATTGTACCACTGGCGGGCATCCTCGCTGCTGCCTATAACTTTTGCCAGATAAGCATGCACTATCAGACTCAGGGTTGAGCCATGGGAAGTTCGTTTAAGATAGTAATCATAATTTGCCTTCAAATCCTCCATGGTAAAATCAATACCCAGCTTGCTAAACTGTCTCATGATCTCACCAAAAGGCAGCACGTAAAAGATCATTAACAGATCAGCCTGTTTACTCACCTGAAACTCATCCGGAGAAGCACCTTCTGCTTTAAGGATACGGTCCATACGGCCGATATCATTATTGTATTTTTTACGGTAGGCTTCCCAGTCAAGTTCTTTTAACTTCATAAAACCGTCATACTGATCGAGCAGCTTACCGTTGCGGGGGATATTGATATTAGCGCTGATCTCTTTCCATTTATCTGTCTCGCTTTGCGCCAGACCGATCGCGCTGCTGATTTGCTTATATTTTTCCTCTGGCAGAATGGTTTGCAGTTCCAGACAGCGGTCCAGTGCCCAGGAAGTAAGAAAGTTGGTATAGGTATTATCTTTAAGACCGCCCTCCTCATGGCCGGGCATCTTTTCGTGAAACTCGTTAGGGCCCATCACCCTATGAATCTCGTATTTTTGCGTTTTTTTATTATAAGTGCACATACTTACCCAGAAGCGGGCTATCTCCAGCATAACCTCAGCTCCGTTTTCAGCAAGAAAATCCGTATCACCGCTGTTTTTATAGTAATTCCAGATATTAAAAAAGATAGCCAAAGATACATGGCGCTGCAGCGAACTGTAATCAGGACCCCATTCCCCTGACTTGGGATTCAAATGAATAACCTGGGTCTCTTCCCGGCCGTCACTGCCGCTCTGCCAGGGATACATAGCGCCCTTATAGCCGTGTTCCCGGGCATAGGCCCGTGCTTCATCCAGCCGGCGTATGCGGTACATAAGCAGAGACCGGGCCACGCGCGGATAATGCCATATAAAAAAGGGCAGAATATACATCTCGTCCCAAAATATATGACCGCGGTAAGCCTCGCCATGCAGACCGCGGGCCGGTACAGCAGCATCCAGCTGCGTATTATGCGGGGAAGCTGTGATCATTAGATGATAAGCATGAAAACGGAGAATTTTGGTAAGTTCCGCATTAGCGCTTATATTGATATCCATATCCTGCCATATCTTATCCCAGGCCCGGCTGCTTTTCTCAGCTTCCTGTTGGTAATCCCCGGCAGCAGCAAGTTGTCCGGCAGCCAGTTCAGCAGTATCCTCCTCTGTGTGGAGGGAATTAACAACAGCAACCATTTTCTCCACAGTAGCACTGCTGCCCTTTTCAAGAGTTAAAGTATAATTAACAACAGGAGCAGCCTTGTCCGCAGCAGCAGTGCCGGAAATATCCTGCAGACTGCCGTCTTTATACACTTTGTGGGATGCATGTTCACTTATATAAATACCGGATTGACTGGTTTTTACTGTCAGCCGCAGCTCTTTACCGCCTGCCTCTTCCTTAACCGGCTCCAGATGCCTGGAAGCCAGCTCCCGGTAACGCGCGACCCCGTAGTTAATAATATCACCTTTAAGGCCGGAACGGATGGTTATACTGCCGCTGTAGTTTTCCGCTGTAACCTTATAGGAGATACCGGCCAGATGAAAATTGTCCATACTTATAAAACGGCTGGAAGTCACAGCAGTAATCCGGCCCTCTTGGTCCTTAAAACGCAGCTGTTTGGATAAAATGCCGGTTTTAAAATTTAATTCTCTTTTAAGGTCCAGAATTTCATTTTCCTCAGGTTTGAAAAAGGGCCCGTTGTTAATACTGAGATTGATCAGGGTCCAGTCCGGACAGTTAACAAAATCTTCATTGGTTATATCTTTATCCGCTACTTTGGATATAAGACGGTTATAAAGGGAAGCCATGTAGGTGCCGGGATAGTACTGTTCTCCGGCAGATACCTCTTCCAGAGCGCCCCTGGTGCCGAAATAGCCGTTACCCTGGGTAAGCAGAGCCTCCCGGTGCAGCTCCCGCTCCGGATCAAAATTATCATAGACAAAGGTCCATTCATTATCTTTGTTAAACATTATTTGGTCCTAATTAAAAATTTTGTGTTAAAAGGGTGCACATTATATCATAAAATCAGTTATTCGCCTATAATCTTAACCAAAACCCGTTTTTTACGGCCGCCGTCAAACTCACCGTAAAAAATCTGCTCCCAGGGGCCAAAATCAAGCTGGCCGCCGGTTACAGCCACTACAACTTCGCGGCCCATTATCTGCCGTTTGTGGTGCGCGTCACCGTTATCTTCACCCGTATTGTTGTGTTTATAACGGCTTAAGGGCGCGTGGGGAGCAAGCTCCTCCAGCCATTTTTCATAATCCTGATGTAAACCCGGTTCATCATCATTGATAAACACTGACGCTGTTATATGCATGGCATTTACCAGAATAAGACCCTCGGTTATTCCGCTTTGCGCCAAAGCATTTTCCACCTTGGGCGTAATATTAATAAACGCCCGCCGGCCCGGTATATTAAACCATAATTCTTCCCGATAATTTTTCATATATTACCTCCCTGATAACAGCAAAATTTATCATATAATTTGACAAATTTAAAATTCCGGTGTATAATTTTATATAAGGAAGTTGATTTCATATATGAAACTATCTCCGGAGACATCTGCAGCCAGAGTTTTACACGTAGTTGACTTTTTCAGTGAACCGGGCCGCAGGGAAATATCCCTTAAAGAAACTGCCCGCCAGCTGGGACTGGCCCAGGCCACCCTGCTGCGTATACTCAAAGAGATGATAAGCCGGGGTTATATCTATAAAACACCGCAAAA
>Ga0102934_1003724_pt1 | contig 10320 bp, 7 predicted proteins | sample SalPonR2_A_D1_MG_FD_78175 | JGI IMG/M metagenome (GOLD analysis project Ga0102934, IMG submission 78175) | Salt pond soil microbial communities from South San Francisco under conditions of wetland restoration - Salt Pond MetaG R2_A_D1_MG | ecosystem: Environmental > Aquatic > Marine > Intertidal...
AATTCCCGGGATACCTCGTTCCTGACGGTATCATCCGATGCAATAGACGGAGAGATGTCGGGCAGGTACCGTTTTTCCAGGTTACCCGCAACGTTCAAGGGGCTGTTGCAGAATCACTTTGAGGTGTTTGACCGGGAATTGCCCCCGGTGGACACCTCTGGTTCGTTCCGGTTTAACCTTGATTTTAAAGATGTGGAACCGGTAATGGCTTTTTTCTTCCCAACCTTTCACATTGCCAACGGAAGTCACATCGAAGGGTCCTTTCAATCCAAACCCTACCAGTTCAACACAACTGGAGATATACCGCGCCTTGGTTACAGCGGCAACAGATTTGATCAATTTCATTTTCAATTAACGGGGGATTCTTCCTCCATGGAGCTATCGTTCTTTGGAGATTCTCTTATCTCCCGGGGTGAATTATCGCTTACATACCCTGAAGCCTCTGTGAATATTAGCGATAACCAAACAGGATTGCAATTCAGATGGGGTAGAGAGGATCCTGTTTACAGCGGAGAGTTTACTGCCGAGGGTAAGCTGATCCCCGGGCAGGACTCATTTCAATATATCCTGGATATTCTGCCGACGCAGTTTCTATACGATCGACAATTGTTCCGGATAAGTAAGTCAAAGATTCGCTTTGCCTCCGGGGCCGTTCAGTTTGAAAGTTTACGTGTGGATGCAGATGATAAGTACATTCTCGTCACGGGATCCTATTCCGGAAGAGATGATGATGAGATCAACATTAACCTGAAGAACCTGAATATTGCCACCATAAGTAACATGGCCGGCTCCCTGAACCTGGATGTGGGGGGTAATCTGTCGGGAATGGCCACCCTGAAGCGAGAGGACATGAAACCCGTTTTCCTTTCTGACCTTACCATTGACAGCCTGGAAGTTAACAAGGCTCTCATCGGCGACACCCATATCCTGGCACGATGGGAGGAACTATCCCGCTCCCTTGATTTGAATATGGCTTCTCAACGCGGAGATATAAAAACCATTGATATACAGGGTAATTATGTACCCTCAAATGAACAGCTGGATTTTTCGGTGTTGCTTTCCCGCATTCACCTCTCTTCATTCAATCCTTATGTTGACGGTCTGGTAAGCAACCTGGACGGATTGGGTAACGCGGATTTAACCATTGACGGCACATTAAAAGAGCCGTTAATCAATGGGGATTTGCGTTTTCAGAAATCAACATTGCTGGTAGATTTTCTGCAAACGGAATATCGGTTTTCGGATGTGATCAAAATATATGAAAATGACCTTTACCTGGAAGGGTTTGAAGTTTACGATCAATACGGAAATAAATCGACTGTAGTAGGTGAAATTTCACATCGAAATTTCTCGGATTTCAACCTGGCGCTGGAATTAGATGCCGACAATTTTCAATTCCTGAACACAAGCAGTTCAGATAATGAGCAATTTTACGGCGAGGTATACGGAACGGGAAATGTAAGTTTTATAGGACCTCCTGATGATCTTTTCCTAGACATAACAGCAAAAACGGAGAGGAATACCAATTTCAACCTGCCCCTCTACAAAGCTTCCGAGATCACCAGCTCCGATTTCATCACGTTTATTGAAGCAGAGGATACTGATACGCGTAATGAAACGGGACAGAGAGATAACATCCGGGGATTGCAAATGGAGATGGATCTCGAGGTTACGCCGGATGCATCGGTACAACTGATTTTTGATCCGAAGGTTGGAGATATTATCGAGGCAAGCGGCAGCGGTAATTTAAAAATGGTGTTGGATGAGAACGGAAAGTTCAGCATGTATGGGGGAGTGGATCTCCAGGACGGAGAGTATCTGTTTACCCTGCAGAATGTGATCAACAAACGGTTTAGGGTAAAGCCCGGTGGTACAATAATCTGGAGCGGGGAGCCCAGTGAAGCCAACATAGATCTCCAGGCAATCTACGGTTTGAAAGCTGCCCCTTATAACTTGTCTCCTAATGCTGATGAAAGCCTGAAAAAACGAATCCCGGTGAATTGTCTGCTCACATTGCGGGGAGATTTATCGAATCCCAGCATTCAACCCAGCATTTCACTGCCCACCGCTGAACCTGAAACAAAAAACCTGCTGGAGAACAATGTCAGTACCGAAGAGGCGCTGATGAGGCAATTTATCTCCCTGCTGGTTATGAATAATTTTTACAGTTCAACCGGCTTTGGAGCCGGTATTGCAAGCAGTATGGGCTCTGCGGGTGTGGCAGGGGTAACTGCCAGTGAGCTTCTAAGCAACCAATTAAGCAATTGGTTATCGCAGATCAGCAATGATTTTGACATTGGGATCAATTACCGACCAGGAGATGAAATCACCAGCGATGAAGTAGAGGTAGCGTTATCCACACAGCTATTAAATGACCGAATTCTACTCAGCGGTAATGTAGGTGTTGGCGGAACAAATATAAATGCGCCTGGAACTGCCGGATCTGAAGCATCGGAGATTGTCGGAGACTTCAAGGTGGAATTCCGGGTAACCGACAACATCAGCATCAAGGCATTCAACAGGGCCAATGACGATATTATTTTCAAGACTGCCCCCTACACACAGGGTGTAGGAGTTTTCTACCGAACTGAATTTGACCATTTTAGAGAGCTTTTCAAAGGTAATCGGAATATCCTTGAAGAGGAGGGGGGTAATTCCTCTTCGGATAATGATGAGCAAGATCAATAACCAATTATCTATAATCGATGCGGCGTGCATCGGAACGCATTACCCTTTCTGTTGATAACAACCTGAAATTCTTGATAACGCTGCATACTTAACCAAGTATTATCTCGTTTTTTTTATAAATTCGCCAGAAAATAATTCATCCTATGAATATCCTGATCATTTTGCAGAATGTAGTTAGCGACACAGCCATGACGGGCGGAGCCGCAAGGGAATCTTTCATTGACCTTGCCATAAAAGGCGGATGGGTAATGATCCCGATCGTTATTCTGAGTTTTATTGCTGTATACATTTTCTTTGAACGGTGGTTTGCTATTCGCAAAACCTCTAAAATCGACCGTACATTTATGGATCGTATCAAAGACTATATCATGGATGGAAAAATCGATGCAGCGCGTACGCTCTGCCAATCCACCGATAATCCCACGGCACGAATGATCGAAAAGGGAATAACCCGGATCGGTCGTCCCCTGAACGATGTAAACGCGGCGATTGAAAATGTAGGACGGTTGGAGATCTATAAGCTTGAAAGGGGATTACCGACACTGGCAACCGTTGCAGGAGGAGCGCCCATGATCGGTTTCCTGGGAACCGTAATCGGAATGGTCCAGGCTTTTCACCAGATGTCTACCGCAGGAAATAATATTAACGTGGGGCAATTATCCGCAGGAATATATACGGCACTGATCACCACCGTAGCCGGTCTGATCGTTGGTGTGATTGCCTATTTTGCCTATAATGTGCTGGTAGCCCGTGTTGATAAAGTGATCAATAATATGGAGGCCAGTTCCACAGAGTTCATAGATTTGTTGAATGAGCCGGTAAAATAGAATGATGCAATGGGATTGAGGCCAAGAAACCGATTTATTGACAATTTCAGCATGTCTGGAATGACAGATATCGTATTCCTGCTGCTGATCTTTTTCATGCTGACCTCCACCCTGATCGCACCCAATGCCCTGAAGATGTTACTGCCCAGCCGGGGCACCCCCGAGATGCAAACAGAAAACAGGATTCCCACGGTAACGATCCACAGTAACACACGCATCGAGGTGGACGGGCAGACGGTACAATTTGAGAACCTTGCCCTGATCCTGGAATCGCGACTGGCTGATCAACCCGATCCCACAATAAAAGTAGTTACCTCACCCCAGGTTTCGGTGGGGGATGCTGTAAGGATAATGAACGTAGCAGCCAAACGTAATTACACCGTTGTATTAAAGCAGTTGTAATGGCATTACAATCGAGAAATAAAAGAAATATCAGTTTTGCCATGTCGGGAATGACCGACATTGTATTTCTTTTATTGATCTTTTTCATGCTTACCACTACCCTGATTGTACCGGCGGCAAAAGATGTGGAGCTTCCGGAGAGCAATAACCAGACCCAGGCGAGTCCGGTACTGGTGATCACCGTCGCCCGGGACCAGTCGGTGTACATTGATGATCAAACCTACCCGATGCAGGGACTGGAAGGGGTATTACAACAGAAACTGGAACCATACGGTCCGACCCCCACCATCCGGCTTAATGCAGACCGTGATTTACACATGCAAGAGGTATTCACCGTACTGACCATTGCCAAGCGCAACCGGTACAAGGTGATACTTGGAACGAAACCTCTATCCAACCAGGTAGAATCATGAATATCAACCCACAAGGATTTATCGGCAGCATAATCGTTCACCTATTGCTGGCAGCCCTGCTGATCCTGGGAGGGTTGACCTTCCCCGATCCTCCTCCCGAGGAAGAAGGGATCCTGGTTAATTTCGGAACCGATGATACCGGAATGGGATTCGTGGAACCCAAAGGAGATGAGACCCAGGCAGGCACCCCCGAGCCCATGGCAGAGGAGATTTCTGAAGAGGTGGTGGAGGAAGTCACGGAAACCACGCCGGCACCTGCCGAACAGACCCAGCCCGACAACACCCAGGATGTGGAAGAGACAGCGGTGAAGGAGGAGCCCCAACCCACCGAAGAGGAACTCCGGCAGCAACGCGAGGAACGGGAGCGCCGGCAACGTGAACTGGAAGAGCAGCGAAAACGCGAGGAGGAACGGCGCAGGCGCCAGGAACAGGCCGACCGCCTGAATAATATGGGTCAGTCCACATTCGGCCGCCAGGGTACCGGCGAGGATGATGGCTCGCAGGGGGTCCAACCCGGGGAGGGGACCAACCAGGGAAGCACCACGGGTTCGCCGGGAGCCACCAACTACGGGGAGGGTTCCGGACTGGGAGATGGGATCTCTATCGAAGGACTGGGAGGTCGTAAAGTTGAAGGAGTTACCAAGCCCAATGTAGAAAACTGCGAGGTCACCAGCCGCATCGTAGTTCACGTGGAGATCCAGGTGGATCGTGACGGTAATGTAGTATCTGCCAATGTATCGAAGGCCACCTTCGCCGATAAATGTATCTGGGACAGGGTGATCGAGGCTGCCCGAAACACCAAATTCGTAAGTGACCCTAATGCCGCCTTTAAACAAAAAGGATTGATCAAGTATACCATTGAACCCTGATCATTAAGATATCAATTATTGAAACCAACTATCAAAAATTGACCTCTCCCCTGCCCTTAATAGGCTTTTCAGAAGATATTGAGCAATTTCAGGGAGGCAATCAGGATAGCCACCAGGAGGAAATAGCGTAGAAAGGCGGCCCCCCATTTCACGGCCATATTGGCTCCCACCCAGGCTCCCAGCATATTCCCGGCTGCCAGCAGGAACCCCATGCCGTAATTCACCTGGTCGTTCAGCATAAAAACAGCCAGGGCAATGGGTGTATAGAGGAGAATAATCAGAACCTTGATGCCATTTGCTTTTACCAGGTCGAATCCACATCCAAGCACCAGGCTGGTAAGCAGGAAAAAACCGACCCCGGCCTGCAGGAATCCCCCGTACACTCCGACAAAGAAGAAGATAATATACTGCAACCACCTGGGAACCGGAGGATTACCCTCCTGTGAATTAAGAAACCGGCTGGGTCGCAGCAGGATCACGAAAAACATGAGCACCAGGACGCCCCCGATCGCTTTTCCCATGAGGTCGTTATCGATGCTGACCGCGATCTGGGCTCCCACGATGGATCCGATGATCGCGGGGATGCCAATGAGGCTCCCCTGTTTCAGATCCAGCACTTTTTTTTGCCGGAAGCGACCCACTGCCACTACATTCTGCAGCAGAATAGCGATCCGGTTCGTTCCATTGGCCTCAATAGGCGGTAATCCGAGTGCAATCAAAAGCGGCAGGGTAAGCAATGAACCGCTGGCAGCAAGTGTATTGATAATCCCGGCTAAAAATCCTACTCCGATCACTGCCAGGAAGTGGTACCATTCCATAGTAGTGCGACTTTATGCAAACATCGGGTAATCGGCCATCAGGGAGTTAACTTCTTTTCTTACTTTCTCAATCAATTGAGGTTCATCAACATGCATAATCACCCGGTCGATCAACGATACGATTTCGGGAATGATATCCTCTTTCACCCCCCGGGTGGTTATGGCGGGAGTCCCTATCCTGATCCCGCTTGTCTGGAAGGGCGAACGGCTATCGAACGGGACCATGTTCTTATTGACGGTAATATCGGCTTCCACCAGGATATTCTCCACCTGTTTGCCCGTAATATCGGAAACTTTGGATCTCAGGTCGATCAGCATGGAGTGGTTGTCGGTCCCCCCCGATACCACCTTGTATCCTGATTCTATGAATGCATCGGCCATCACCCTGGCATTTTTCTGTACCTGTTGCTGATAGTTTTTAAATTCATCGGTAAGTGCTTCACCGAATGAAACGGCCTTTGCTGCGATGATATGTTCCAGTGGTCCTCCCTGGATACCGGGGAACACTGCTGAGTTCAGCAGAGAGGACATTTTCCGTACCACTCCTTTTTTAGTGGTTTTCCCCCATGGATTTTCAAAGTCTTTTCCCATTAGGATGATTCCTCCCCGGGGACCGCGCAGGGTTTTATGGGTAGTTGATGTAACGATATGTGCATATTTCAGCGGATTATCCAGCAAGCCTGCCGCGATCAATCCTGCAGGATGGGCCATATCGACCATAAAGAGAGCCCCGATCTTATCGGCAATGATCCGCATACGCTCATAGTCCCATTCACGGGAATAGGCAGAAGCCCCTCCGACGATCAGTTTAGGCTTCTCATCCAGGGCTACTTTCTCCATTGCGTCATAATCGATCAGCCCCGTCTCCTGGTCGAGTCCGTATGGCACTGCCCTATACAAGATACCGGAGCTGTTCACCGGCGAACCATGGGAAAGGTGTCCGCCGTGAGAAAGGTCCAGTCCCATGAAAGTATCCCCCGGATCCAGCGCAGTAAGGAATACCGCCATATTGGCCTGGGCACCCGAATGAGGCTGTACATTGGCGTACTCAGCATGATAGAGCCGGCATAAGCGGTCAATGGCTTCCTGTTCCACTTTATCGATCACCTCGCATCCGCCGTAGTATCTTTTTCCCGGATACCCTTCGGCATACTTGTTGGTCAGGCAGGATCCCATCGCCTCCAACACCTGTTTGCTGACAAAATTCTCTGAGGCGATCAGTTCTATTCCTCTTTTCTGGCGCTGGTGTTCCTTTTCAATGAGGTTGAACATATCGATATCTCGTTTCATAAGCGATTATTTTAATCCAAAGATAAAATTTTGCAGGTATATAAAGAGTACCCCGTTCATGAAAATGTTGGGTTTGCACCCGGAACGGGAAGTTTTGTGTAGTTGGAATTACCGTTTCATGACTTACTGCAGGGGGTAACAAAGAAAATATGATGAAACAGCCGGATAGAAAAAGGAAGAATGCGATGCATCCTTCCTTTTACCTGTGAGTGCCCAGAACAGGACTCGAACCTGCACGTACTTGCGTACACTAGTCCCTGAAACTAGCGCGTCTACCAATTCCGCCATCTGGGCATTGGGTGGCACGTTGCTTTTGTGCCCAGGACAAGAATCGAACTTGCACGACCTAAACCGGTCACCAGGCCCTCAACCTGGCGCGTCTACCAATTCCGCCACCTGGGCGCACTCTATCAAAAGAACAACCCCGGATTCACCGGGGTTGCAAATATATTAAATTTTTTCCTTTCAAATAGGGGCATGCTCATTTTTTTCGTATCCCTATTTGGGTTTGCTGAACCTGTTGTTTTTAAGCTCCCTGTGTTCTGCTGCTTTTTTAGCCGATACGGCTTCCCGGGCCAGTTTTTTCTTACCCAGGCTCTCCAGCCGCAGCGTCTTCTTGGAGTCATACACATCGACGTATGCAATGAAATCGTGGACATACCCTGCTTCCAGGAACTGGGTCTTAATAAACCCAACATCATCTGATGCAAGATTGTAGTTGTCGTGAAATTCTTCCCATACATCGACATAATAATACTGCTCGTTCAATCCTTGAAACACCACCTTCCCCAGCGGTGAGGTAAACCGCTCCTCCGAGGGATTGATCTCATTCTCCCAGTCATCAAGAGAACCAAACAGGATTACCGAGGCCCCTTCCACCGGGTATTCTTCGTAGTATTCTTTGACAGTGATACGGACCGTGGAGTTGATTCCCTGGTAGACATCGATCGTTTTGGAGTACTGGTCCATCTCTGTTCCGGGTCCGAATGCAGTAAGCGTTATGGTATATGTTCCCGGCGTATCATAGCTATACCTGGGATTCATGGTAGTGGAGGTGACCCCGTCGCCAAAGTTCCATTCCACGCTTGCGGCATCCTGTGAAATATTATTGAACGTGATCTCCTCTCCCACGTAGACCACATCAGTTTCCACATCATCCGCACCCGGTATTTCCGTGGTTATGTAAAAATCGGCCAGCGGTTGAACAGAGATGACCTCGACACTGGCAAATGCCACATCAAAAGATCCGTTTTCTTCAAAGGCTTTCAGGGTAACCTCGTAGGTCCCCCCCGCATTAAACGTATGAACCGGATTATAGGCATTACTGACGGTTCCGTCCCCGAAATCCCACTCAAAATAGTCAGCATCTACCGAAAGATTATCAAAAAACACCTCCTCTCCTGCCATGGGCTGGAGCGGTGTATAACCAAACCTGGCCACCGGATCTTTCTGGCAGCCGGTCATAAGCATGGTCAGAGCGGCAAGTATAGTAACAAAACGTTTCATGATCGTGAGGTTTTTATAGTTATCCTGTTTATCAGTGTTAATCCAAATCACGTGCCAAAATAAAGAATATTGCATAATTTCATGGTTTTTCCTTCCTTTATATGCCATAAATTTCAACACAATCGCAATGAAGGTAAAAAGTTTTATTCCCTGTTTCCCGGTCATTGTCCTGCTTTTTGCAGTTCAATTTTCACTAAACGGACAGGAGATCACCCTGGAGAAAATTTACAAAGAGCACCTGTTCAGTTCAAAATCAGTGCGGGGTATCAACTCCATGAGAGACGGGGATCACTACACCATAAATGACGAAGGCAGGCGGATCATAAAGTATGCCTATTCGGATGGCAAACCTGTGGACACCCTATTCAATGCTTCGCAATTCTCCGAGATTGAAAGTTTCAATGCATACACTTTCCACCCCGACGAAACAATGATCCTGCTTACCACCGAGGTGGAGCGAATCTACCGACGCTCATTCCGTGCCGAGTATTATGTATTTGACCGTTCTTCGGACAAATTACACCGGGTTTCGAATAACGGCAAACAGCAACTGGCAGCTTTTTCGCCTGTTGCCAGCAAGATTGCTTTTGTCAGGAAGAACAACATCTTCATCGCTGACCTCGCTTCGGGGGAGGAGAAACAGATTACGCTTGACGGGGAGAAAAACGCAATTATCAATGGTGCCCCTGACTGGGTTTACGAAGAGGAATTTGGCTTTTCGAGGGGATTTTACTGGTCTCCGGACGGACGGCGCATTGCCTTTTACCGGTTTGATGAACGGCGTGTGAAAGAATTCACCATGACCTATTACCGGGAGTTGTATCCTGAGCTCTATACGTTTAAATATCCCAAAGCAGGAGAGAAAAATGCCCTTGTGAGCATCCATGTATACGATCTGGAAACGGGAAAGACCAGTGTCATGGACACAGGAGATGAAACCGATCAGTATATTCCCCGGATTGAATGGACCCGTGACCCCCTTACCCTCAGCATCATTCGGTTAAACCGCTTGCAGAACCATGTGGAAGTGTTGCATTGCGATGCGGTTTCCGGTTCCCCGGAGGTAGTCTACGAGGAGACCAATGATGCCTATATCTCGGAGGCCACCGATGATATGATTACCTACCTGGATGATGGTGAATCGTTTGTACTGATGAGTGAGCGCGATGCCTGCTTCCACCTGTATCGCTATAATTTTAAAGAGGGTACCATTTCGCCCATCACTGCCGGTGAGTGGGACGTCTCCGGTATAATCGGCATTGATCAGCAACGCGGCCGGGTCTACTACACCTCCTATGAAGCATCGACCCTTGAACAGCATGTGTACTCCATCAAATTAAACGGGAAGCGCAAACGAAAGCTCAGCGGCAATAAGGGATACAACACCGCTTCGTTCAGTGCAAGCTTCGCATACTATATCATGTCCCATTCGGACGCAAACAACCCTGCCCGGTATACTTTATACAACCGGGAAGGGGATGTCATCCGCGTGTTGGAGGATAACTCA
>Ga0102934_1003726_pt1 | contig 10319 bp, 8 predicted proteins | sample SalPonR2_A_D1_MG_FD_78175 | JGI IMG/M metagenome (GOLD analysis project Ga0102934, IMG submission 78175) | Salt pond soil microbial communities from South San Francisco under conditions of wetland restoration - Salt Pond MetaG R2_A_D1_MG | ecosystem: Environmental > Aquatic > Marine > Intertidal...
CATCGTGAGCGTGTGGCCGAGCCCTTCGCGCCGCAAGCGATCCGCGACCGCCAGCAGCTCGCTGGCGGTGAGCCCGAACTTGGCGTCGTCGCCGCCCGACGACTCCCAGGCGCCGCTGCCGCGCGCGTGAAGCTTGAACCGCACCCCGATGGCGGGCTCGACGTCGAGCTCGCGCGCGATGCGGAGGACCCGCTCCAGCTCGCCGACCTTCTCGAGCGTGATCGTCACGTTCTTGCCCAGCTTGCGACCCCACAGCGCCAGCCGGACGAAGTCGTCGTCCTTGAAGCCGTTGCACTGGATCAGCGCGGCGGGGTGCGTGTCTTGGACCAGGATCAACGCCAGCTCGGCCTTGCTGCCTGCCTCGAGCCCGGTGCGCCAGCGGGCCCCGGCCTCGGCGAGCGTCTCGACGACGACCCTTCGCTGGTTCACCTTGATCGGGTACACGCCCTGGTACGCGCCGCGGTACCCGGCCTCGGCGATGACCTGCTCGAACGCGCCGTTGACGCGCGCCAGGCGATCCTCGAGGATCTGGGGAAACCGCAGGATCGTCGGAAGCGGACGGCCTTCGGCCTGGATCTTCGCCACGATGTCGCTCAGCGCCGCCTCGGCGCCGTCGACACGGACCCGCAGGTGTCCGTCGTCGCCGACCCGGAGGTAGCCGCTGGACCAGGCATCGACGTTGTACAGCTCGGTGGCGTCGGCAGGGCCGAACGGTTCGAGGGATGAAGACTTGGCCACGGTGCACCTCGGCAGGGACGCGACGTTCCGGAGGAGCGGACGCTTCCGGAGTGGGGGCGGAGCGCACGGTCGGATGCCGACCGGCGCGTCAAGGTAGCACGCGCGGGGACCGCCCGGTGTCGGCGCTCTGCTAGCATGCCCGGGCGAAGGAGGCCCGCGTGACACGACCCTCCCCCACCCCTCGCGAGCTGGGTTTCCGCATGCCGGTCGAGCGCGGGCGCCACGCCGCCACGTGGACCACCTGGCCCGCGGACGACGCGCTCTGGGAAGGCCTGCTGGAGCCCGTCCGCGACGACATGGCCGCGATGGTGGCCGCCATCGTGCGCTTCGAGCCGGTGGTCGTGAACGTGCGCGACCCGGACACCCGCGCCGACGCCGAGGATCGGCTGCGACGCGCGGGCGTACCGAACGCCGCGGTCCGGTTCCACGACGTGCCCTCCAACGACGTCTGGCTTCGCGACGCCGGGCCGCTCTTCGTCGTCGACGGCGACGGCCGGCTGGCGCTGACGGACTGGCGGTTCGACGGCTGGGCCGGCAAGTACGCGGCCGACCTGGACGACCGGGTGCCGGCCGCGATGGCCGAGACGCTGGGCGTTCGGCGCTTCGCTTTCGACGCGGTGCTCGAGGGCGGCGCGATCGAGATGGGCGACGACGGAACGGTCCTCACCACGCGCAGCTGCCTGCTCGACGGCGTTCGAAACCCGGGCCTGGACGAGATCGGCTACACCTCGCTGCTGCGGGACGGCCTGGGCGCGACCCGGATCGTGTGGCTGGTCGGCGGGCTGGTCGACGACCATACCGACGGCCACGTGGACACGGTGGCGCGCTTCGCGGCGGAGGACACGATCGTGTGCGTCGCGGCCGACGCCGACGACGCCGAGAATCTCGCCTCGCTCAGAGCGAACCGCGCCACGCTCGAGGCGCTGCGCCGCGTGGACGGCTCGCCGTACCGGGTCGTGGAGCTGCCCCTACCGCACGACCGTTCGCGCGTGAACGGCGTACGTCCTCCCCGCAGCTATGCGAACTTCTGCCTCGTGAACGGCGGCGTGATCGTGCCCATCTGGAACGATCCGCGCGACGAGGAAGCGCTGAGCATTCTGCAAGGGGTCTTCCCCGGTCGCGAGGTCGTCGGCGTTCCTGCGACGGCGATGATCACCGGAGGGGGCGCGTTCCACTGCGCCACGCAGCACCAGCCCGAAGCGGGGACCCCCTCGTGACGGCCGCTCCTTCCGATCCGGCCGCGGACCGCGGGTCCGACCGGCTGCGGCTCGCCGTGATCCAGATGGCGTGCAGCGACCGGCTCGAGGAGAACCTCGCCAAGGCCGAGCGGCTCGTGCGCCGCGCGGCGGCCGACGGCGCGCAGGTGGTCCTTCTGCAGGAGCTCTTCGAGAACCTCTATTTCCCGCAGCTCGAGCGCGAGGAGCTCTTCGCCCTGGCGCACGAGGTCGAGGGCCACCCGTTCGTGGACCGCTTCGCGGCGCTCGCCGCCGAGCTGGGCGTGGTCCTGCCCGTCAGCTTCTTCGAGAAGGCGAACCAGACGTACTTCAACAGCCTGGCGATGATCGACGCGGACGGCGCCGTGCTGGGCGTGTACCGAAAGAGCCACATTCCCGACGGTCCCGGCTACGAGGAGAAGTACTACTTCGTGCCCGGCGATACCGGCTTCCGCTCGTGGCGCACCCGCTACGGAACGATCGGCGTCGGGATCTGCTGGGACCAGTGGTTCCCCGAAGCGGCGCGCGCCATGGCGCTGCAGGGCGCCGACCTGCTGCTCTACCCCACGGCGATCGGCAGCGAGCCCGAAGAGACCGGCGGCCTGGACACGCGCGACATGTGGCGCCGCGCGATGATCGGGCACGCCGTCGCGAACTCGGTCTACGTGGCGGCCGCCAACCGGGTGGGCCGCGAGGGGGCCGCGACGTTCTACGGCAGCTCGTTCGTGGCCGACATGCGCGGCGAGGTCCTGAGCGAGGCCGGCCGGGACGACGAGACGGTGATCCACGCCGAGCTGGATCTGGCGGAGGCGCGCGCGTTCCGGGCGGGCTTCGGCTTCTTCCGGGATCGGCGGCCCGACCTGTACGGCGCGCTGCTGACGCTGGACGGTCGCGACGAGCGCTAGCCCGGTGGCCGGGCGGGAGGCCGGGCGGGCGGCCAGGCGGGCATGGCGCCCGGCGCCAGCTCGCGAAGCGTGCCGGTCGCGACGTCGACGATCCAGATCGCCTCTCGCCCGGTGGCGTTCCGGACGGGAAGCGCCAGCATCGTGCCGTCGGGCGACCAGCGGGCGTGGCTGCGCGCGTACTGATCGAAGAACGGAAGCTCCTGGCTCAGGAAGGTCCGACTGGGCGTGACGGTGGCCAGCCAACGGGTGGCGCCGCTATCGACGTCCACGATCCCCAGCCGGAGCCGCGCACCGTCGCCCTGGACGCGTCGCGGCTCGAGGGGCGCGGGCAGGCCGGGCGGGCGGGCCGACGCGAGGACCGTCGTCCCGACCGCACGGTCGTGGCCGGCGACGGTGTCGCCCCCTGGCGCGTCCACGGCGAGCACGGCGACGCGCTGCCCGCCGGGCGACCACCAGAACGCGACCACCGGCTCGTCGATCCACGGCTCGAACAGGCCGCTGACCGCATCGAGGCCGCCCAGCGGCCCGAACGAATGCGGCACGTCGCTCAGAGGACGCGTGAGCGCCAGCAGATCGCGCGTCGGATGCCAGGCGAAGGCGGTGAGGCCGCGGTAGCCCAGCGCTCTCCGGTCGTCCGGCACGGCCGTTCCGTCCGGGCCTCGCGACGCCGTGCGCTCGGCGTCCGCCACCGGAACGACGACGGCGCGCCGATCGCCGCTGCGCGCCTCGCTGCCGTACGCGAGCCAGTCGCCGCTCGCGGAGACCGCCGGACTCCGGAACGCTCCCGGCCGCGGAAGCTCGCCCGTCTCGCGGCCGGCGGCGTCCAAGATCGTCAGCCGCGATGCGGCGGAGCCGCCGACGTGCACGACCACGCCGCCGCCGGGACGCTGGTCCCAGTAGAGCGGCGCTCCGCGAGCCAGCGTCCGACGGCCGTCGTCGCTCGCGCGAACCAGCCGGAACCCCGATCCGGCGTCGGCGACCAGGAGCAGGAGCGAGGCGCCGTCGTTCGCCCAGTCCAGGTAGATCACCGGTTCGTCCGGCTCGTCGAACCAGACCGTCTCTCGCGGCCCCCTGCGCGCGCCGTCGTCGCTGTCGCCGACGTCCACCACCACGGCCCGCGCGCCGGAGACGTCCCGCACGATCACGGCCAGACGTCGTCCGTCGGGCGACCAGGCGGGGAACGCGTGGCGCCCCGTCGGCGATCCGATGGTGCGGATCCGCTCCTCCCCTGCCGGCAGCCACGCGAGACGTCCGTCGGGCGCGACGAAGGCGAGGTCGCTCGGAAGCGTGGTGGCGGCTGCGTCGGGCACGTCTTGCGCCCACGCTGCGGTGGGGCCGTCGCCGAAGAATGCGAGGAGGAGGGTCGCTGCGAGCATGCGGCCGAAGGACGACACGAGGCGAATGTAGCGTCGCGACGCTGAACGGACCGCTCGCCGGCTCACGCTCGGCGGCGCAGGTGCCCGGACGGTCCGAACCTCAGGGAGCCTCCGGATCGCCGGGCAGCCAGCGAGCCCGGAATCCGGTCGCGTCGCTCAGCGCCTCCGCAGAGACCCGCTTGCCCGGCTTCGCCGCTCCTGAGAACGTGGGCGCCGGCAGACCCAGGCGGCGCGCCTCGTTCACGTAGAACGTGCCGCGTGGCGGATGTGCCTCGGCGACCACCGAGAACGTGCCGGTGGTGGGCGTCGGCAGCGTCAGGGTCCGTATCGCCGCGATCACGTCGTCGCGGTGGACCAGGTTCACCGGCACGTCCGGACCGTCCAGCTCCCGTCCGGCCAGACTTCGGGCCGGGTGCCTTCCGTGTCCCCACAACCCAGCCAGCCGGACGATCGTGGCGGCGACCGCCCGTTCGCGGACCGCCGCCTCGGCCGAGAGGAGGAACGGCGCGCGGCGCGAGGCGGACGGCGAGGCGTCCTCCTCCCGCACCAGCGGGTGCTCCGCCGATCCGGGATAGACGCCCGTGGACGAGCAGAGCGTGAGGTGCGCCGCCTCCGATCGGACAGCCTCGTCCGCCACGGCCGCGATCGCCTTCGGGTACGCCTCGTAGTCGCCCGACGGCGACACCGCGACGACGACGCGGTCGGCGCCGTCGAAGATCCGGGCGTCCCCGTCGATCCGGACGGCGCCGTCCGCGCCGGGGGCCGCCACCAGCCGCTCGGGGCGGACCCCGCTCCTGCGGAGCTCGTCGAAGCGCGCCGGCCGGGTGGTCGTTCCGATCACGTCGTGCCCGTCGGCGGCCAGCGAGGCGGCCAGCGGGAGCCCCAGCCAGCCGCATCCGACGACCACGATCCTCACGCCGGTCCCGACCGTTGCCGCTCCCGCTCTCGCGCGGACGCCTTCTCGGCGAAGTCGCGCGCGAACAGCTTGATCTCGGCCGTCAGATCGGCGTCGCCCGTGGCGCCCTTGTACGTGTCGCCCAAGGTGAGCAGCGTCTGGAACAGGAAGTCGTTCATGTCCTCGACGGTCATGTCCTGCGTCCACAGGTCGATGCGGAGAGCGTTGCGCGCCTGCGCGTCCCAGAGGGACAGGAGCATCGCCTTGGCCTCCTGGACCCCGGGCTCCGGCGCGTCGTCCGCCTCCCACTCGATGTCGGTCACGCCCCCGTCGTCCATGCCGACGGAGAGCCGGATGTCGCTTCGTGTACGGCTCATGGCGGCATGCTATCCGAGGCGAGCCTCCGGTTCGGTCGGGTCGGCGCGCTGCGGTATCGTCCGGCGAAGGAGCGTGGTGCATGAAGGGTCTGATTCTCGCCGCCGGCCTTGGGACGCGTCTCCGGCCGATCACCAGCCTGCGTCCGAAACCGATCATCAACGTCGCCAACCGTCCGCTGATCCACTATGCGGTCGACAACCTGCTGGACGCCGGCGTGAACGAGATCGGCGTCGTCGTCTCGACCGATACGCGGTCCGATCTTCAGCGCACCTTGGAGCCGTACGGCGACCGAGCTTCGTTCACCTACCTGTTGCAGGACCCGCCGAAAGGCCTGGCCCACGCGGTCGAGGTCTCACGCGAGTTCCTGGCCGACGATCCGTTCGTGATGTACCTATCGGACAACCTGTTCGAGCACGGCATCCGGCCGTTCGTCGACGCGTTCCGTCCGGACGAGGGGGTGAACGCGGTGTTGGCCCTGGTGCCCGTGGACGATCCCCGCGCGTTCGGGGTGGCGGAGCTCGACGGCGACCGCGTGGTCGGCCTGGTCGAGAAGCCCAGCGATCCGCCTTCCAATCTCGCGATCGCCGGAGTGTACGTCTTCGACGCCAACGTGCACGACGCCATCCGTGGCCTGGAGCCGGGTGCGAAGGGCGAGTACCAGATCACCGACGCGATTCAGCGACTGATCGAGCGGGATCTGCACGTCGCGCCGGTCGAGGTCGTGGGCTGGTGGAAGGACACGGGCAAGCCCGAGGACATCCTCGACGCGAACCGGCTCGAGCTGCTACGCCTGCGGCGCGACATCGCGGGAACGGTCGAGGACTCGCGGCTCGTCGGGGACGTGGTGCTCGAGCAGGGCGCCACCGTCCGGAACAGCACCGTGTTCGGTCCCGCCCTGATCGGAGCGGGAAGCGTGGTCGAGGACGCCTACATCGGACCGTTCACGACCCTGGGGAACGACGTCCGGCTCGAGAACGCGGAGATCGAGTACGCCGTCGTCGGCGCGCGGAGCTCGGTCCATCACGTCGGAGCCCGCATCCAGGCAAGCCTGATCGGCGAAGAGGTCGAGATCACGAACGCCGGCCGCAGGCCGAGCACCCATCAGCTCACGGTGGGCGACAAGAGTCGGCTGGTGTTGTCCGAGTCCTGATCGCGCGTCGACACCGGGGCGTCGGGACCGGCGCGCCGCGCAGCTCCCCGCCGCGGCTCGGTCCGCGCCGGAACGTGAACGCTCGACCTCGTCGCGACGGGGTCGAGCGTTCACGTTGTCCATCGAATGGTTTACGTTCCGCCTTCCAGAAGTCCCAAACCGGCTAGACCCATCCTCCTGGGGGCATTCTGTTCACCATTTTCTTGCCGTTCGGCCGTTTTTGTCTTGACAGTTTGCAGAAGCAGCCCTATGCTGTGGCCCCAAGCCGTGGCACGTGCGTCGCGGCGTCCCCCAGGAGGTCCACGTGAAGACGCTTCCCAGGCTCGTTCCGGCTACGGCCGTTCTGGCATCGTTCGCCCTCGCCGTCGCCCAAGGCGAGTCCGTCGCGGACGTCGCCTTCGCTCTCGACACCGTCGCCCTGCTCCTCAGCGCGCTCTTGGTGGCCCTGATGCAGCCCGGCTTCGCGCTGCTCGAGGCCGGCCTTCACAGCAGCAAGAACGTGATCAACATCTTCATGAAGAACATCGCCGACTTCGCCGTCGCCGCCCTTGCGTACTGGGCGGTGGGCTTCGCGATCATGTACGGCGGCGGGCTGTTCCTACGGAACTACGTCACCGGCATGAACGTGCCCAGCTCCGCCGACTTCTTCTTCCAGATGGTGTTCGCCGCCACGGCCGCCACGATCGTGTCCGGGGCGATCGGCGGCCGCATGAAGTTCGGTGCCTACCTGATCTTCTCCGTGGTGATGACCGCGCTGATCTACCCCGTGATGGGCGCGTGGCAGTGGGGTGGCGGCTGGCTCTCGCAGCTCGGCTTCGCCGACTTCGCAGGCTCTTCGGTCGTGCACGCCGTCGGCGGATTCGCCGCGCTCGGCGCCGTCCTGGCCATCGGACCGCGGCTGGGCCGCTACGCCGGCGGCCGCGCGGTCGCCATGCCCGGCCACAACCTGGCGTACGCCGGGCTGGGGCTGTTCCTTCTCTGGATCGGCTGGTTCGGGTTCAACGGCGGCTCGCAGCTGGCGTTCTCGACGCAGGCGGACGCGACCGCCGTCGCGGACATCTTCCTCCACACGAACCTCGCCGCTGCCGCCGGAGGCGTCGCCGCCCTGCTGGTCAGCTGGGCGCTGTTCAAGAAGCCCGACATCTCGATGACGATCAACGGCGTGCTGGGAGGCCTGGTGTCGATCACCGCCGGCCCCGACGTCGTCACCGGCCTCTCCGCCGTGGCGGCCGGCGCGATCGGCGGCGCGCTGGTGGTCGGCAGCGTGGTGATGTTCGACCGCCTGCGCGTCGACGATCCGGTCGGCGCCATCAGCGTCCACGGCGTCGCGGGGCTGTGGGGCACCGCAGCCGTCGGCGTCTTCGGCGGAGCGAACCTCGGCGTCCAGCTGCTGGGCACGTTCTCCTACGCCGCCGGCGCGTTCGTGGCCGGCTACCTGGTCTTCCTCGCCCTGAAGGTCACGATCGGCATCCGCGTCAGCCCCAACGAAGAGGTTCGGGGCCTCGACATCGTCGAGCACGGCCTGCCCGGCTACAGCAGCGAAGACCGCCTGCGCGATCCCGTCGTGGTCGGCGCGGGCGACTGAGGAGCATCGCGATGAAGCTGATCACCGCCGTCATCCGTCCCGAACGCCTTCCCGCCGTCAAGGAGTCGCTGTTCGCAGCCGGCGTGCGAGGCATCACGATCTCGCGCGTCAGCGGCCACGGCGGCCAAGGCGGCGTCGTCGAGACCTACCGGGGCAGCCCGTACGTCGTCGAGTTCCACGAGAAGGTCCAGGTTCAGATCGCCGTCTCCGACCCGTTCGTCGACCCCACCGTCGACGCCCTGGTCAAGGCGGCCCGGACCGGCAACGTCGGCGACGGCAAGATCTTCGTCCAGCCGCTCGAGCGGGTCATCCGCATCCGAACCGGCGAAGAGGACACCGAGGCGCTCACGCCCGTCGAGCGCTGACCGCGCGCCAAGCGGATCGCCGCTCGCTGCGGGTCGCAGCGAGCGGCGATCGTGGTGGAATCCTCCACATCCGCTCCCGGGTAGGAAATCGTTCGCATCGCGGGGGAGCGGAACGGACCAAGATAGGGGCGTCGGTCCCGTACCGGATCCGTTCGAGGATGGGCGAGCGGTTCGGGAACGCCGACGGACGGACCGTCCGTCGACCCCTCCTGGGAGGCAGTACGCCGACGCCCTGGTCGCACTCTAGCGCGACGGGCGTCGGCGTGCGGTGGCATCGGTCCGTCCGTTCAGCCGGGAACGAACCAGGCGGTGCTCCGTCCCGGGATCGGATCGCCTCGCGCCGAGCCGTCCGACGTCACCTCGAGCCCCCCGCTCCCCAACGCCGACGACCAGTGTCCACGCCAGCGCTCCGGCAGCTGGACGGACTCCGCCTGGGGTGTCGCGGCGTCGTCCGGCAGCCGCACCACGACCAGCGCCCGATCGTCGCCCGCCTCGCGGCCCAGCCATAGCGTGCGCTCGTGGGCCCGGAGCACCTCGGTCTCGCCGCGTCGCAGGGCCGGGTGGCGCTTCCGGACCGCCACCCGGGCTCGGATCTCCTCGAGCAGCTCGCCGTCCCAGCGGTCGGGCGCGTCCCAGGGAAACGTCGCACGGTTGTCCGGGTCGTGTCCCCCTTCCAGCCCGATCTCGTCGCCGTAGTAGATGCACGGGGCGCCGGGCAGCGCCAGCAGCAGACCGTACGCCTGCCGCACCGCGGCCCGGTCGCCGCCCAGAAGCGTACGGACCCGCGCCGTATCGTGCGAGCCGAGCAGCGTCATGCGCGCCTCGCGCTCCGACGCGGGTCGCTTCACCACCAGCTCCTCGAGCCGTTCGGCGAACGTGGCGACCGTCAACGGAGCGATGCGGTCCAGCCCGCTCTGCGCGGCGAGGTCGTGGTCCAGCGCACGACCGACGAGTCCCAGGATCGCTCGGGTCAGTGGGTAGTAGCTCGTGCCGTCGAACGGGTCGCCGCCGACCCACGATCGACCCTCGTCCCAGATCTCGCCCACCAGATAGGCGTCGCTCCGGACGTCTCGGCAGCGGCGTCGGAACTCGCTCCAGAACGACCGGTCGTCGATCTCTTCCGGCACGTCGAGCCGCCACCCGTCGGCCCCCTCCTCGAGCCATCGCGTCGCCACGCCCCACAGATGCTCCCGCACGGCCGGCGTCGCGACGTTGAACGTCGGCAGCGCCGGCATGCCCCACCACGCCCGGTAGCGGTGTCCGTCGTCGCCCTCCCCATACGCGTCCAGCGGGAAGCCCTCGATGTGCCACCAGTCGAGATAGGCCGAGTCTCGCCCGTTCTCGAGCACGTCGTGGAACTGCAGGAACCCCCGGCTGGCATGGTTGAACACGCCGTCCAGGATCAGGCGCATGTCGCGCGCGTGCAGCTCGTCGCGCAACGCGCGGAACGCGGCGTCGCCTCCCAGCATCGGATCGACGCGGTGGTGGTCGTGCGTGTGGTAGCGGTGGTTCGCCCCGGACTGGAAGATCGGGTTGAGGTAGACGGCGGTCACGCCCAGCTCGGCGAGGTGGTCGAGCCGCTCCGCCACGCCCAGCAGGTCGCCGCCCTTGTAGCCGAACGTCGTCGGTGCGTCGTCCCACGGCTCCAGGCCGCTCGCTTTCGGGACGGCGTCGCTTCGCGCGAAGCGGTCGGGAAAGATCTGATACACCACG